>FLNV01001032.1_pt1 | contig 59796 bp, 42 predicted proteins | sample 1140351 | NCBI WGS metagenome assembly FLNV01 (sample SAMEA3878207, study PRJEB12797) | bioreactor metagenome | biome: Moose rumen | place: Sweden | collected 2011-10 | reverse complement strand
TGTAAAAGTTATTGGTTCCGTAATCCCTGCAGGCAAACACATACCGGTTACGTTCAATCACGCCATTACTGTTCTGCATACCGGTCAACAGTAAGTCATTACGGGCGTTTTTGTCGTAAAGGTAGCTGGTAATCTGCCCGGATCCGTTGATAGCGGCCAGACGTGCAAAGTGGTTATGAGAGTTGATATCCACAGGTACGACACCTGTCTGCTCGGTGATAGTATTGGAACAGAGAATTATAAAATTATCTGCTTCAACATTATATGCATAAAGAGACATCGAGGATTGTCTGATCAACTCGCTCTTCCCGTCGTTATTAATGTCCTGCATGAAGTACTTGTAGGATGAAAGGACTGACGGGCCGGTCTTTGCCGTTACCTCATAGGTGCCGTCACCTTTAGACTCATAGGCAGTCCATGCAGTGGATGTCCCTGCATGGGAAGGTGAGAGCAAGAAATCCGTCAGGCCGTCACCGTTCAACTCGCAAGGCAGCAGATGCCTGTCGGGCAGGCTATTCCTGTTAAGGGAGGTGTTGACAGGTAAGGAGGTGTAACTCCAGGTACTGCCTGATTGAGTAAAGGTGTATATGTGTAAACCGTTAACATCGATGTGGCAGATATCACTCTTGCCGTCACCATCGTAATCGATGACAAACAGTCGGTCGGTCTGATTTTGGGCTACCTCCGGATCTGTTTGGTTAGTACCCACAAATGTCTCATTGAAGGTGAATACCTGTCCCTCATATAGTTTTACATTGTTGACCAAGTCAAAAACATAACACTTGGACGGTCTGTTCGTCTCACCCATGGGATTGCTTGCCGACACGGCAAGTATCTCCATCTTGCCGTCACCGTTAAAATCACCCGTAAAGTAATGCTTAGGCTGTACACTCTTGTTGCCGTCATTGTCGGTATGAACCGTGCTGAAGTTGAAAGATGTCTCATGATGGAACATCAGACCTGTCGTGATATTCTTGCAATATACCTTGAAGGTTATGTGGTCGTAGTTTCCCGATACGGTGTTGTTGATTTTCACGATGCAGTCCTCCACCTTTCCGTAAAGATCGGCACAGAGAATGTCGATGAATCCCTCCTCTGTCTGTAGTGGATAGGAAAGATTTATATTATCTTGAAAACATGGATATATATAAATATTTTCGGTGCCGTCATAGCAATTGACAAAATAGTTTTTTGTGTGGCTGAACGTTCCTCCTTTTTTGTAGATACGGTAATATGCATAATTAAAAGGATATACGATCAGACCGTCCGAATAGTTGTTGAAATAGTCGAACCGCCCCTTGCGAATAACAGCGTTCTCAGGATTAGAGTACCAATTCGTTACTTGAGTCTGGCTCGTGGAGAAATTTCCATAAGTGTATCTGTCCCCATAGTAGAACACTAGCGGGTTCAACTCGCTGTCCCCGGCTGAACAGTCTATCTGCTTGAGCACCGAGCAGCCGTCCTTGGTCTCGTAGGTCAGGCTGTACGCCCGTGTCATATTATTTGCGAATGAGCAGGTTATCCCGCTCAACAGATAATCAATGTAAACCTTCTTTCCGCCTGAGAAAGATGTTATGGGGTCGGGACGGATGGTTTGGTAGGTGAGGGATATGCTGCTTCCGTTATAGCTTACGGAAGTCAGTCTGTAGTGGGTGTTCTGGAAGGTGTATCCGTAGTTGATCTCATTTCCTCTGGTATCAACAGTTTTGACAAGTGGGTACTCTAATTGGTTGACGGCATTGCTTGTGTAGCCGAACCACGCCCTGCTCCCGTCAGGATAGAGCACCTTGAAGGACTTCAGGGTACTGCCGCTGATATATGCTATCGCCACGTCATGCCCCTGCTCGGACTCATATACCAGGCTGTCCGTATAGGTGTTTGTCCTGATTAGGCGCACTCCGTCCAGATAAAAGCTGTCGTCATTCGTCATCCTCACGCCGGTTGTCGTGCCGTCGTAATAGATATTGCGGGACGAGCGGCTTATCTGTGAGATCCCGGAGAGTGACCAGCCCATTCCGAGTGGCCCGTTACCCTCCTGGCTGTTATAGCACAGGGCAATCTGAGGGCCGGGCATACCTTCCACTTGACAGCACTTGACCGGGACTATATAGGTGCGGGCTCCCGTCGGTGTCATGCCCGACTGTATCTCAATCTGTCCGACAGCCTTTTGGGTGCTGACGTACGCCGTGGTAGGAACGAGAGGATTGGTGTAGCTGCCGCTACGCAGGGTAGGAGTCTGTATACCCTCTGTTTCAGTCTTCCCAGTGATTACCTCGTTATATGGAGTGATGGAACGGATGATGGAGTCATTATATGCTTTGAACTGCTCATCTGTCCAACCAGCAAAGGGATCAACTGTAGTGCTGTCATTTCTATTGTCTTGTTGGGCTTGTGCTATGATATGTGTAGATAAGATAATGAACAATATCAGACTTATTTTTTTCATAATAGTTGCCTTTTTAGTTTTTGATAATCTTCCAGGAAGTTTTCTCTCCGTTAAGCGTGATGGTGAGGAGGTAGATGCCGTCGGGCTGTCCGCCAAGATCCACGGTAGTAGTCTCATTGGTGACGGGAAGCGTCTTGATGGTCTGTCCTTTCAGGGTATAGACGGACATGGTGCAACTGTCTGAATCCTTCAGTCCTGTGACGGCGACTTTCACCATTCCTTTGGTGGGATTGGGTGAGATGGTGATATTCCTTAGGGAAAGGATGTCCGTATATTCCTTGTCTTTCACGGTACGTGCCTGTTTTTTTGCCATGTTCCTCGTCAGGATAATCGTGCGGCTGATGCGGTTGCCGGCAGCGTCGTAGCTGTAGCCGACCCTATCCTGCGCATGGCAAAGGGCAGGGGCCATGAGCAGCAGACACATGATATGGTATAGCAGTTTCATGTTATCGGTGTGTTAAGGTTGATGCAAATATAAATAATAATTGCCCGATTACCAAATAATCGGAGTGTAAAAATTGGATATTCCCGACAAATATGTCAGAAATACCCTATCAGGTGATGGTCTCCATAGATCAGTTCAATGGAGTATTTGTCGGTGCATACGGTTGAGGGCAAGATGAAGGTCGTGGAGCCGGGAAGCAACGGCACACATACATTATTAAATATAATGTCGTCATCTTCATCGCGGATGATCACCTGCAGCAGGTCGATGGTGTATGGCGACCAGACATAGAGGTTCTGCGAGTCATAAGACACGCGGGGTAATAACGTGGGTGATTTGTGTGGGCCTTGCCACTCTGATGGATCTACCCACCCCATATTTACTTCTTGTCCTTGGGCAAATGTCATGACACATGCAAGGATACTGATGTTTAATAATAATAGTTTCTTCATTGTAACATTTAATTAGTTGCCTCAAAAGTAAAACTAATATGATGATATACAATGAAAAAAAGTTCGCAAATACTTCACAAAAGCCAAAAGATGTTAAATAACGGTGTATTAATACATCATTTTATAGGACATATCCATAGTAAATAGCAATTTGACCTATAAAGAAACAATGAATTCATCCCAATCGGAGGATGCCCCTTTCTTTCCAAAATGACGCAGATAAGCCCGTGAACGTAACGTTGAAATATTATTAATGCTCGTGTTCATGATATTGGACATCCATTTGGGTTTTATGTTAACCTTGACTAACAGGGAGGCGCGATACTCTTGCAAAGACAAATGGCAAAGACTCCTGATCCGGTAAGAGAAATTGTCATATTCCCTGTCTATCAATTTCTCAAGATCTTTCCAGTCTTGTTCTGTAGCCTTACTTGCTGACCCCATTCCAATTTCAACAAAACGAAGGTATATCTGAGATTTCATTATAGCTTCTATAGCTTTGCTCCTTTCTTGCATTCCAAGTTTCTCAATAGCATTTATAGAAAGGAGTCGCTCCTTCTCACGTTCTAACTCCTTTGTCTTTTCTTTATATTTCTCCGCATATTCTTTTATTTCTTTTTCCAACGTTCCAATAGTTTCCAGATTCTTTCTGATTCTATCCTCAGCATGATTGATGCTCTTCTCTTTTAGCACTTCCAGATAACGTAATCTGTTTCTCCATTGTTCCTGTTTTTTCCTATTATTAATCATGAAGAAAAGAAGATATGAACAAACGACCAAAGACACAAGACACGAAAGAATTAGCGTATTAGTCTTTTTCTTGTTCTGCTGCTGAAGCAATAAATTTTCTTTTTCACGCTGTTGGTAGTCGTATAATGACTTCACTCTTGCAACAGCAGTTGTATTAGACATTTTTCTCAGGGAATCGTCATAGAGGAAAAAATACTTTAGGTTCTGGATTGCGTCATCGGTTTTTCCGCTCTTCAGATTCAGTTCTGTCAAGTATCTATATGCACTGTCCTTTGCATAAATGTTACCGACACGTGTCATCAGCTGAGCATATTTCTTCAAGGAGTCTTCATGATGCAGATGCCTGTAAATAGAGGCCAATGCCGAGTAAACAGAACTACTGTCTGACGAAGAAATGTAAGATGATACCTTTTGTGCATGATATAAAGCTGAATCATATTGAGCAAGATGTTTATATTGGTTGGCTAAATATAATTCTGTACTTCTTATCATCTTTGGGTCTTTGAAAGACAGAGCCAGATGATATGCATCTTTGATAGCTTCCAACGCACCCCGTGAATCGTCCTTAGAATCTAATGCAATGGAAATATCCCGTAAACCATATATCATGTCTAGGGTGTCATGATTATCAAGCGCATTATTATATTGTTCGGCAAAAGATGCTTTCGCTTCATCATACAAGCCTTGGTGCATGAATATATAACCTATATTGCTATAGATAATATTGTATAAAGAACTCCTTTTGTCTGTTACGAGAATGGCTTTCTGGAAATAATCGAGTGCCTGAGGTGCATCGTGCAGCTCGTAATAGGTGCGTCCGGCATAGTAGTAGGCGGTGGGGAGCAGGGATTTGTCGCCCCTTCCCTCGTAGTATTTCACGAGTGGAAGGATGGAGTCGGCAACGGGCTGCAGCTGGCCGGCCTTGTCTGCCGCCTTGATGGTGAGGAGTCGGTGATACATCCGAATCGCCTTTCGCTCACGCTGCATCTTTGGGCGCAATTGTCGCAGCAACGCTACGGCACTGTCGGGATTCACCTCCGTTAGACTGTCGGCTGTCAGTAACGACGTGGGATAGTGATGACCTCCGCATGAGCATAACATACAGATGATGAGCATCACGAGACTTTGTTTTTTCTTTAGTCTAACAAGAATGTGTTTGGTCATGTCATTTTATTGGCTGGTGAAGAATGGTAAATAATAATTCCCTTCCCAGATGGGGAAGGGAAAAATCTCGTATGGCGTAGCGTTTAGGCTAACAAAACCTTTACGATACCCGATACCACACGGCCGTCGGCCTTTCCTGCCATCTGTTTGTTGGCAATGCCCATCACCTTGCCCATCTCTTTCATGCTGGATGCGCCTGTCTCTGCGATGATGCTTTTGACAATGGCGGTAATCTCTTCCTCTGTGAGCTGTTTGGGAAGGTAGCTCTCCAATACCGCGACCTGTGCGAGTTCCGCATCGGCAAGGTCTTGTCTGCCGGCTTGTGTATAGGTGACGGCGGTCTCCTTACCCTGCTTGGCCAACTTGGTGATGATCTTCAGGGCGGCATCATCCTCTAAGGTATCGTTAGCTCCCGGGGCGGTCTTTGCCTCAAGGAATACTTTCTTGATATTTCTCAGCGTCTCCAGACGCACCTTGTCACGGGCCTTCATGGCCGACTTGATATCTTCACTGATCTGATCGAATAACATCATATTCCTATGCTTTAAAATTTAATCGTTCCCTGGATGGGTTCCTTACTCTCGTTGTCGGTCTTCTTGATGTTGCCCGCAGCCTTACTGCGGATTTCCTCCAATATCTGGCGTGTACGCTTATAGGTAGGAATCTGCTCCACATCAGAAATCACATCATCGTTGTCGAGGTCTTCCTGGCGAAAGATGAAGATATGTGGACGACGCTTATACTGACTGGAGGAGCCATCCTTGCCATAGTAGCGGTTGCGGCGGTCCTGACGCTCAGCGGCCTTCTCTTCCTCAGCGGCGATACGGTCGGCCTCTTCCTGTGTACGCTTGGTGAAATGACTGCTCATTCCATCCACGTCCTCAATGCCGAAGCCAGTGGCCAGGATTGTCACCTTCACCTTATCACCGAGCTCGGGGTCGGTTGCCAGTCCCCACTTGATCTCGAAGTCGTTACCGAACTTACCCATGAAGTCGTTCACGTCGTTCATCTCCTCCATCATCAGACCCGTCTTACTCTGCTTGTCGGAACAGAAGGAGATGCTCAGCAGGATTTTCTTGGAGTTGAATACATCGTTATCGTTCAGCAGCGGAGAGTTGAGGGCGTCGTCGATCGCTTTCTTCACGCGTCCTTCTCCTTCACCGTAGCCTGTTGACATGATAGCCACACCACCATCTTTCAAGACGGTCTTCACATCGTTGAAATCGAGGTTGATCAGCCCGTGTACGGTGATGATCTCTGCAATGCTCTTCGCCGCCACACTGAGCGTGTCGTCAGCCTTGCCGAAGGCATCCAAGACAGTGAGTTCCGGATAGATGGCGCGCAGACGCTCGTTATTGATCACCAACAGGGCATCCACATGCTTTGACATCTCCTCCACACCATCCAATGCCTGGTCGATCTTCTTCGGACCTTCAAAACGGAAGGGGATGGTGACGATACCTACCGTCAGGATATCCATCTCCTTACTGACACGCGCGATGACAGGGGCAGCACCGGTACCTGTACCACCACCCATACCTGCGGTGATGAAAGCCATCTTAGTGCCATCGTCAAGCATACGACGGATGTCGTCGATACTCTCTTCAGCAGCCTGACGGGCTTTCTCCGGTTTGTTGCCAGCTCCTAAGCCTTCCTTTCCTAATTGCAGGTGAACAGGAACGGGGGAGTCGTTAAGCGCTTGATTGTCGGTATTACACAGCACGAAGGATACATCGTGAATGCCCTCACGGAACATGTGGTTAACGGCGTTACCACCACCACCACCGACACCGATGACTTTGATGATACTGCTCTCTTTATCGAGATCCTCGAAGTCTAATATATCGAATGTATTATCTTTCATATAAAGTAATGTATTTTGTTGTGTAAAATATTAAACGTATGGTCCCTTACTCCTCTGCAATCATTTTATTGATGATGTTCTTCAGCTTAAAGCCAAACTTCTTCAGTCCGCTCTCTTTCTTCTCTAAATCCTCAGCCTCTTTGCGTGCTGCCTCAGCAGCCTCTTCCTCAGCCTTACGGGCTGCCTCTGCGGCTTCCTCAGCCTTACGCTTCTCCTCCTCCGCGGCTTGTTTCTCGGCCTCTGTCAGTACGATGCCGCTGCCGATCTCGTATGCCTTACGTGGCTCTTTGTGGATATCAGCGGTGGTAGTGGCCTTGGGTGCGCCGAACAAGTCACCGTTAGGGTTCATCTCGGAGCCGGCACAGTTCATGTTCCCTTTGGCGAGGATGCCCAAGACGGTATTCATCATGCCATTATGGGCGTTGATGTCAGCATCCTTGGAGGTGATGCTCTGCGTGACGAATTTTGCGATACGTATCTTTTCCACATGGGTGTGATTGCGGAACGCCACCTCGATGTTCTTCATGTTTGATCCGCCACCGGTGAGGATGATACCTCCCAGCAGACGGTCGGTATATTCCTGTGGAATCTGATACCATACATTCTCGATGATCTCCTCTGTGCGACTCTCCACGATCTCCACAAACTTCCTGCTTTCAACAGAGCGATCGGAGTCGATGCTGATTGCTTGATTGTTGTCAATCTCACCATTATCGGTCCATGCGCTTCCATATTTGAGTTTCATGCTCTCCGCATTACTCTCCTCCATCTGCAGGGAGGCGATATCTTTGGTGATATTGTTTCCTCCCAGGGGGATGACGGCCAGATGACGGAGAACGTTCTTATAATAGACGCTGACAGTGGTCGTGTCCGCACCAATATCTACTAACGCACAACCGGAGCGGCGCTCAGTATCGGTAAGGACGCTGTCTGCCAGTGCAAGAGGAGCAAGGTTCATCTCAGCGATAGCCACACCGGCCATATCAAAACACTTGTTCAACTTCCTATAAAACTCCTTGCGCCAAAGGATATTCAGGAAGTTGCCCTCCAGTCGTGTACACTGGATACCTACAGGATCCATCTGATACTGGTTGTCAACCTTATACTCCTGAGTGGCAGCATCCAGGATCTCCTGATCCTGATAACTCATATTACGGTTGGCATCCATCAGCTCGTTGACCATCTCTTGGGTAACGATGGTGTCTGCGGGAAGGTTCTTTACGATGACATTCTTTACACTACGGATAGACTGTCCTCCCACTCCTACATACACGTGTGAGATATTCGTCTTTAAGATAGAGGTTAGCTTCTTCACAATGTTGGAGATACACTGTGCGGTCTTGTCAATATTATATATCACTCCTTTGCGGATAAATGTGCTGGAGTCTTCTTTCACGACTGCGAGCACAGAGATACTTCCATCGAGGTTCTTCTTACCCGCGATGCCGGTCATCTTCGATGAACCGAGTTCAATTGCTACGATAAAATCCTTTGCTGGCATAGGCTATATTTGTTTTTTATTTTCTTTATTCTCCGGTGTGGGCTGCTCTGTGGAAGTGATGACAGGAGCCTGTGTCGCAGGAACCTCCACCTTCACCACTGGTTTGATGTCTTTTTTCTTACAGATAATCTGGTTGTCAAACTCCAGACTGATATAGTGATATTTATTCCATCCTGCCTGATTAAGGCCATATTTGTAGAATTTCTCCAGTCGGTCCACCTTATTGTGGATAAAGGTGGTGATAGCCTGTTCCTGATCTTTTTTTGTCTGTGGTGGTATGCCAAGATAGACGACATGGTCACCCACGCGAGGTACCAGCTCAACCCCTTGATTCTTCAGGATGTTTATTTGTTCGATCTGATTACGCCACAGTTCGCTGCCCATCAGTTCTCTTGCGACAGTAGCCAACATCTTTGACGACTGTTTCTGAATATGCCCGGTGGCGATGATCAGGTCGCTGGTGTATTTGGAGTTAGGAAGGATTCCACCACGCTCATCCAGATAGTAGTCATCCCCCTGGATGTTCTTTACCCGAATGATAGGCAGGCGCTGTGTGATGGTGATACACACCTGTCCGTCTTGTGTCTTGTAACACTGTGCCGTATTGACAAACGGACTCTTCATCAAGAACTCCTCGATGTTCCTGGGATTGATAATCTCTGTCGGTCGGCCAATAGGGTAGAGCCTGTTGCGCTCCAGGATATTCTTCACCTCCTGAGCGTTCAGGAAACCATTTGTATTCTCGTCGGCGATGCTGATACTCACCTTGGAACACTTCTGTGCGCTGTTGTCCGGCTTGTTAAACGACACCATGGCAGCTGCCAGATACCCCAGTAACAGGATATCCGTAACGACAAGAATCGTCTTTTTCCAGTTGATGCGCAGTTTCATATCAGCAATATTTTTCTTTTAATATCTTTTCTATCTCGGGTGTTTGATTGTCCAAGTCTCCGGCACCCAACACGATAAGTACCTCAAAGTCATGCTCTCTGACGAAAGACAGAACTTCATCCGTTTGAATAAGGTGTTTCTCCACGTCTTCCGACAGGTGGTCGAATATCAGCTTGGAAGAGACTCCCTGTATGGGTAGCTCTCTCGCAGGGTAGATGTCGGTAAGCACCACCTCGTCTAACAGACTTAGACTTCTTGCGAAGTCGAGATAGAAATCTCGTGTGCGGGTATAGAGGTGCGGCTGGAAGATGGCTGTCACCTTTCTTTCTTTATACAGCTCCTTCATACTCCGTGCACTTTGGCAGATCTCTTTCGGGTGATGGGCATAGTCGCTCAGAAACACAATCTTGTCGGTCTTCAGTTTGAAGTCGAAACGGCGTTCCACTCCCTGATAGGTGCCGATGCCTTTTTTCAGTTCTTCGGCAGTGCATCCGCATAGTTGTGCCATGGCCATTGCCGCAATGGCATTCTCTATATTGATAGGTACCGGTTGTCCTAATGATACGTTAAGAATATTCTCGATGGGTGAGATAAAATCGAAGGTGATTTCCCCGTTGTCGATGACGATGTTCTCCGCATGGAAGTCTCCCTGCCGCAGGTCGTATTCGTAAATGGTCACGCCCTCGGCCACGGCGGGTCTCATCTCTAAACCACGATGGATAATCAGTGCGCCGCCAGGCTGTATGAGTGTGGTGTAATGACGGAAGCTCTCCAAGTAAGCCTCTTTTGTCCCGTAGATGTCGAGGTGGTCGGGGTCGGTACTGGTGATGACCGAGATCCATGGACGCAGCCAGTGGAAGGAGCGGTCGAACTCATCCGCCTCGATGACAACATAGTTGCTGGTATTGCTGACAAGATAGTTGGTCTGGTAGTTCTTGGAGATACCTCCTAAGAAGGCATTGCAGTTGATGCTACTCTGATGCAGCAGATGGGCGCACATCGTGGAGGTGGTGGTCTTACCATGAGTGCCGGCCACACACAGTCCTTTCTGCGAACGGGTGAGGAGTCCTAACAGCTGAGCACGTTTCAGTATCTCAAAACCGTGATCCCGGAAATACACCAGTTCTTTATGTTCCTGCGGAATGGCGGGTGTGTAGATGATCAGGCAACTGTCCGGATCCAAGAAAGCCTGTGCGATCTCAGTGGCATCCTCACGGTAATGGATGAGAGCACCCTCCACCTCCAGCTGTCTTGTCAGTGCTGAGGGGGTCTTGTCATATCCTCCTACCGTTACGTTTCTGTAAAGGAAGAAGCGGGCAATGGCGCTCATGCCAATACCTCCGATCCCCACGAAATAGATCGCCTTGATCTCTTTTAACTCCATCTTACTTTTCTCCAAATGCTAATTTTATCACTTCATCGGCGATGGTCTCTGCCGCATTGGGCAGAGCCAACTTCAGAATATTCTTACTGAGACCTGCCAGCTTCTCATCGTCATTGACTGTTTGCAGAGCCAATCCCATCAACTTCTCTGTAGCTTCCGCGTCTTTGACATAAAGCGCGGCCTCTTTCTCCACCAAGGCCATTGCGTTCTTTGTCTGATGGTCTTCCGCCACGTTGGGGGAGGGCACGAGGATGACCGGTGTCCCTAACAGGCAGAATTCGGAGATGCTACCGGCTCCGGCACGACTGATGACCAGGTCGGCAGCTTTATATGCTGCGCCCATATCTGAGATGAAGTCGAGAATCTTGATGTTCTCAAGTGTTCCCCCTGATGTCTTCCGTAAAATCTCCGAATGGTAATACTTTCCTGTTTGCCAGATGACTTGTGCTCCGCTGGATGTTATCTCATCGAGATGCTGCAGGACACTCTCGTTGATAGTTCTTGCCCCGAGAGAGCCGCCAATGATCAGAATCGTTTTCTTTGCGGGATCCAATCCGAACGACTGTATGGCCTTCTCTTGCGATAACGGGGTATTGAGCAATGCTTGTCTTACGGGATTCCCCGTGAGGATTATCTTGTCGGAGGGGAAGAAACGATCCATACCCTCATAGGCCACACAGATCTTTTCAGCCTTTTTCGCTAATATCTTATTGGTGACACCGGCATAGGAATTCTGCTCCTGTATCAGACAGGGAATACCCATGGAGGCACATTTGTTGAGAGTGGGTCCACTGGCATATCCTCCCACGCCTACCGCTGCCATTGGCCGGAAGTCTTTGATGATCTTCTTGGCCATCCGCTGACTCTTCCAAATCTTATAGAGCACCTTCACGTTTTTCAGCAGGTTCTTACGGTCGAAACCACAGATGGGCAGCCCGACAATCTCATAACCGGCGGCAGGGACACGCTGCATCTCCATCCTGTCGTTAGCTCCGACAAAGAGGATGTCAGCGTGAGGATATCTTTCTTTGATGGCGTTCGCAATAGAGATGGCAGGGAAAATATGTCCCCCTGTGCCACCGCCACTTATGATAATCCTCAAGTCTTTATCCATAACAATTGCTTTAATGTGCAAAAATAATCATTATTTTTCTCTTTAGCGCATAATTTAGATATTTTAATTATGCCGTCTTTAAAGAAACTTTTCCACCTCTTTCCACCTCCTCCATGTCTTCTCTTTTGGCAGCAGAACAACTCACGCTGAGAATGACACCGATATAGATACAGTTGACAATGGTGGAGGTTCCTCCCTTGCTGATAAGTGGCAGTGGTTGTCCTGTCACGGGGGCTAACCCTACGGCGACAGCCATATTGAACATCGCCTGTGTCACGAGGAGTAGTGCGAACCCCATGATCAACAGGGCAGGGAACGCATTGACACAATGGTTGGCGATACTTGCCGTCCGGAAGAGTAGGATGATATAAAGGAGACATACGATGACGGCGCCCCAGATTCCCATCTCCTCGATGATGATGGCGTAGATGAAGTCGGAGAAAGCCTGGGAGAGGAAGTCTCTCTCAACGGAGTTGCCCGGTCCCTTGCCGATGATGTTGGAAGTGGCGATGGCGATATTGGCATGGGCCACCTGTGCGTCTTTATCTAAGTCAATCTCCTCAGGAGCAATCTCCTTATTGTCCATAAATTTCACAATACGAGCCTTCCAGGTGTCAGAACGGTGCAGGATCTTTCCGATGATTGTCGGCCTCTGTCTCTGTTCTATCTGCTCCGTCATGTTTAATTCATTGTCGATAGGTGCAGTCTCATTCTTACCGAGGAGCATCACCATGGAGAAAGCGAAGATGGCTCCGAGCATGAGAATACCCAGCAGTTTACCAATCTGTGTCTTGGGAACCCGTCCGATGAACATCATGATGATGACAGTTAGGAACAGCAGGGCTGCGGTTGACAGGTTCTCCATAGCTATCAACAGCAGGATAGGGACGCTGATATACATGATATATTTGAAGGCATGACGGTCGGCGCCGTTCGTCGTCTGCATCGCGCTGAGTATCTGGGCCTCTGCCAGTATCACGGCTCCCTTAGCCAGCTCTGAGGGCTGGAACTGTATGCCAAAGAACTCGATCCATCGTTGTGCACCGTTTGTCGTCTGTCCCATGACAAGCACGGCGATGAGCATCAACAGTGACAACAATAGTGCGAAGGGTGTCACAATCTTAAAATACCGGCATTTAATATTCATGGTGACAATCATGAAGGCAATACCGATTAATAGGAGAAAGGTATGGTAAGCTACAGGTTTCCAATAGCTTCCTGTCTTGTAAGTCAGGCCGCTGGAAGCGCTGAACACTTCCAGAACGCTGATGATACAGAGAAAGAAGAACACCATCCAGATGATACCATCTCCCTTGAGTCTGAATTTAGAGAGTCCGTCTGCCATTCGTTATTATAGGTTTCTTACAAGATTCTTAAATTGCTCTCCGCGGTCTTCCATGTTCTTAAAGAGATCGAAGCTGGCACAGCACGGACTGAGCAGTACGGTCATTCCCGGCTCGGCCATCTCATAGCAGGCCTTTACACAGTCGGCCATAGAGTGGGTATCTCTTACAGGGATGCCCATACCGTCAAAGAAATCATGCAGTTTGGTGTTGTCGGCCCCGAGATAAACGAGTCCGGCACATTTCTCTCTCACAAGATCTTTGATGGCGTTATAGTCATTACCCTTGTCTTTACCGCCAATGATGAGGATGGTTGGCGTCTTCATACTCTCCAAGGCATACCAGCAGGCGTCCACATTCGTCGCCTTAGAGTCGTTGACATAAAGGACACCCCGTACGGTAGTGACTTTCTCCAGACGATGCTCCACGCCGGGGAAGTCGCTCAGACTCTTACGGATGACCTCTTTCTTGATGCCAGCGATGTCAGAGGCTATACCGGCAGCCAGTGAGTTGTAGATATTGTGCTTGCCGGTCAGCGACAGCTCCTCCTGTTCCATATTGAACGGGGTGGGTACCTCTATCTTATACTGTCCTTCCTCGATATAGGCGATCGAGCCTTTCTCCTTCAATTCCGAGAAGGGGTATTGGATAGACTGGATATTATATTTTTGGAGCTCCTTCTTAATGATAGGGTCGTCATTCCAATAGATGAACGCATCATCCTTGGTCTGGTTTTGTATGATTCTCATCTTGGCATCCACATAATTCTGCATGGTGTCCTGATATCTGTCGAGATGATCAGGGGTGATATTCAACAAGATGGCTACATTAGCACGGAAATCATACATATTGTCCAACTGGAAAGAACTCAGTTCGATGATGTAATATTCGTGTGGCTCCTCCGCTACCTGTAACGCCAGACTTTTCCCGATGTTTCCCGCCAATCCGGTGTCGTAGCCAGCTGTTTTGAAGATATGGTAGATGAGCGATGTGGTAGTGGTCTTACCATTACTGCCGGTGATACAGATCATCTTACTGTCGGTGTAACGCCCGGCAAACTCTATCTCACTGATGATATGGATGCCCCTCTTGATACTCTCCTGGATGATAGGAACCTCATCAGGAATACCCGGGCTTTTGATGATCTCGTCGGCACTGAGAATCCGCTCTTCGGTGTGATGACCTTCCTCCCATGGTATGCTGTGGGCATCCATCATCTTCTTATATCTTTCTTTGATGAGGCCGGTGTCGGAGACAAAGACGTCAAATCCCTGTTTCTTTGCTAATACGGCAGCTCCCGCACCGCTTTCCGCAGCCCCAAGTATGACTATTCTTTTCATATTACGCAGTAGATTAATGTGTTATCTTATCTTTAATGTAATGATTGTCAAAGCCGCCAGGATGATGGTGACAATCCAGAAACGGAAGGTGATCTTCGATTCGTGGAACTGTCGCTTGGGCCATGACTTTAAGATATATCTGCTGGTAGGATCCAGCTGTTCATCCAATTTCCTGAAATTATCGTGAATAGGGGTGGCTCTGAATATTCTTACGCGCTGTCCCTTGCGCTTCATCCATTTGAACCAGAAGGTTTGGATCATCACGCTAAGGCTCTCCACGAGGAAGATGCCGCAGAGGATGGGGACAAGCAATTCCTTGTGGATGATCACGGCGCATACACCGATGATGCCGCCGATTGTCAGCGAACCGGTATCTCCCATGAATACCTGTGCAGGATAAGCGTTATACCACAGGAAACCGATCATCGCTCCCACGAAGGCACAGATGAACACCACGAGCTCTTGTGACCCCGGAATATACATGATGTTTAGGTAGGAGGCAAACTCTATGTGTGAGCTCACATAGGCAAAGATGCCGAGTGCCACACCGATGATGGCGGAATTCCCCGCACACATACCGTCCATACCATCATTGAGGTTCGCACCGTTGGAGACAGCGGTGACGACAAGGATCGTCATCAGCACGAAGAGAATCCAACCAGCGGCACGACTGTACTTGCCGCAGAACCCCATCACCTTAGAGTAGTCGAGGTTATGGTTCTTTACGAAAGGTATGGTCGTCTTGAGAGACTTTGCCGGTTCTGAGGAATGGATAACCTCTGTCACCTGCCCTTGCTTCTGGATGATGACATTCTCTTTGATGACCGCATCAGGACTGGCCCATAACACCAATCCAACGATAAGTCCGATACTTACTTGTCCGACAATCTTATACTTACCTTTCAGTCCTTCTTTATTCTTGCGGAATATCTTGATATAATCGTCAAGGAATCCTAAGAATCCGAGCCATACCGTGGTGATAATCATCAGGATAAGATAGATATTCCTCATTCTGCCTAATAAGATAACTGGTACAAGAATGGAGACGATGATGATGATGCCGCCCATGGTGGGGACACCTTTCTTCTTTTCCCCGAAGGGATCGATAGAGACATCTCGCTGAGTCTCCCCAATCTTTCTCTTTCTCATGAATTTGATGAATTTCTCACCAAACCATGCCGAGATGAGCAGCGAGAGTATCAAAGTGAGCAACGCGCGGAAGGATACATACGACCAGACGTGCGCACCGGGGATGTCATATCTCTCCAAAAATCGGAATAAGTAGTATAGCATATTTTCTTTTTTATGGGTAACAGTAATTATTGTTCCGCAAAGATGTTACGGAGTATTTCCTTATCATCGAAATGATGTTTCACTCCCTTGATCTCCTGATAGTCCTCATGTCCCTTGCCGGCTACGAGGATGACATCACCTTTCTTAGCCATCATGCAAGCCGTGCGGATGGCTTCCTTACGATCGACGATAGTCACCACCTTCTTCATCTGATGCCTGTCGAGTCCTGCCAACATATCATTGATGATGTCCTGTGGATCCTCAAAACGGGGATTGTCGGAGGTGATGATGACCTTGTCGCTTTGTTTCACGGCCTCCTGAGCCATCAGGGGTCGTTTGCCTTTATCCCTGTTACCGCCGGCTCCACACACTGTGATGATGCCACCCTTGCCGTTCTGCACCTCATGGATAGCCTTGAGTACATTCTCCAATGCGTCGGGCGTGTGGGCATAGTCGACAATGGCAGTGAAACCTTCCGGGGAATGTACGGGATCCAATCTCCCATTTACACTCTTCAGGGTGCTCATGACTACCAGGATATCTTCTGATTTCTCTCCGAGCATGACAGCCGTTCCATAGACAGCCAGCAGATTGCTGACATTGAATTTGCCGATAAACTGTACACCTACCTCATGACGGTCGATCTCCAGATACATCCCTTCGAAATGACACTCCAGGATTTTCGCCTTAAAGTCAGCCATGGTTCGGGTGGAATAGGTCTTCACGACAGCCTTGCAGTTTTGCACCATATAACTGCCGTTCTTGTCATCGGCATTGATAATGGCGAAAGCATCCCTCGGCATGGAGTCGAAAAAGGCTTTCTTGGCATCACGGTAGTTCTCGAAAGTCTTATGATAATCGAGATGATCTCTGGTGAGATTGGTGAAGATACCACCGGCAAATCTCAGTCCGCCGATACGTTTTTGGGCGATGGCATGACTGGAACATTCCATGAAGGCATATTGACATCCCGCCTCAACCATCTTACTGAGCAGTTGGTTGAGTTCTATCGGGTCGGGTGTGGTGTGACTGGTGGGCAGCTGCTCCTCCTCGATATAGTTACAGACAGTAGACAACAGTCCGCACTTGTAACCCAACTTGCGGAACATATTATATAATAAGGTAGCGATGGTCGTCTTACCATTGGTTCCTGTGACACCTACCAGTTTGAGCTTACTGGTGGGGTCATCATAATAAAGTGTCGCCACTTTTCCTACCGCATCCTCCGTCGATACCACTTGTATATAGGTAACACCCTCTGTCACGGTGGGAAGATCCTCACAAAGGATAGCAACGGCTCCCAGTTCAATAGCTTTTCCTATATATTGATGACCGTCGGTCTGTGTCCCTTTGATGGCCACGAACAGATGTCCGGGCATAATCTTCCTGCTGTCGATATTGATACCTTTGATATCGACAGTCATACTCCCTATGACAGTGATAGGCTTGATATTCTTCAGTATGGATTTCAGAATCATATTATTCAAGTTTTAATGAACAGATTTCTCCTCTATTTATAATATGTCCGGCAGGCAGACTCTGCGACGTCACCTTGCCACGACCTTCAATTCTCACTCTTACACCTCTGTTCTCGAGCAGGTAAACAGCGTCACGCGCTCCCATGCCTGTGACGTCAGGAACGAGACGTTCCTCTTTTGGCGTTGCCTTCGTCAGATGAACAGCATCTTTATTACTCTTGACGGTGCCCCATATCGGATTCCCGTTGGCATAGGTGCCACCCCAGTCGTCATTGGTCTTTATACCTAAATGAGTCAGAACGAAATCGGCTGCCAGCAGGTTGCCATCCTTCACGTTGGGAAGTAAGACCAGTGAGGAGTCCTGCGCGTCTTTCACATCCATCTTCAGGTCTTGGGCCATGATGCCCTCAGCGATATGATGGAAGACCACGCCGCTCATACCACCTCCAGATGCAGGAAGGCCTGACTTCTGAATACAGACGATACAACTGTAGCGGGGAGCGTCGGCAGGGAAATAGCCTGCAAACGACAGCAGATAGTTCGTTTGTCCGCTCTTATATCCGCCAGCTCCCTTCGATACCTGCGCCGTTCCTGTCTTACCTGCCACCTTAAAGGATTTGGACCCTGCTTTCTTGCCCAGTCCCTGGCTCACCACATGATACAAGATGGTCTGCATCTCCTTCAACGTCTTCTCCTTACATATCTGTGGGACAAGTACCTCCGTGGGGAATTCCTGTAGTACGGTGCCGTCTTTAACCACTTGTTTGACGAAGCGGGGTTTCATCATCTTACCGTTATTGGCGATGGCATTATAGAAAGTAAGAGTAGAGATGGGTGGCACCTGTGTCTCATAACCGATGCTCATCCATGCCAAGGCGGTCTTACTCCAGTTGGTGTATTGTCCTCTCGCGTTCTTCTTCGGCATTCGGATGCGGGCAGGGGAGGCACCCACCAAAGGGATATGGAGGTCAGAGGCGATTCCGGTACGGTAGATCCCTTCTACGAATTTCTCAGGGTGTTGGGCATAATGCTCGTCGATGATCCTGCTCACACCGATATTGGAGCTGTACTCTAATGTCTGAGGCAGCGATATCCGTCCGTAGCCGCCACGACGCCAGTTGTGGTCGCGCATCTTGGCTCCGTGCATGTCCATTACACCATTGAAGGTCTCCACGTGATAGGTGGTGTCTACAACGCCGTCGTCCAGCGCCACCATGATAGAAGCTGTCTTGAAGACTGACCCTGGCTCCATCAGGTCGCTCACGGCATTGTTCTTCACCTCACGATAGACCCCATCGCTGCATTTGGTCATATTGACAATGGCCTTAATATCACCCGTCGGCACATCCATGACGATGGCTACGCCAACATTTCCGTTGATAAGTTTCAACTCATCAATGAGTGATCGTTCGGCCAAGTCTTGTATTTTCACATCGATAGTCGTAATGATATCAGCCCCATCGATAGGTGCCCGTTCAGTGATACTGAGGTATTTGTTCATGATCTTCTTACGCTGCACGATACCGGATTTTCCTCTGAGGATAGAGTCGAAAGATAATTCCAGTCCGCAACGTGCCGTATCTTTCGCACCGAACATATCACCCACCGTGCGGTAGGCCAGACTGCCGAAGGGACGTTGGCGCGAGTTGAACTCCTCCGCCTTGAAGCCGCCCCTGAAGGGAGAGAGGTTGAAGACCGGCAACTTCTTTACCTCGGAATATACATCATAGCTGACACGCTTATGCCAGACAGGGTGGTTCTGACTCATCTTCTGATGCCCGATCTCCAAGTCGTGCTTAAACTGTGCGGCACTCTTCTCGGGGAAAATCTCATGAAGTCCCTCACAGATACTGTCCACCTTCTCATTCCAAAGAGAGTCCTTCACCTCACCACCGGCCTTGAAATCCATATAAAGCTTGAATTCCGGGATGCTGCTGGCCATGAGCTGCCCGTCGGAGCTGAGGATGTTTCCCCTTATGGGCTTGACATCCACGCTGTCGCGCTTCAGACGGTCGGCTACCTTCATCCAGTAGTCACGCTTCACGGTAGCGGTGTAGATCGCTTTTCCGATGATGCACAGTCCTAAGAGCACCATCAGAAAACCGATTGTCTTATATCGTGGTATAATTTTCTTTCTGTCAAATAAACTACTCATCTGTCTTGATTATTTCTGGTTTGTTTTTAGGAGTGTAGATAATGTAAGGCGGTTGCTTGGCAATTTTCAGAATGCTGTCCTTGTTGTTCTTCAGCATATCCAGCACATTGCTCTCCCTGCATTTCTCTGTCAACTCACTGGATGTAGAGAGCGCTTTGTATTTCGCATCGGTAAGCTCAGCATTCAAACGGTCAATCTCCAGCATATCTTTCTGACAACTGTAGCGGTTGGAGATATAGATAATGGCGAAGAAGGCAACGAGGAGAATCACTCCTATCTGTCTTCTCAGATATTCTGCCGTCAGCCAGTCGCCACCAAGAATCTTCCTCAGCGTAAAGCTGTTGGATTGCGGGCGCTCGTCTTCGATGGCCTGTTCTGCCATCACCTCTTTTAGTGTCGGCTGCTCTTGTTTCTCTTCCAATATCTCTTGCTCCTCTTTTTTCATGCTTTTCTTTTCTCTGCTATACGTAATTTGGCACTTCTGCTCCTGGGGTTAGCGGTACACTCTTCGTCATCAGGCACGATGACACCGTTCTTGAGGGGTACGAAAGGAGAGTCGAGACGACCATAGAAGTCTTGCTGCGCCCTGCCTTCGATATTACCTGCCTTCATGATGTTCTTTACGATGCGGTCTTCCAGACTGTGATAGGTGATGACCGACAGGCGCCCACCGGGCCGTATAAGTGAGGTGCAGTCCATGAGCATCTCTTTCAAAGCACTCATCTCCTGGTTCACCTCAATGCGCAGTGCCTGGAAAACCTTCGCCATCTCTTTCTTCTCACGGTCTTTCGGCATCAGTGGGGAGATGACTTCCAGCAGGTCGTGTGTGTAACGGATCGGATGGGTATCTCTTGTCTTTACGATGGCTACCGCTAAACGACGGGCATACTTCAGTTCCCCGTAAAGATAGAAGATGTCCGACAATTCACGCTCACTCATGGTATTCAGTATGTCAGAGGCTGTCTTACCGGCTCTTTTGTTCATCCGCATATCCAGCGGGGCATCGAAACGAAAGGAGAATCCCCTCGTCTCATCATCGAAATGATGACTGGAAACTCCTAAGTCGGCTAACAATCCATCGATAGCTTCCACATGATAATACCTCATCCAGTTCCTCAGGTATCTGAAATTACTACGGATGAAAGTAAACCGTCCGTCGCTCAGCATATTCCTCTCTGCATCGCCATCCTGGTCGAAACTGTATAAATGTCCTTTTCCATCAAGTCTCCGCAAAATCTCTCTGCTGTGGCCTCCTCCTCCGAAGGTCACATCCACGTAAACACCACCCGGGGTGATGTTCAGCCCGTCAATACTCTCTTTGAGCAGGACAGGCACATGATAGGTGTGTGCGGTCTTGACAGAATCTTCCATTATTCCGAGTCTTCTTTATCCATTATCTGTTCCAAAGCCTTCCCGAAGGCCTCTGCGTCCATGAAGGGATGCTCTGTGTTGGCAGCGCTCCAGATTTCTATGGTGTCGCCCATGCCGATAAACTTGATGCATTGATCTATCTCAGCTTTTTTGAGGTAGCGCTTCGGAATCAAGAACCGACCATTGCCGTCCAAGGCGATGACTTCCACGTCGGAGACGAACTGACGGTAAATCTCCTGGTGATCCTTCCTCCAGCGATTCAGGTTCTTGCGAAGGAGATCCATCTGCTCATTCCATACCGACTCAGGATACAGTACAAGACATGGCTGGAATACATCCTTCCGCATAATCAGGGATTCTTCTCCGGAGGACTGGAGAACCTTCCTGAATACTGCGGGAAGGAATGCCCTTCCTTTAGCGTCTGTCTTTGCCTCTATGTTTCCTAAAAAACGCATGTGTACATCTTTAGTTATTATTTTGGCTCCAAAGATACATATTTTTCTCCACTTTCCACCACTTTTCACCACAAAATTTATAAAAAAACCTCATTTTGTCGATTTTTGCCTTCTTAGAAGATTATTTTCCATATATCAGGAGGTGATGTTTGCCTTCTTGTTCTGTACCAACTGTAGGGATATTAATGAGTATTTGGAGAGGAGGAAAGTCTGTAAACATCGGGTTTAAAAAAGACTTTTGAGACAGGAATAATTTGTGCATATGTCAGAAAAACAAAAGAATTCATGACAAATTATTGCAATAACATATTTTTTTGGTTAAAAACAATGGCTTTTTCAAAAAGTTCTATTATTTTTGCATACAGATTATTGTAATTATGACTGAGATTACAGAAAAAACGGTTGATATTGACGGTATTCTGAAGAGTAAGATGGGGGACAAGTCTAAATATGTTCCTTATCCCTTGAGAAAATGGCTCAAGCATATACTTCATCAGGATGAGGTTAACAGATATTTGTGGGAAAGTAGGAACCTTACTGGCACGGAGTGGCTGGAAGATTGTGTGAGATATCTGGACATGACCCTTGTCGTAGAGGGGAAGGAGAACCTTCCAGACAAGAATGATGGTAAGTTGTATACCTTCGTCAGCAATCATCCTCTGGGAGGGATTGACGGAGTGGCTCTTGGAAGTATCATCGGTCGGCATTATGACAGTAATTTCCGTTATCTTGTGAATGATATCCTGATGAATCTTCCCGGTCTGGCACCTTTGTGCATTCCCATCAACAAGACGGGTAAGCAAAGCAGGAATTTCCCTGCGATGGTTGAGGCTGGTTTCCAGAGTGGCAACCACATGCTGATGTATCCTGCGGGATTGTGCTCCCGGAAGATCAACGGTGAGATTAAAGATTTGCCGTGGAAGAAGACGTTTATCAGTAAGAGTGTGGAGTATCAGAGAGACGTGGTACCCATCCATTTCGGAGGACAGAACTCCAAATTCTTCTACCGGCTGGCCAATTTTAGCGACAAGCATATCAAGAAAGTGAACGTGGCCATGCTCTTTTTGGTGGATGAGATGTATAAGAATGTCCATAAGACATTCCGCATAACTATCGGTAAGCCAATTCCTTGGCAGACATTCGACAAGAGCAAGACCCCTGCACAGTGGGCGCAATATGTGCAAGACAAGGTATACAATCTATAAAACTCATCTACTATGACAGAAGAAATAATCCCACCGGTAGAGAAAGGTCTCTTGAAACAGGAGTTGACAAAGGAGAGGCAGCTTCGGATGACAAATAAAAGCAATAACGAGATCTATGTCATCACTGCTCATAATGCCCCGAATGTAATGAAAGAGATAGGTCGTTTGCGTGAGCTCGCTTTCAGGGAAGCCGGTGGAGGAACAGGGAAAAGCATGGATATCGATGATTTCGATACCTGTGAGAACTGCTATAAACAGTTGATTGTGTGGAATCCCGAGGCAGAGGAGATCATCGGTGGATATCGATATCTGTTGGGTACAGATTGGGAATTGCAGGAGAATGGGCAACCCAAACTGGCTACCAGTCATATGTTCCACTTCTCCGAGAAGTTCCTGAAAGAATATATGCTTCAGACAGTGGAGCTCGGCCGTTCTTTTGTCTCCCTTCCTTATCAGAGCAGCAAGATGGGGGCGAAGAGCCTTTTCGCATTGGATAACCTGTGGGATGGCTTCGGAGCCCTTGTCGTCATCAAGCCGAGCCTGAGGTATTTCTTCGGAAAGATGACGATGTATCCTTCCTATATCCGTAAGGGAAGAGATATGATATTATATTTTCTGAAGAAACATTTCGATGACAAAGAGAACCTTATTGTTCCGATGAAACCGCTGAAATTGGAGACTCCTGTGGAGGAATTGGCAAAGATTCTATGTGAAGATGATTTTAAGAAAGATTACCGTATCCTGAATCAAGAGATCCGCAAGATGGGCTATAATATCCCGCCGCTGGTAAATGCGTACATGAATCTGAGTCCTACCATGCGGCTCTTCGGTACTGCCGTCAACGAGGGCTTCGGAGAAGTGGAGGAAACAGGAATCCTTATCGCTGTGGATGAGATACTTGAAGAAAAGCGTATGCGTCATATCGACAGTTTTATCCGTGACCATCCCGAGGCTTTGCAGATTACCAGCGGGGTAAACAGGATTATATATAAACAGAAGTGACGGATGTCTTTTAATAAATGATAAATTGCAAGATTTTTTTAGCGAAAGTCTTGCAATTTCTTTTTTTTCTTGCTATCTTCGCACATATTTACTAACAAATCACTTTTTATATTTTAAAAGCTAACGTATGAAAGATCTGAAAATGTACATCAACGGCAAGTTCGTGGAAAGCCGTTCAGGTGAGTGGATTGATGTGTTGAATCCCAGTACAGAAGAAGTTACGAGCAGGCAGCCTGCCGGAACAGTGGAGGATGTAGAAGAGGCTGTAAACGCAGCTTATGTGGCTCAGAAGAAATGGGCTAAGGTCCCTGCCGCACAAAGAGCCGTTTATCTTCATAAGATTGCCGGTGGCATCCGGGCAAACTTCGATAAGTTTCAAGAGATTCTTGTTCGTGAGCAGGGAAAGACACAAGCTCTTGCCGCTACTGAGGTAGGCGTAACCGCCACATATTTCGATTATATGGCAGAATTTGCCCGTCGTATCGAGGGTGAGGTGATTCAGAGTGATGCTCCCAACGAGACCATGATATTAGTAAAGCGTCCTATCGGTGTGGCCGCTGGTATCCTTCCATGGAACTTCCCGTTCTTCCTGATTGCGCGTAAGGCAGCCGCCGCGCTTATTACCGGTTGCTCTATCGTTATCAAACCGGCACAGATCACTCCGGAGAACTGTTGTGAGATTTGTAAGGTTGTTCATGACAGTGGGCTGCCAGCAGGTCTTTTCAATGTGGTTACCGGTAAGGGATCTGTGGTAGGAAATGCTTTGGCAAAGCATCCTAAGGTGAGCATCGTCAGTCTGACAGGCTCTGTAGGTGCCGGTGTGAAGATTATGGAGGCAGCAGCCCCGAATATCACAAAGGTATCTCTTGAGCTCGGAGGAAAGGCTCCCGCTATCGTATTCCCGGATGCTGACTTAGAATTGGCCGCACAGGCAATCCTCGAGAGTCGTATCGGTAATACGGGCCAGATTTGTAATAACGCTGAGCGCGTGTATGTCCACAAGGATTGCAAGAAGGAGTTTACGGATATTATCGTTAAGAAGTTTAAGGCTGTAAGATACGGCAATCCCGCAGTTGACAAGGATGTCGATATGGGCCCATTAGTAGAGAAGGCTGCCTTGGAGAGTGTAACGGCAAAGGTTAACCATGCTATTGAGCAAGGAGCGAAGGTGCTGTGTGGTGGCGCTCCTGTTGAAGGCAGGGGCTATTTCTATCCAGCTACCGTATTAGACAACTGTACACAGGACATGGATATTATCCATGAGGAGACCTTCGGTCCGGTACTCCCATTGGTAGAGTTTGACAACATCGATCAGGTGATAGAGTGGGCTAACGACTGTGAGTATGGTCTTGCCTCTTCTGTGTTTACAAAGGATATCGATACTGCAACACGTATCTGCCGTGAGATAGAGTTCGGTGAGACTTACATCAACCGTATGCATTTCGAAGCCATTCAGGGATTCCATGCCGGTGTTAAGAAGAGCGGTATCGGTGGTGCTGACGGTAAGCATGGTATGGAGGAATACCTCGTTACAAAGGTTGTTTACCTCGATACTCACTATGAGTAATGTGATTTGATAAATATAATAATCGGATTTTTGGAGGGTATGCTGCGGCATACCCTTTTTTTTGCCCATTTCATCGGGTGATAAGTCTTTTAGGCACTAAACGATGGGGAGACTGATACCCTTGATCTTTTGATAGATATCCAAAGCGTATACATCTGTCATACCACTGATATAGTCGATGACGGCCATGATACGAGTCTCTAAGTTGGGAGAATGGATGTCATACTGACTGCTTACACGGTTGATGAGCTGTTGAGAATAGAATCTGTCAGGGAATACGGCAGCCTCAACAAAGGATTCCATTAGTGTAGCCATGATGGTGTAACCTGAAAGCTCCACATCCAAAACAGGCTTACTGCGGTATATCTTCTTCTTCGACAGTTGTTGGCAACGTTTGTAAGCCACTTTCTGCGTGGTGGGGATAAAATCGATGAGACAGCCCTCGAAACATCCGTTCATAATTGCTTCTTCATGTTGTAAGAAAGCCTCGACACATTCATTCTCCAACTTTCCGATGACGGAGGCACGCATATAGATGATCTTCTCGTTATCATCCGTAATCCCCTCATCAATGATCCGTTGCTCAATATGCTGACGGATATCCTCACTAAAGAAACCCAAGAGGAGTTCTTTCGTCTCTTCGAAGGTGAGGATCTTAAGCTTGTGAGCATCTTCAATATCCATAATCTCATAACAGATGTCATCGGCGGCCTCTACCAGAAACACCAAAGGGTGACGGGCATATTTAAGGCTGTTGCCATCGGCTGAGAGACAGGGGATTCCCAGCTCTTTGGCAATCGTCATGAAGATGTCTTTTTCCTCGTTGAAAAATCCGAATTTACCGTGTTTGCCGGCAAAGGAAGAGGAATGAGGATATTTGACGATACTTGCTAGGGTAGAGTAGGTCATCACAAAACCTCCTTCCCGTCGGCCTATAAACCGGTGTGCCAACAGGCGGAAAGCGTTGGCGTTTCCCTCGAAATGTGTCACATCCTGCCAAAACGACTCACGAACCTGCTGTTGCAGCCATTTGCCCGCTCCTTCGGTAAAAAAAGTTTGAATGGCTTTTTCTCCCGAGTGTCCGAAAGGAGGATTTCCTAAATCATGTGCTAGACAAGCAGTGCTTACGATAGTACCAATTTGCGGAAACAAGGTATGAGCCAATGAAGGCTCGCGTTGCAAAATACGATGTGCTATGTCGTTACCTAACGACATTCCGACACTGGATACTTCTAGGCTGTGTGTCAAACGGTTATGAACAAAAACACTTCCGGGCAACGGGAATACCTGAGTCTTGTTCTGCATTCTCCGGAAAGGAGCAGAGAAGATAAGACGGTCATAGTCACGTTTAAACTCTGAACGGTCGTCATGCCGCTCCAGATGTCTGTTCTCTTGTCCTAAACGTTTGTTGGATATGAGCTGTTGCCAATTCATCATGATTTTGCAAAAGTAATCTAAATTTAGGTAAAAACAATCTTTTTACTCTGAAAAATTGAATATTATGGAGATAATTCATTATTTTTGCACTTTAATATCATAAACAGATCCATCATGATAGAGATAAATGTTGTCAACAGGGGGCATCATCCCCTCCCACAATATGCTACAGAACAGAGTGCAGGCATGGATTTGCGTGCCAACCTCGATAACCCCATCGTACTGCAGCCGCTGGAGCGAAGATTGATACCTACCGGTATTTATATTGCATTACCCGAGGGCTATGAGGCACAGGTGCGTCCTCGCAGCGGATTGGCTTTGAAGAAAGGCATTACCGTGTTAAACGCCCCTGGTACAATCGATGCCGATTACCGTGGTGAGGTGGGTGTTGTCTTAATCAACCTGTCACAGGAGCCCTTTACCGTCAATGACGGGGAGCGTATCGCACAGTTGATCTTTGCCCGTTATGAACAAGGAAGCCTGGTGGCCGTTGAGGAGCTGGATGCTACAGCACGTGGAGCTGGTGGCTATGGTCATACAGGTGTAAAATAGTGTATGGAGAAATGATCTTGTGTAAGAGATACAGTAAGCGGATCAGCGAAGGATTGCTGGTGGTACTCGCCATAAGCGTGATCTCGTGCAGTCATGGCAGTATGCTACAGGAGCGTTCTCAGCCAAAGAGCACACCTGTGCGCAGTGCATTGTCTTATAATGACTCACAACGTCTGAAGGCATTTTATTATGAGGCTGTCAACCAACAGACACAACAGCATTATGACGCAGCTTTTGATCTGTTGAATAAATGTCTCACCATCGATCCTCAGGCACCTGAGATATATTTCTCCCTTGCTGCTTACTATGCTGAACTTCAAAACGATTCAATGGCGATGTTTTGTATGCGCAAGGCTGTCGACCTCTCACCGGCTAACAACACTTATCTCGAACGACTGGCTATAACGTTTATCAACTCACGGCAGTTCAAAGAAGCGGCAGACACTTATGAGCAGCTCTTTCAGAATAATCGCAGTCGTTCGGATGTGCTGAATGTCTTGTTGCAGTTGTATAATCAGCAGCGTGACTATGACAAGATGCTTGAGACACTCGACCGTTTGGAACGTATCGAGGGAAACAGTGAACAATTGGCACTCGCCAGAATGCGGGTGTATGCCTTACAAGGTGACAAAGAACAGGAGTTCGCTACGCTGAGAAATCTCTCGGAGCAGTACCCCCATGATATGAACTATCGTATTATGACCGGTAACTGGCTGTTACAGAATGGACAGGACGAGAAGGCTCTTACAGAGTATAACTTCGTGATGAGACAGGAACCGGAGAATCAGGCTGTCTTGCTGTCACTAATCGACTATTACCGCACAACAGACGCTGACTCTTTGGCCAATGATTTACAAGAGAAGATGCTCATTAACAGGAATACGGAACCCAATACCAAACTGACTCTCATGCGGAAGGTAGTGGCAGACAATGAGCAAGCAGGGGGAGACAGCACGGAAGTGCTGAACCTTTTCCAGCGTATATTGGCAGAGCCGCAGCAAACCTCTGATATGACAGAGCTGTATGCAGCTTATATGTCGCTGAAAAAGATGCCGCAGGATACCATTAATGGAGTTCTGAGGGATGTCCTGAGGATTGCGCCCGATAATGCGGGTGTGCGTCTGCAGTTGCTGCAGTCTTTATGGGAGAAGAAGTCATACAGTGAGGTAATCAGTCAGAGTAAGGCAGCCGTGGCCTATAACCCCGACAATATGCTCTTCTACTACTTCTTGGGTATGGCTTATTTCCAACAGGATCAGCACGATAAGGCTCTGGAGACTTTTCGTCAGGGTGTGTCACAGATCAACGAGGACAGCAATAAGGAGATCGTCTCTGATTTCTATGCAATCATGGGCGACTTGCTGCATGAGAAAGGGAATATAGAAGAAGCTTTTGCGGCATACGACAGTTGTCTGCACTGGAAGAGTGACAATCTCTCTGCATTGAATAATTACGCTTATTACCTGAGCGAGCTGAACAGGGATCTCTCAAAAGCGGAGCAGATGAGTTACAAGACGATCAAGGCAGAGCCTACGAATGCCACCTTCTTGGATACCTATGCCTGGATACTCTTTATGGAAGAGCGTTATGCAGAGGCAAAGATCTATATTGATCAGACGATGCAGAATGATCAGGAACCCTCTGATGTGGTCTTGGAACACGCGGGAGATATCTATGCTATGAACAAGGATCTCGACAAGGCTCTCGACTACTGGAATCAGTCTTTGAAGGCCGGTAATACGAGTAAACTGTTATTACGCAAAATCAAATCAAAGAAATATATCGAGAAATGAAGAAGATATGCATATTGTTGTTGACAACACTCCTCTTGGTGTCATGTGGCTCCAAGAAGGCAATAGTGACAGACTCACCCTCCGTATCTGTTGAGAAGCCCGAGACACCTGAGGCTAAGACGCAGCATATGGAGATGTTTATGAGACAGGTGCTTGACAATGCGCAGACGACGAAGAATATCTCCTCGAAGATAGACTTCCGTATCCAACAGGGTAGTAAGGATATCTCTGTGTCGGGAAAGATACAGATGCGTAAGGATGAGGTGATCCGTATCCAACTGAACGTACCTGTCTTGGGTATGGAAGCCGGACGGCTGGAGTTTACGAAGGACTATGCGCTGATTGTTGACCGTGTTCATTCTCAGTATGTCAAAGGGGATTACAACGAGCTGTCATTCCTAAAAGAGAAAGGACTGAATTTCTCTACCTTACAGGCTATCTTCTGGAATGAACTCTTCTTGTTAGGAAAGCCGAAAGTAACGGAGTCCTCCTTATCTGCCTATGAGGTGACAATGGGGCCTGCGGAGACGATCTTACGTCAGTCCTACGAGAATATGAACTGTGCCTGGACTACGGAGACCGCTGATGGAAAGATACAACGTGTGGATGTTACTTATAACAGTAAGCAACACGGTAATACAAGCATGGGATGTGATTATGATGACTTCAAACCTCTCGGTGGAAAGATGTTCCCCAACAAACTATTACTGAATATCGATGGAAAGAGTACTGGTAAAGCCCATGACATGAAAGTGGAGATCAAGATGAAAGGGATCAGTACGGATAGCAACTGGGATTCCTTTACCACTCTTTCCAAGAAATATAAGGCTGTCACTGCTGAGGATGTGTTAAAAATATTGATGAGTCTGTAATGAGAAAATGGCTTTTGATCCTCTTGGTAGCGGTGTCCACGCAGAACACCTTTGCCCAGACGAAAAAGACGACTACAGCCAAGGCAAAGTCGTCAACGGTTATACAACAGAAGAAAACGACTTCTGCCGGAAAGTCTGCGGCTACAAAGAAAGCCACCAAAGCACCTGCTGTGACAAACACTTCAATCAAAGGATTACAGAATCAACGCGCCACCATACAGAAAAAGATCAAAGAACAGGAGTCGTTGCTGCGTGCCAATAAAGCAGATGTAAAGAAACGACTGGACAACTTGTTTACGATCAACAGCGATATTGACCAGCATCAGAAATCCATACAGGAGATAGAGAAAGACCTTATGCATATCGATGAGAACATCCAACTGTTGCAAACGCAGTTGGAGACACTCGAAAAACAGTTGCAAGACCGTAAGGACAAGTATGTCCGAAGTATGCGATATCTCAACAAGAACCATCGTATTCAAGACCAGTTAATGTTCGTTTTCTCCGCAAAGAATCTGGCACAGATGTATCGTCGGATGCGCTTTGTCCGGGAATATGCCAGTTATCAGCGTGCCCAAGGGGAACTGGTGAAGGGCAAACAGGAACAGATAGATGCCAAGAAGCAAGAACTAGTGAAAATAAAAAAAGACAAGAATAACCTCTTGTATAAAGGAAAGAAAGCAAAGGAGGCGTTGCAAGCCAAACAGGAAGAGCAGCAGAAGATGGTGAATACGTTGCAGAAACAACAGAAGACCATACAGGGAATTATCGCCGAACAGCGGAAGAAAGATCAGGAACTGAATGCCTTGATAGACCGTCTGGTAGAAGAGGAGGTGGCCAAGGCGCGTGTCCGTGCTGCTGAGGAGGCTCGAAAGAAAGCGTTGGCAGAAGCTGCCGCTAAGAAGAAGCGGGAAGAGGAACTGGCGCGTAAGAAAGCTGAAGCCGAGGCTGCTGCCAAAGAGAATGCCCGTAGGATAGCCGCTGCCAAGGAGCGTGAGGAGAAAATGAAGGAGGCTGCCCGTAAGGCGGCGAAGAAAGATGAGGAGACACGAGCCCGTGCTGAGCAGAAGGTTCGTGAGGCTCAAGCGGAAAGAGAGGCTGCGGAGTTAAAGGCGGAGGTTGACCGTAAGCGTCGGGAGAAAGAGATGGAGGAGGCTAAGAATGCCTCCCGAGACGCCACGATGCTCAGTAGCGTAGATAGGAAACTGAGCAGTAATTTCGAAAGTAATAAAGGACGATTGCCTATTCCAACCACCGGTACTTATCGTATCGTCAGTCACTATGGACAATACAACGTGGAGGGATTACGGGGTGTAACCCTTGACAACAAAGGTATTAATATTAAAGTAAATCCCGGAGCGCAGGCGCGTGCCATTTTCAATGGTGAGGTGAGCGCGGTTTACAAAGCCGATGGTCAGTATTTGGTGATGGTGCGTCATGGCAGTTATATCTCCATCTACGGAAATCTATATTCCGTCAATGTGCATCGTGGGCAGCATGTAAGCACCAAACAGGTATTAGGAACGGTTGACAGTGGTAATATCCTACATTTCCAGCTTCGTAAGGAAATGGCGAAGTTGAACCCGGAGGTGTGGCTGGGTAGATAACGGCGCTCCTTGATTATATAATGGTGGTGCCGTTCAGTAATTCCATATAGGTGTCAATACCTTTCTCTACCTCTGACAACAAGATATACTCATCGGCAGTATGGGAGCGTGAGCTGTCACCGGGTCCGAGCTTCAGCGAGGGGAATGGCATCAGTGACTGATCAGAGAGCGTGGGTGATCCGAAGGGTCGCATACCCATTGTGATACATTTTCTTACCAGAGGGTGCTCCGTATCGATACTTGATGAGTGAAGATGGAGAGAACGTGCCTTTACCTCTCCTTTCACATGACTCCTGATAAACTCATATACCTCCTCATTGCGGTAATATTCATTGGTGCGGATATCTACTGTAAAAGAACAGACATCCGGAATCACATTATGTTGCGTACCGGCATGAATAACAGTGACGTTCATCATGGTAGGTCCCAGAAGCGGGCTGACTTTATCAAACTGGTAACTTCGCAGCCAAGACAAATCGTCTAAAGCCTCGTAGATAGCGTTGACTCCCTCTTGGCGGGCGGCATGACCGGATACACCCTTGCTGGTGATGTCAAGCACTATCAGACCTTTCTCCGCGATGGCGGGCTGCATGCCTGTAGGCTCACCTACAATAGCCACATCAATTCTCGGTAAGGATGGTAATACCTTTCGGATGCCATTGATACCAGAGACTTCTTCCTCCGCGGATGCGAGAAAAAGGAGGTTGTAACTCTGTTGTTTACTCGTCAGCAGCCGGAATACCTGAAGGAGGGAGACCAGTCCGCCGCCACAGTCATTACTTCCAAGGCCATACAGACGGTCTCCCTCCACGACCGCCGTAAAAGGATTGCGTTTCCAGGTACTGACGGGTTTTACCGTGTCGATATGAGCGTTCAAGAGAAGGGTGGGACGCCGCTCCTCATAGTGCGGGTCTGCAATCCAGATGTTGTTTCCCTCACGATGGAAAGGTAACCCGTAATCTTTCTCGATGGTTGTTGCCAGGAAGGTCGCAGCCTCTTCCTCCTGCCTGCTGACAGATGGAGTGCTTATCAGTCTCTTTAGTAAAGAAACGGCGTCATGGTATGATTCTTGATATCTCATAAGCCGGTAAAATATATTAAAAACGACAGAATCTTCAATATTTTTCAAAATAGTGAATAATTTCTTGTTCATGCAAAGGTAATATTTTTTTAGTGAAAATGAACTGTTTCTCATTTTAATTTATTACTTTTGCAATAATTAAATAAATAATTAGCTTATGCAGACAAGATGCCATCTTTCTATCCTAATACATGAGCAAGCCAAGAAATACGGAGAGAAGGTTGCTTTGAACTATCGAGACTTCGGTAGTTTGAAATGGAAAACCATTTCATGGAACCAATTCTCAGACAAGGTGAAACAGGTAAGCAACGCATTGTTGAATATTGGTGTGAAGGTTCAGGAGAATATTGGTGTGTTCTCTCAAAATACAGTTCAATATCTCTACACTGACTTCGGAGCCTTTGGTATCCGTGCTGTGTCAGTACCCTTATATGCCACCAGCAGTGAACAGCAGATACAGTATATTATAGTAGATGCAAATATCCGGTTTTTATTCGTTGGGGAGCAAGAACAATATGACAAAGCCCACAGGGTACAGCCTCTCTGCCATTGCCTGGAGAAGATCATTGTCTTCGATCCGAGTGTGCGTATTGCGGAGGGGGATCCCGGAACAATGTATTTTGAGGATTTCCTGAAATACGGTGAGGGATATCCCCGACAGTCAGAGGTGGAGAACCTTTGGAGTCAGGCCAATGAGGATGATACGGCCAATATTCTCTATACCAGTGGTACTACCGGAGAGAGTAAGGGCGTCTTGTTACATTACGGTCAGTATCATGCCGCTTTTATAGCCAACGATGAGAATCTTCCTGTTGGAGAGAAGGATCGTATCATGAACTTCCTTCCATTTACCCATATCTTTGAGCGTGGATGGATGTTTCTGTGTCTTACGGAGGGAGCGGAGCTGATCGTGAATACCTATCCGAAAGAGATACAAGACTCACTGAAAGAGATGCATCCTACCTGCATGTGTTCCGTTCCGCGTTTCTGGGAGAAGGTGTACATTGGTGTAATGGAGAAGATTGAGAATTCGGGCTCAGCTCAGAAAGCATTGATGAAGAGAGCCTTGGCTGTCGGTAGGAAGCATAATGTGGAATATCTCAGTCGTGGCAAGCGTCCGCCGCTATGGCTTCACATGCAATATCAAACCTTTGACAAGACCTTGTTCTCCCTGGTAAGAAAACAACTTGGACTGGAGCATGCCAACTTTTTCCCGACTGCCGGATCATACGTCTCTCCACAGGTGGAGGAGTTTATCCATAGCATAGGTATCTTCATGATGGTGGGATATGGCCTTACAGAGAGTCTGGCCACTGTCAGTAACGACCATAAGGGAGAACCGTATACGATAGGCTCAGTAGGACGACCCATTAACGGATTGGAGATCAAGATAGGTGAGAATAATGAGATCTTGCTGAAAGGCCCGACAATCACACGTGGGTATTACAATCGTGATACGTTGAATAAGGAGTCTTTCACGGAAGACGGCTTCTTCAAGACAGGTGATTCGGGATATCTGAAAGACGGGGAACTGTTCCTGAAAGAGCGTATCAAGGAGTTGTATAAGACTTCCAACGGCAAGTTCATCGCACCACAGATGATAGAATCAAAACTCCTTGTGGATAAATATATTGAGCAGATCGCAGTCATCGCCGACCAGAGAAAGTTTGTCTCAGCGCTTATCGTCCCTGCCTTCGCCGAGTTGGAGAACTATGCGAAAGAGAATGATATCGACTATAATTCTCGGGAGGAGTTGTGCAAGGATAATAGGGTTGTCAAGATGCTCACAGATCGTATCGATACCTTACAGCAGCAATTGGCCAACTATGAGAAGATCAAACGCTTCAAACTGTTGCCGAAGCCCTTTACGATGGAGGCTGGTGAGTTGACAAACACTTTGAAGATCAAGCGTGCGGTGCTGAATAAGAATTACGCGGAGTATATAGAGGAGATGTACAAGGAATAGGTTCGTGGTGACCGGTTCCGGGCATACGGAAATCTTCTTTACCCCTATTGGTTAGATTTACAGAATAACGCTATTTAAATGATTACACAAGATCAGCTGAAGGATGTCTTGGATCGTGCTGAGAAACTGAAGCACTATTTGAAGATTGACGAGAAGCAGTTAGAATATGAAGAGGAAGAATTGCGTACGCAGGCTCCTGACTTCTGGGAGGATCCTAAGCTAGCGCAGTTGCAGATGAAGAAAGTGAACGGTATCAAGCGTTGGCTGGATGAATACCATGATGTTCGTACCATGGCCGATGAGCTACAGCTGGCTTTTGACTTCTACCATGAGGAGATGGTGACGGAAGAGGAGGTGGATGAAGATTACCGTCAGGTCATCGATGCCATAGAGAAGCTTGAGTTGAGGAATATGCTGCGCCAGAAGGAAGATCCGATGGAGGCGGTCATTAAGATCAACTCCGGTGCGGGGGGGACTGAAGCACAGGACTGGGCTTCCATGTTGATGCGTATGTACATGAGGTGGTGCGAGGCTCATGGTTATAAGGTCTCCATTGCAGATATGCAAGATGGTGATGAGGCGGGGATAAAGAGCGTAACGATGGAGGTGGAAGGAGGCGAGTATGCCTACGGATATCTGAAGAGTGAGAACGGTGTCCATCGTCTTGTTCGTGTCTCCCCATATAACGCACAGGGCAAACGCATGACTTCCTTTGCCTCTGTTTTCGTGTCTCCTCTCGTGGACGACACGATAGAGGTGTATGTCGATCCGGCCAAGTTGTCGTGGGACACCTTCCGCTCCTCAGGCGCCGGCGGTCAGAATGTCAACAAGGTGGAGTCTGGTGTCCGATTGCGTTATTGGTACACGGATTCGGATACTGGTGAGGAAGAGGAGATCCTCATAGAAAACACGGAGACTCGTGATCAGCCGAAGAACAAGGAGAAAGCGATGTTGCTGTTGAAGTCGCAGCTGTATGACCGGGCTATGAAGAAGCGGTTGGAGGCTCAGGCAAAGATAGAGGCAGGAAAGAAGAAGATAGAGTGGGGCAGTCAGATCCGCAGTTATGTCTTTGATGACCGTCGTGTGAAAGATCACCGTACCAACTATCAGACGACTGACGTGGATGGTGTGATGAACGGTAAGATAGACGACTTTATCAAGGCGTATCTGATGGAATTCCCGGCAACGGATGAAGAACAGTAAATTATTAACGAAATAAGTATGAATAAAAAAAGACAAGCACAGCGCGCTCGTCGTGCTGCACAAGAAGAGGCAAAAGCAAAGAATATCATCAAATGGATCTGTATAGGACTGATCCTCATCGCTTTGGCTTACGTCGTCTTCGTGTTCACGAGTCTGTAGGAGACTTTCTGCTGTATGTAATATGTTGTGAGGATGGCTGATTTGAAGAATGGACTTCTAATCATTTCCTCATTGCGATATCTGTGTTGTCATGGATAAAAGTTTTTTTACCGGACAGCAAGATAGAGTGGAAACCAATGTGTTCTTTAATAAGTAAATCATGGATAAGACAGACAGAGGACTTTTCGGAACGAAGGTTGGTGTGATACTCGCCACTGCCGGGGGTGCGGTAGGGCTGGGTAACGTATGGCGTTTCCCGTTTGTCACCGGACAGAATGGTGGTGCAGCCTTTATCCTCGTCTATATCGCCTGTGTGTTGCTGTTAGGACTGCCAGTGATGCTCTGTGAGATGATTATCGGTCGCCATGCTCATGCGAACACAGCCAGGGCATACACTATCCTGTCTGATGGTAAGCCATGGAAATGGATAGGATTCCTCGGGGTGCTCACCAGTGCTCTGATCCTCGGTTACTATGGAGTGGTCAGCGGATGGACCCTACAATATGTGTTTTCCTCCCTGGCAGGACATATCCATGGTACCCCTGAGGTGTTCCAACAACAGTTCCAGTCGTTTATCTCTCATCCCATAGAGCCTATCCTCTGGCTGATACTCCTTATGCTGATGGCACACCTTATTATAGTAAGAGGTATAGAAGAGGGTATTGAGAAAGCCTCAAAGATTATGATGCCGCTGCTCTTTATCCTTCTTATCATCCTGATGTGCAGTTCCCTGATGTTACCTGATGCGTGGAAAGGAGTGGAGTTCCTCTTTAAACCTGATTTCTCAAAAGTTACCGGAAAGACGTTTCTGGAGGCACTCGGACAAGCTTTCTTCTCTCTGAGCATTGCCATGGGATGTCTGTGTACGTATGCCAGTTATTTTACGAAGGATACCCGGTTGACGAGTTCTGCATTGCAGATCGCGGGATTGGATACCCTCGTGGCCATTCTCAGTGGCCTGGTCATCTTCCCCGCGGCAAAGTCAGTGGGTATTCAACCCGACAGCGGTCCCTCCTTAATCTTCATCACCCTGCCCAATGTCTTTGAACAGGCCTTCGGTGAAGTTCCTGCCGTGGAATATCTGGTGTCATTTTCTTTCTTCCTTCTGTTGACCATTGCAGCCCTCACCTCCTTTATCTCTATTCATGAGGTGTCCACATCTTTCCTGAAGGAGGAACTGCATATCCAAAGAAAGAACGCCGCCAGGATCGTGTCTTGTTACGGTGTGATCCTGGGAACCTTCTGTTCCTTATCGATGGGCGACCGCTCATGGCTCAACCTCTTTGGGATGAATCTCTTTGATTTCTTCGATTGGTTTACGGCTAACTGTTGTCTGCCGGTGGGCGCATTCTTTACCTGTCTGTTCATCGGATGGTATGTGGACCGCAGGATTATCCGTGATGAGATGACCAATGGTGGGAACCTGAAGGCTCCTTATCTACGAGTCTTTGTCTTTATGGTGCGCTATATCTGTCCCCTGTTGATATTATTTATTTTCCTGCATCAGTTCGGAGTGATATAATATGGGGCAGTCTCGCGGTCGTTTTATCTCAAAGGTAGGCATTGTCCTTGCCACAGCTGGCTCAGCAGTCGGGCTGGGCAATATATGGCGTTTCCCTTATGAGACGGGCGAGAACGGTGGCGCGGCTTTTATCCTTATCTACTTGGTATGCATCCTTTTATTGGGAATACCGGCCATGCTCTGTGAATTGATCGTGGGACGTAATGCCAAGGCAAACGCTACCCGCGCTTACGGGAAGGGGGCTTGGCGTATGGTAGGGTATGTTGGTGTTTTCACCGGATTTATCATCATGGGCTTCTACTGTGTGGTCGCCGGATGGACACTCCAGTATATCTATGCTGCCGTTGTCGGACAGATGAATGGGGATACGGCTTATTTCCAGCACTATTTCTCTGAATTCTCCTCACACCCATATCGTCCTGTGCTATGGATGGTCATATTCATGCTCCTGACACATATCGTCATAAATAACGGTGTGCAGAAAGGTATCGAGCGGGCTTCTAAGATACTGATGCCTATCCTGTTCGTCTTGCTGATTGTTCTTCTGGTTTGCTCCCTGTCACTACCCAATGCGTGGAAAGGAGTGGAGTTCCTGCTGAAACCAGATTTCTCGGAGGTCACAGGTAAGACCTTCTTTGATGCGCTGGGACAGACCTTCTTTACCTTGAGTACGGGGATGGCCGCCTTGTGTACCTATGCCTCTTATTTCGGTAATGACGTAAATCTGACGAAGTCGGCTTTTCAAGTGGCGGCTATAGACACACTGGTGGCTATTCTCAGTGGACTGGTCATCTTCCCGGCAGCCTTCTCTGTAGGTGTTTCTCCCGATGCAGGTCCGTCACTTATCTTTATCACCCTGCCGAATGTGTTCGTACAAGCGTTCTCGGCGGTGCCTGTCGTGGGTTATGTAGTGAGCATCCTCTTCTTTCTGCTACTCTCGTTGGCAGCACTTACATCAGTTATCTCGATGCATGAGACACCCACGGCCTTTGTCTCAGAGGAGTTTCATATTAGTAGGAAGAAAGCCGCATGGGTCGTTACCATCCTCGCTGTCATCACCGGCACGTTGTGTTCCTTGTCATTAGGGGCTGTGCCTTCTCTTCAGATCATAGGCAAGAGTCTGTTCGACTTCTTTGATTTCTTATCAGCCAATATCCTGCTGACGATGGGTGGCATGCTCACATGTATCTATGTGGGATGGGTGATGCCTCGCCATCAGGTCCATGATCAGATGACCAACTGGAACACGTTATCCAATCGTTTTTATACACTATTTATTCTCGCGGCAAGATATGTCTGTCCTGTCGGTATCCTGATGATTCTCCTTCATCAGTTCGGGTGGATATGACATCCCTGCTCAAAACCAATAACTAATATATTCATTAACTTATAAATTAAAATACTATGAAGATTAAAGAATTTTTCTATTTCCAAAAATCCGACCGACAAGTACTGTTGGTATTACTTGGCATGGCTGTCGTCTTTATGTCCTTGACTTACTTCCTGGACTCCGATGAAATGGACAAAAATGGAACTTATCCTACTGATTCCCTATCGTATCAACGACAGGTGGATTACCCCCGTTACAAGAAAAGCTATGAAAACCGACAACCGTATTATGCGGTGCCTGAGACAAAGACGGAACGCTTTCCTTTCGATCCGAACACAGCCGACAGCACACAGTTCCTTCGTTTAGGCTTACAGCCCTGGCAAATCAGGAATATCTATAAGTATCGTGCACATGGAGGTGTCTATCGTAAGGCATCCGATTTTGCCAGGTTATATGGTCTCACCCTTAAACAGTATAAGTCGCTGGAGCCGTATATTCATATCTCCTCTGATTATCGTCTGGCATCGGAGTATTATGAGCAAGAATCTGCGGCTCCATCGAAAAATACAGAAAAGGATACCGTTGCCTATTCTCATAAAATATCGAAAGGAGAATATGTCTTGCTGAATGTTGCTGACACCGCAACCTTGAAAAAGGTTCCAGGGATTGGATCAGGTTTTGCTCGGGCCATCATACGCTATGGAGAGCGACTGGGTGGCTATTATACTACGGAGCAGCTCCTTGAGATCCATGGATTCCCAGAGGAAGCCCTCGCTTACTTCCAGATAGGCAATGTGCCGCTTCACAAACTCAATGTCAACAAACTGTCGCTCGAACAACTGCACAAACATCCTTATATCAGTTTCTATCAGGCAAGGGCTATCGTGGAATACCGAAGGCTGCACGGGCCACTCACGAGTATGAATCAGCTGTCCACCACAGGACTTTTCCCTGAAGAATCATTAATAAAACTGCGGCATTATATCATATATTGAGAAATCGGAACAAATATTTGGAACCAAATATTAACCGTATGTTTAAATATTCTATAAAAAATAAAAGAATATAAAATTTAATTCGTATATTTGCAGACTAAATCTACCTATAAATGAATAATTAGTAACCTTTAAGCAGAGAATGTAACTAATAAGGATAAAAGAGCATTTTATGTAATAAGAGTCTTGGGAGAATGTATGCCCAGCATGAGTCAGACTGAATATATCTATGTCTAATTTAAAATATAATCTATGTTTGGTAATTTAAAAACATTCCGTATTGCTATGCTATTGGCTCTCACGATGATAGTGGGGTCGCTGCAAGCGCAGACAATCACGGGAAATGTGAAGGATTCAAGCGGTGAAGGCGTCATTGGTGCTACTGTTATGGAGAAAGGCACCAGCAATGGCACAGTAACTGATTTTGATGGAAACTTCACGATTAAGCTTACCGGTAACCATCCCCTTGTATTCTCATACGTCGGTATGAAGACGCAGGAAGTGGCAACACAAGGTAAGACAGTTATTAATGTTGTGATGGAGGACGAGGCTACCAGTCTGAACGATGTGGTGGTCATCGGTTACGGTACGGCAAGAAAGAAAGACCTCACCGGTGCGGTAAGCACTGTGAAAGGTCAGGACTTGGCAAAGGTGCCGGTGGCAAATGTCAGTGAGGCACTTACCGGTAAGATGGCCGGTGTACAGGTAACCACGACCGACGGTTCTCCTGATGCTGAGATTCTTATCCGTGTGCGTGGTGGTGGTTCTATCACCGGTGATAACAGTCCGTTGTATGTGGTGGATGGTTTCCAGACAAGCACCATCAGTGATATCTCACCGAATGATATTGAGGATATCACTGTCTTGAAGGATGCCTCTTCAACAGCTATCTATGGAGCACAGGGTGCTAACGGTGTTATCCTGATTACTACCAAGAACGCCCAGGGTGGAAAGACAACCATCAATTACAATGGTTTCCTGCAGACCAAGACCGTTTCAAAGCGTCTAGAAGCCATGGATACCTATGATTATGTGATGTCTAACTATGAGTATCGTCTGTTGGGCGGTACCAGTGAGTTGAACTCCTTCTATAAGAATTTCGGCGTCTTTGATGACTTGTATCTTTATAAGAGTGTCGAGGCTATCGACTGGCAAGAGGATATGTTCGGAGAAAATGTGCTCTCACAGAGCCATAACGTCAGTCTGAACGGTGGTACCGACAAGACGAAGTTCTCTCTCTCCGGCACATATGACTATAACGGTGGATTGATGGTCAACAACGACTTCAGTCGTTATGCTTTTATGTTCAAGCTGAACCACGATATCACCAAAAGCCTGAAGTTCTCTTTGAAGGCCAGTGTGACCGATCAGATTGCTAATGGTCAGGGAACTCAGGGAGGTACTTACAAGGTACGTACCGAGCAGGCTATTTACTCTGTTGCCACAAGAGGTCTCTCCGGCTTTATCACCCCAGACTTCTCTCAGATGTCTGATGAGGAAATCGAGGAGTACAACCGTAGTAACATGACTCTTTCCGAGCAGTCGGAGCAATATTGGCGCCGTCGTAACAACCGCTCTTTCAAGTTTAACGCAGCCTTAGACTGGACAACACCAATAAAGGGTCTGAAGGCTCACGTCGAGGGTGGTTATGACTATGGCTTCAATGAGGTGAAGAACTGGTACGGCTCTACCACCACACAGGCTTCTTATGTAGGAGGTCTTCCATTGGCAGACTGGCAGAAGACGAATTCTCGCACCATCCGTGAGATGGCCAACTTGAATTACGACTTCAAACTGGATAAGACACAGAAGTTTAATGTGATGGTTGGTCAGGAGTATCGCTCCGTACGCGGTGATTACAATATTCTTTCCGGAAACAACTTCAGTAAGGCATATACTCCGGAATTGGTATTCGCCAATTTCTCTTCCGGTAAGATCAACGAGACACAGACACGTAGTTTCGAGAATGCGCAAGACAATACCATATCATTCTTCGGCCGTTTGAATTATACCTTATTGGATCGTTACCTGTTGACATTGACGTTCCGTGAGGATGGTAGCTCTAAGTTTGCTCATGGTCACCAGTGGGGCTTCTTCCCCGCAGCCGCCGCTTCTTGGCGTATCATCGAGGAGCCTTGGATGCGCGGCGTACAAGGATGGATGTCTAACCTGAAGTTACGTCTCTCTTATGGTAAGGTAGGTAATAATAAGATCAGCAACAACACCTTCGAGCAGCTCTATCAGTATCTGACAGGCTCTAAGGCTTATGGTGTCGGTGAGGTTGCCAACACCGGTTTGTCTGTTACGAACACACTGGCTAACCCCTACATCACCTGGGAGAAACGTACCACCCGTAACTTAGGTCTCGACTTCGGTCTCTTCCGTGAGCGCCTCAGTGGTAGTGTCGATGTCTATTGGAACAGTACCGATGATCTTCTCATCAGTCACGCTGTGGCAGCTCCCGGCTACACACAGGTTTATGAGAACTCGGCTTCTACAAGCAACAAGGGTGTCGAGTTGACCCTGAATGCCGCTATCATACAGAAGAAGAACTTCACGTTGAACGCCAACTTCAATATCGGTTTCGACAAGTCTAACGTGAAGAGTCTGGCAGAAGGTATCGATATGATGACCTTCCCGTCAGGATGGGCCAGCACCGACAATAAGAACCAGCAGGATTATATCGTACGTGTAGGCGATCCTATCGGTCTCGTTTACGGTTGGAAGACCAACGGTTATTATACAACAGCCGACTTTGAGAGCTATGACGAGGCAACCAATACCTATAAACTGAAGGATGGCGTGGCAACAACATCACTGCTCGGCGGCCGTATCGGTATCCGTCCGGGTACTATGAAGCTCGTCGACCTGAATGGTGACGGTGTCGTTGATACCAATGATATTACGGTGATTGGTGATACGAATGCCGACTTCGCCGGTGGTTTCGGTTTCAGCGGAACATTGTACGATTTCGACTTCAACATGAACTTCACCTTCACCTATGGCAATGACATCTACAATGCCAACAAGATCCAGACCAGTTCACGTTATCGCGCCGGTACTTATCCTAATATGCGTAACACCATGCGACAGGCCAACTCCTACTCTTATATGAATCCGGAGACAGGTACACTGCTCAAGACACTTGAGGACTTGGCATACTGGAATGAGGGTGGAAACGGAAATGCTCCAAAGGCAATGTGGAGTCCGTTCTCTACAGGTGATGCTGTCGTCGTTCCTACTGACTGGGCTATGGACGACGCCTCCTTCCTTCGTCTGCAGAGTGTAACCATTGGTTATACCTTCAAGAAGAACCTTACAACAAAGTTTGGCGTTCAGCGTCTGCGTCTCTATGTTACTGGTACCAATCTGTTCTGTATCACCGACTATCCAGGTTATGACCCGGAGGTCAGCTCTTATGTACGTAACAGTACTTGGTCCGGTCTTACACCGGGTATCGATTTTTCTTCTTATCCGAAGAGCCGTTCTTTCACATTCGGTATAAATGTAACATTATAATATTATCATAAAGAGTTCAATAACATGAAATTGAGGAATATATATATAGCATTAGCAACTGTTGGGGCACTGACACTGTCATCTTGTAGTGATACGCTTGATGTGTCGTCACCATCACAGATGGACCAGACCATGGCGTTCTCCTCAACAGAATTTGCAACAAACGCCATCAACGGCGTGTATGTATTGTTCTGCGAAGACCCCTACACCTCACGTATGTGCGGCGTATGGATGCAGAATACCGATGTGGAGGCTGAGGTTCCTTCTTCCGGTGTTCCTGCCAGTGACCGTCGTGCGGTATGGTCTTTGCAGGCACCTGCCATTACAGGTTTCAATGATGTATATAACGCATGGAACAATAACCTTCAGGCTATCGAGCGCGCCAATCAGGTACGTGCCGGTGTTGATAACAGTGATATCGGCAATATCGATGAGATGCAGCAGATAAAGGGGGAAGCTACCTGTCTGAAGGCTTTCCGCTATTATCTGATGTGTGGTCTCTGGGGTGATGTGCCTTATTATGATGAGGCTGCTAAATGGGGTGATTTAATCGACAAACCACGTACTGACAAGAATGTGATCTTCAGTCGTTGTCTGCAGCAGTTGGTGGAAGTAGAGCCCAACATGAAGTGGAGCGACGTGAATACCGGTGGTATCGAGCGCATGAGCCGTGATTTCGCTATTGGCCTGATCGCTCGTCTGGCTCTGTTCCGTGCGGGATATGGCCTGACAGCTGATGGTACGATGAAACGTGCGGATGACTATCTCGATGTTACTGCAGACTCTCTGACCGTTACCTATAAGAACCTGAGTGGTGCTGAGGTTACTGCCAGCAGTCATACCGACTATGTACAGATGGCAAAGGACTACTGTCAGAAGATTATCCAGTTGAAGCCGCGTGACCTGAATCCCGATTTCTATACCGCCTTCCAGAACGAGATGAACTATACCGTAGTGAACAACTCGGAGGTGCTCGCTGAGGTGGCCTTCGTACAGAATTACGGTGGTGATGTGGGATGGAGCCTTGGTGTACCTAATACCGATGGATGTACCAATGGTAGTACAACTATCCAGGTGGGACTCGTTCCTTCTTACTATATGTCATTCGCCGACGGTGACTACCGTCGTGAGATTACATGCGCCAACTACAGTCATAAGGCCGACACTATCGATGCTGCTGCCGCTACCAGTATCAAGGTAGGTAAGTGGGACCGTGGCCTGGCTGCCAAGGACCTGGGTAAAGACTCTTCAAAGGGTACCGGTATCAACTTCCCATTGATGCGCTGGTCGGACATCCTCCTGATGCTGGCTGAGGCAGAGAATGAGTTGAATGGTCCTACCTCTTTGGCAAAGGATGCCCTCACGAAGGTGCGTGCGCGTGCTTTCGCAGGTGCTGAGAACTATGCTGAGCAGGTGACGGAATATGTCAGCAACCTTAACTCTAAGGATGCTTTCTTCAATGCTATCGTCAATGAGCGTGCATGGGAGTTTGGTGGCGAAGGACTTCGTAAGTTCGACCTCGTACGCTGGAACCTCTACGCTAAGAAGATCGAGGAGGCCATGCGTACCATGCTCTGCTGGGGTATCAATCACTACTATACTGACATAGAGAAAGATGATGCGGCCCTGGCTTCAGTGCTCAAAGATTATCCTGAGGTTCGCAACTATAAGGATTGGGCCAACAAGCTGTGGTATGTAAAGACTGGTAAAGAGAATAAACGTACCGATATCAAATGGTATAACACTAAATATCAGATCGAATACGATGACGCCGTAATGACAGGTGACGGATGGCAGTCTGTCAACTGGGGCTCACAGCTCATCAAGCGTACACGTACCTATATCTATAAAGGTACTGACTATGGTACTACCGGAACGAAGACAGAGAACAAAGACGATGGTATCGTAACCTATGCCTTAGGTACAGCTCCTAACAATATCGAGTTTACGATCACTAAGGGTGAACCCTCTGGCGTAACACGTAAGGATGTGTATGCTGCCAGCGACTACGCAACCCGTCTCTATCGTGGCTATTCTAATGGAGCACTGACAGGTAATGGAGTGGCTCCATACATCCTGCCTATCGGTATTACTACTCTCAATGCAAGTGCTGTACTGAACAACGACGGATACTGCTTCAGCTCTACAAATATGGGCGAGGGTATCAATGTCGAGGTGGCTACCATTGTTACAGAGAACTGGTAAACAATAATCAATAAAGAAATAGAGAATATGAAAAAGATAATTAAATCACTTTTATTGTTGATGACAGTAACGTTTGGCGCTGTGTCATTAGGCAGTTGCAGCGATGATGACCTGCCTGAAGCTGACGCACTCTTCCGTCCTATCATCAGTGAGGATGACAATATTGAGCATGGTCTCGATGGCAACTCTTCTCCGTATATGATTATCACATGGGATAAATATACCAATGCCAACCAGTATGTCGTGAGGATTGAGGCCAGCGACGGCTCTGATACCCGTGAGATTACTACCGACACCACTGTTTGCCGTTTCGACAACCTTCAGTATGACAGAGATTATAATGTCAGCATCAGTGCTGCCAATACGTTGACAGGACTTTCCTCTAAGTCCTATACGCTGACTACTACATCGCTCGACTTCCCGACTTCGCTGATTACCCCTACCACCAATGATATCATTGATATCCAGGCTCGTATCAGATGGGCTATAGGTGTTGTTTACGATAAGCTCGTCATCATTAACGACACAGAAAATGAGATCGTGGCAGAGGTGGTTGTTACTGATGCTGACAATGAACTTGGCCAAAAGATTATCAGTGGATTGGATCCTCATACCACTTACCGTGTGGAGGCTTACTATAACGGTGCTTATCAGGGAAAGAAACGCCTCACCACCGTTGCTTCTGAAAACTACAGCGGTAACGTGGTGGATCTGCGCGGTGTAGAGAAGAGTGACGGATTCATCTCATCAGAGCATATGGACTCTCTGATCAGTCTTTATCCCGACCAGGATATCACTATCGTGCTGGAGGGTGGCAACCACTATAAGTACCAGACTGTCAACCTTTCTTCTACCACAGGTACCATCAAGTTCGTTACCGGTCTGACACTGGCAGGAAACGCTGTCTTCGACTGTAGTGGTGAACTGAACGTGCCAAACGGCGTTTCCGTAGGTGGTGTGGAATATGAGAAGGTGTTCTTTGCTGATAACGCAGGTAATAAGACATCCAGCAACTATGGTGGTCACTATCTGTTGAATGTCAATACCAGCGGACACATCGATAACCTTGTCTACAGAAACTGTGAGATTAAGTATAAACGTGGTGGTATCCGTGCACGTAACACTTTTACGATTGAGAACCTTACTTTCGATGACTGCGTGATCGACTCCATCGGTGGCTATGGTATCGCCATGTGCGAAAACTCTGCTTGTATTACAAATATCACGATGAAGAATACTACGGCTGCCAACTGTAACCGTACACTCGTGAATACCGTTACTACTGCCGGTGATATCACCATCGAAAACTGTACGTTCGTATATTGCGTGGCTTCTAACCGTAACTTCGATGATGTCAAGACGTGTAACAGCTTCAGTATCAAGAAATGTGTCTTCGGTATCTCTGGTGAGACCCCGGCAAAGGTTGTTTCCGAGGGTACCGATGCTGTCGGCTTCCGTGGATGGGTAAGCGGTGCTGCTCCTGTTCCGACAACGTCAGACTGCTTCTTCACCAGTGATGTGGCATGGCGTCTCACCGCCGAGGGTACACCTGCCGCACAACTGGATGGTACGACATGGTCAACAGACACAAAGGGTACTTTCAAGAATCCGGAGGCAAGCGACTTTACCCTGATCAGTGCGGAAGCTATCAAGGCTAAGGCCGGCGACCCACGATGGATCCCATAAGTGACTTTCCTACACTGAAATCATTTCCGATCTCTCCCGCTGACAACAGTGGGAGAGATTTTGTTTATGAGTCATCGCATTCATGGATTTAGGAGTATATCCTAAAAAAGTTTCTATTAAATTTGGTTTTGTGTCTAATTTGCATTACCTTTGCAATCGATTTCGAAAATCGACCGCAAAGGTGGGCGGCACGTCGGCGTAAAGCGAGCTTTCTGCTCTCGGCCTGCACCACAGTTGCATATCCAATGGAATCGGGATGTAGCGCAGTTGGTAGCGCACTACGTTCGGGACGTAGGGGTCGGGCGTTCGAGTCGCCTCATCCCGACAGAATTAAAATGAAACACTCTGCAACTGCGCAGGGTGTTTTTTATGGCACGTACTGTTCTGAGCCAAATGTCGCCTCATCCCGACAGAAAGCAGCAGAGAGTATTTCTGGTTGCTTTTTTTATGGTACGTAGTGTCCTGAGCCAAATATTATTCCTTTAATTTTATGTTAAATATTTTGATAATACGATAGAACATAGTACCTTTACCTTGTTTAATAAAGTATGATATGAAAAGACAATTTTTTCTATGCCTATTCTTGTGTTTCACGATTGCAACAGTTGTTGCGGAGAAAGTGGAACAAGTGACAAATGTATTATCACGACAGGTAACATCGCTGAATGGACAATGGCACTATATCGTGGATGTCCAGGAGGAAGGTTACTATGATTACCGCATGAAACCCACTAGCTCGGGGTTCTTCCGTAATGCCAAACCACAAAGACCGGAGGATCTTATTGAATACGATTTCGATAGAGCTCCTACTATGAAGATTCCTGGCGACTGGAACACGCAAGATGATCAATTGTTCTTCTACGAAGGAACCGTATGGTTTAAGCGTAGCTTTGAATATCACCCGCAACCGGGGCGTCTGACCTTATTATATTTCGGTGCGGTCAACTATGATGCGCATGTATATGTAAACGGACAGAAAGCCGGTCATCATGTGGGAGGATTTACTCCGTTTAACTTCGACGTTACTAAACTGTTGAAAGATGGAGAAAATACTGTTATTGTAAAAGTTGATAACAAACGACATGCGGAGGATGTGCCGACCCAGATCTTCGATTGGTGGAACTATGGCGGCATCACACGTGATGTCATGTTGATAAATGTCGATTCTACATACATCGTGAACTACCAGTTGAGTCTCGACAAGACTTCCCTGACGAAGAAAGGGCCTCGTCTGATCCGTTTTAAAGCAAAGTTGAATAGGGGAGAGGACGGACAACAGGTAAACTTGGTAATCCCGGAATTAAAAGTAAGACAGACTGTTACGACCGATAATGAAGGTATAGCCTCTGCGATCTTGAAGGTGAAGTCGCTGCAACTCTGGTCGCCAGAGAATCCTAAGCGTTATCGTGTGGAGGTAGGTTATGGAAATGAGAACCTTGTTGACAGCATCGGATTCCGCACCATTGAGACACGTGGTAAACAGCTCCTGCTAAACGGTCAGCCTATCTTCCTTAAAGGTATCAGTATTCATGAGGAGAAACCTTATGGTGGAGGACGAGCCAACAGTACAGAAGATGCTCACATCTTGCTCTCTTGGGCTAAGGAACTGGGCTGCAACTATGTGCGTCTGGCCCATTACCCACATAATGAATATGCCGTTCGGGAGGCGGAACGTATGGGAATCCTTGTATGGTCGGAGATACCGGTTTACTGGACGATTGATTGGAAGAATCCTCAAACCTATGAGAATGCCGAGCAGCAACTCACCGATATGATTGTCCGAGACCAAAACCGCGCTAACGTCATCATCTGGTCAATCGCCAACGAGACACCTCATTCTGCCGAACGGGATATCTTCCTCAGTAAGTTGTCGCGACATGCGCGAAGTCTTGATGATACCCGTCTTATCTCTATGGCTATGGAGGTTACGTCTGCGGCAAACTATCATAACATCCTTCGGGATAATATGCATGCGTATGTGGATGTGATATCATTTAACCAATATATAGGATGGTATCGTGACGTGAACGATGCCTCGAAGATGACGTGGGAGATTCCTTATGACAAGCCTGTCATCATCAGTGAGTTTGGCGGTGGTGCCAAATATGGCATGCATGGCAATAAGAATCAGCGATGGACGGAGGAGTTTCAGGAGAACCTGTATATAGAGAACTGTGCTATGCTCGATAAGATAGAGGGTTTGGCAGGTACTACCCCGTGGATATTGAAGGATTTTCGCTCTCCTCGTAGGGTTCTCGTCGGTATTCAGGACTACTACAACATGAAAGGCATTTTCTCAGACAAGGGTGAGAAGAAAAAGGCTTTTTATATTCTGAAGAAATGGTACGAGGGTAAATGATCCTGTTGTAAATAATTCAGCCGCACCAATGATGCGGCTGAATCGTTAAATAAAATCAGGTTTTAGGCAACTAACTATTTATAGTCTTACATCAGGAACCACCTGTCCGTCAAGGAGATTGATGATACGCTGGGCATAACCGGCATCACGCTCCGAGTGTGTCACCATCAGGACTGTAGTTCCCTCTTGGTTCAGTTGGGTGAGTAGCTGCATCACCTCCAGACCGTTCTTAGAGTCGAGGTTACCTGTCGGCTCATCGGCGAGGATCAGTTTGGGGTTCATCACCACGGCACGGGCGATGGCTACGCGCTGCTGTTGTCCACCGGAGAGCTGCTGTGGGAAGTGGTGGGCACGGTGACTGATAGCCATACGTCGCAGTACTTCCTCCACTCGCTTCTTCCTTTCTTTCTTGGGCACGCCGAGGTAGGTGAGAGGCAGTTCCACATTCTCCTCCACGTTCAGTTCATCGATAAGGTTGAAGCTCTGGAAAACAAAACCGATCTGTCCTTTGCGCACCTTCGTGCGCTGGCTCTCCTTGAGTGCGCCCACCTCCTGTCCGTCGAGCCAGTATTTGCCACTGGTGGGATTGTCGAGCAAGCCTAATATGTTTAATAGGGTTGACTTACCACATCCTGACGGGCCCATGATAGCCACGAACTCACCTTTCTTCACTTCGAGCGACACGCCGCCCAATGCTACGGTCTCCACCTCCTCTGTGCGGAACACCTTCTGAATGTTTTCTAACTTGATCATAATATTTTGTCTTTATTCTGTTTTTAGATAATTCACTGGATTATTGGTTACCACCCGGCGTGTCTGTAGATAGACGACCACGATAATGGTAATGAGAATGACAAGGGCATCGATGACAAAGATATACCAAAGCAGATGAACCTTATCGGCAAACTGTTCCATCAACAGGGAACTGAGATACCAGCCCAGGGCGACCCCTATGATGATGGATGGAATGGCGATGTAAGCGATGCTTCGGAGGAAGAGTCCCTGCAGTTCGCTTTCCGTGGCACCCATCACCTTACGGATAGCCAGTTCACGGGAGCGTCGCTGCACCTCATCACGCACGTAGCCGATCAGTCCGATTAACGTGATGAGTAACGTGGCCAGACAACCGATGACAATGAGATTACGCGTATGCTGTGTATCATTGTAGTTTGCCGTCAGCTCGTTGGCGTATGGCTTTACTGCCAGTTCCGCATCAGGGTATAACCTGTCACACAACTGTTGCACATCCCTTACATTCTCGGCGGTGAGCGTATTCAGTCTTATCACGATATATTTGGCATAGATATTTCCATTGACCATCATGGCAGGGCGCTCCTCTTTTCCTGCCAAAGTACCTATTGTGAAGTCTTTCACCACGGCAGTGATTGTCAACGGCAACTTATCTCCGAACTCTGTGGATAGGATAGTATGTCCGATGACATTATCCCAGCCCGTGTGTTTCTTCAGTTGTTGTGCGAACTGCTCATCTACAATAGCTTCCGGTTCCCATCCCGGTCGCTGCAACCGCTCCGGCTGTTTGCCCTGCACTACCTGTATTCCCATTGTCTGGATAATGCTCGACTCTGCCCAGTAGAAGCAGGCGAAGTTGAAGATCTGTTCAGGGTTGCCGGGCAGCATCACGTTGTTGCCGCTTTGCTTCTGCATAAACAGTGAATAGGCTGTGGCAGTGTGACTGACGCATGGCAGTTTCTCAATCTCCCGGGCTAATACGTATGTGGAGTCCGACGGGTTGGCAATCTCGATATATGCCACATCCTTGTAGTTGTAGCCTAAGTCCTTATTCAACATATAGTCATATTGCCGGAAAATGGTGCTGAGGATACAGAGGAGCATGGTGCTTAACACGAACTGGAATGCCAGGAGCGACAGTTTCCATATTCTTTTGTTTTCCGAGAACAGACTATAGGCGTATGTCATCGGGATGTGCGAATAGATATATCCCGGCAGCAGACCGCAGCAAAGAAGTACCATCACACAGACAGCGACCAGCACCAGACCGGTCTGTCTTGAGAAGAGTGTCGTCACGCTGACCCCCATCATCTCACGGATGATGTCTTGCCCAGCCCAAAGCAGCAGTCCTGTGATAATCAATGCAATGAGGAGATGTACCAATGCTTCGCTGAGTGTTGACAGGTAGAACTCTCTACGAGGAGCCCCCAGCACCTTACGGATAGCCACGAGACGGGCACGGCCTACCAGTGTGCTGATAACGACAAGGATATAGTTCATTACGGCAGTAAACAGCATGACCAATGCCACGACAGCAAGGATGATACAGGTGGTCTTCACCTTTGTGTTCTCCATCCGACTGTTAACCACAGAATGGAAGTTGAATCCGAAATCCTCTATACCTGCCTGACGGATCTGTTCCCAAGGGATCTGCTCATTCAGCATCTTGTTCATCTCACTTTCCACCTTCTTCATATCTGTATCAGGACGCAGGCGAACAAAAGAACGGTAACGGTCGTTGCCCATCAGGTTGGAGGTGCCGTCGTAGGAGTAAGTGCCGATGGAGGGCATGGACATGACGATGTCGAGCAGACTGAAAGAACTGTTCTCATCGAATGTCTCAAAGACACCGCTGATCGTCATGGGTTTGTCAGGGGCTGCCATGAAACAGAAGGTCTTTCCGACAGCATTACCTCCTAACTTCTTCTGGAGACGTTCACTAATCATACATTCTCCCGGTGTGCTCAATATTCGTTTGGCATCTCCCCGTATCACCCATGTGCCGAAGATATCGAAGAAACAGGAGTCGGCAAAGATAGAGTGGTCGAAAGTTAACCGACGATGATCCTCCAGAGTGATCTTCTCATCAGTGAACTGGTAGGTGTAGCGGGTACCCACCACGATCTCGGGGATGTAACGGCATAATGCGGGAATGGCGCCGCCAGGGGTGTTCTCGTATTCATCGGCATCTTGTCCTTGTTTCTTGAAACTTTCCGATACGGAGAATACATTTTTCTTGTCTACGATGCAACGGTCGTAGTTACGTTCCAATTGCACCTTGGCAATCAGTACCAGACCAACGGTCAGCCCGATAGCTAATGAGAAGATTTTTATAAAGGCGCCTTGGCCCTTCCGAAATATATTCATACTCTTTTCCTTTTTTATACTGCAAAGTTATAAGCTATTGATAATCCATCCAAATAATTCAATAGTGCTAAATGTGGTTTGTCTAAAATTTAGACACTTTATCGTATGATTCTTTGACATAGTAGCAACGCACCCCCTATAGATGATTACAATGATCTGGCTAATGATGAAGCAGGTAAATCCAACATCAGTGAATATCCTTTGGAGGCGCGTTGCGTGTGGTCATATCATTCTGTCTTAATACTCTCAACAGGATTGGATCTCACCGCCTTAACAATCTGTACACAGACAGACAGTACGGCTACGAGTAGCGCAAACACACAGGTGATGATAAAGATCCACGGACTGAGCGTTATACGGTAACTGAAGTTGGTAAGCCAGTCGTGTATGATGTACCATGACAGTGGAATGGCGATGATGAACGACAATAGCAGTGGTGTGCAGAATGTTTTGAACATCAGCCACATCGCCTCATGGGAAGTACTGCCCATGATCTTACGGATGCCAATCTCTTTCAGTCGTTGACGGATGAAGAAGAGCGACATGCCGACATAGCCCATGATCGAGATGACGACGGCGATGAAGGCGAATAGTGTGATGATATGTAGGGTGTTCTGATGATCCTCAAAGGTATTGGCGATATCTTCCTCCATGCTCCTCACAAGCCATTTGATCTCTTCATCCTGACAACCAAGTTGTTTGAACATATCTATAAAAGCTGCCTTCGCATGTCTGTCGCCATTGGTCTTAACGACAAAGTCGGGATCTTCCATCTCTTCCTTCAACTGTACTGCAAAGGCTCTTACCGTCCCTAAGACATTGCCGACGTGGAAGTCGGCTAACACTCCGGTGATGGGACTTTTTGTACCGTCACCCCAGTCAATCTCACGGTCTTTTTCCGTATAATCCAACTGTCGCAGGGCTTCCTCGTTCAGGTAATAGCCGTTGTTGGCATTCCCATAGTCGTTAAGTATTTTTAAGTCGAACAGATTCCAGGCGGTCTTGTCTAACTCTGTGATGATCAGCATGATATACTTGTCATCCCGTCTGACACCCATGGCACTTGTCTTATTTCCTGAGAAGGATGTTCCCTTGTAATGTCCGATGGTCTCAACGAAAGGCATCTTTTCCAACTGGTTCCTTACAGCTTGTCCCTTGCCATAGGGCACATCAATATAATAAAGGTTTTCGGTGTGATACCCGAGTGGTGCATGGATAAGATGATTCAACTGTAGCCAGATGACGAGGGCAGCGGTAAGCATCAGCACGGAAATGATATTCTGTATGATAATGAACAACCGCCCCAGTACCATCTTGGAGTGGTATCGGAAGTTACCTTTTACGATGTCTATGGGTTGGTATCTTGCCATCTGCCACGAAGGCAGAATGCCGGAGATGATACCCATGACGAGAATAAAGCCCAGACAGATGCTGACACTCCCTATGCTGACATCATTGGCCAAGGCAATCTTTCCCTTAAACAGACTTGCCGCATCATCCTGAAAGAGGAATGCCAAGGCCAGTCCGACGAGGAAAGAAACGGCCACCATCAGCGTCGATTCGGCAATCAACTTCAGTGATATCTGGTGCTTGCTACTGCCGAAAAGTATTCTCGTGGCCATCTCCTTGGCACGGAACCCTGTGTTGGCGACGGTCAGGTTGATATAGTTACTGATAGCAAAGAAGAGGATGGCCAGCACCGCAACCAACAGGATACGTAACCGTGCCTTGTCGCCTTTAATCAGTCCTCGTCCTTCATTCTGGGGTGAAAAGAGGATATCTTTCATCGGTGTGATACTTACCATATCACCATCCCACGTACTGTGATAGTTCTCTGTAAGATAGTCGTTTATAACTTTCTTCTTACCCTCCAGGGATGTTCCTGGCCGAAGCATGAAGAAGGCTTTCATTCCTCCGGTGGGTCCCACGGCATAGGCTTTTCCATCCAAGGAGTATCCCATCACCTGCGGATAGCGCGCCATGTTGGCAATCACCTGTGTCTCATTGGGGAATACCGTTCGGTCGAAATCCTTGACCACGGCACTAATGGTATATACCAATGTGCTGTCGTGAGGGTCTTCATCATTGATACGTACATCATGATCGCCCACCAATTGTATCGTTTCTCCGATGGGGTTCTTACCGCTGAACAATCGTTTGGCCAACTGCTCAGTAATCACGCACCTGTCAGGAGCGTTGAGAACTGTCATGCGATCACCTTGTACTAAGGGGAAATCAAAGAAACGGAAGAAAGTGGAGTCTGCCAACATCATGATACAGTTCTCCTTCTCTGTACTTTTCACTGTTTGCTGACCGTACTTTATCTTTCCTTTCTGACTGATCAGACAACAGATATCTTCCACCTCAGGGTACATCGCCTTGATCTCTTCTGCTGCCTGCGGCCACAGGAAGAAATAGTTCTGAGTGCCCAACAGACAGATACGGTCGGCATTCTTATGCCACCTGTCGATACTGTACTGCCGCCAGGTGTAGTCACCCAGCAAGATGATAAACATCAGCGACATAACCAGTCCTGCCACATTGATGAATGTATAGGCTTTGTTCCTGGACAGGAATTTAAGATAACTCTTCATGTTCTATTCGTTCTTGATACTCTTCACAGGATTCTCATTGGCAGCACGCCAACTCTGGATGATGACGGTGGCGATGGTGATTGCACCTACTGCCAAGAAAGCCAACGGGAAGAGCCACCAGAAGATAGGTGTGCGCTCGGCGAATCCCAGCAGCCACTGACTGCCGATGTGATAGGCGACAGGAATGGCAATGACGAAGCAGATAAGAAGCATGAGGACATAGTGCTTACAGAACATCTGCAGAATCTGTTGCGTAGAAGAGCCCATCACTTTACGGATGCCTATCTCCTTTCGACGATACTCCGTCTCGAACATCGTCATGCAGAACACACCGATGAGGGTAATGACGAGGCAGATGAGGGAGAAGATAAGTACCTGACGGATAAAGCGGAACTCATCTTGATATAGTTCCTCGAGTTTCTGGTCAAGGAACTTTATTTCGGGTTCATGTTGCATTCCTAACTTCATACAAGTATCCTTGACCTTCTGTCGCATCTGTATCTTGTCGATGCCGGCAGCCACACGTACGTTCATCGTATAAAGCTCCGGTTCCCATCCTTCTTTATTTAAAAGACCACCAACGATCAAGAATGCGAGAGGCGAGTCGTTGTTATCTATGCGTGTAGAGGAAAAACGGATATTTTGGCATACACCGATAACTGGTAAGTTGTTATCTAACAGTTTCTTGTCCATCTCTACCCAGTCCCACTTCTTGCGGGCCGCTTCATTGATAATATAGCAGTCACCATCGTGTTCGGTGAAGTCGCGACCTTCTATCACTTTGATGCCCATCGTGCGGAGATAGTGCCAGTCGACGGGCAGTACGGTATATTGTATCTGGTGATCTTTGTCGCTCCGTCCCCAGGCCATGTATTGGTCTTTGCATCCTAAAGGGAATTGTGAGAAGGACACATCCACCACACCTGACAGCTGAGTCAGTTCTGCCCTCAAAGTCTCTTGCTTGCCATTCAGTTCACTTATATCTGTATATAGGATTTCTTCTTTTGAATATCCGTAATCAGAATGAAAGATATAATGGCTTTGTAAATAGAGAATACCGATATAGATCACCATAATGTTCGTGATCAGGAATTGAAGGCAGAGCAATATCGTACGCAACTTGCGCCCCTTGGGTGTCAGCCCAAACGAACCTTTCAATACAAGGGCGGGTTGGAAGGATGTTACATAGAAAGCAGGGTAGAGACCTGCTACGACACCCACCAAGATGGCTACGACAGAGAGGTCTGCAAGCAGAAGGCCATGCTTCTCGAGAGCAATACTGCTGACAGCAAGTTCATTGATAAACGACCACTGTGACAACAGATAGCTGATTCCTAACGCAAGGATGAAGGCTATCAGCGAAGTAAGAACGGCCTCGGCAACGATTGCCAGTCGCAGTGAGGCAACAGAGCAGCCCAGTACCCGACGTGTGTTAATGCTCTTGATGCGCATAGGACTCTCGGCCAACATGAAATTGAGGAAGTTGATGGTGGCAATGATGATGACTAACAGACACGCCAGTTGCAGAATCCAGTCAACAGTCTTGTTTCCTTTGTCTATCTCTAAATCAACACCAGAATACCACGTCTTCGTAATGGGTTGCAGGCGCATCTTGAAAGAGATATTGTGTTTCTCCTGTTCCCATTGTTCCTCCATTCCGTTTTCGATAAATAGCTGATGCCACTTTTCTGTCATTGTTTCAAGCATGCTACGGTTGATCTGTGCCGTATCAATTTCTGCATGGAGTCTCAGGTAACACATATAGTTGTAATTATTGATATTACCTTGATTCTCATCACGCATGTTGGAGTAGATGCTATTTCTTACAGTACAGTTTTCGGGGAAGTCGGCAAACACACCTCTTACCATGGCGCTGTCTCCACTCTGCCACATCATGTAACGTCCTGCTGCCTGTACAGTGCCAAAATACTGCATCGCTATGGAAGCAGGAATCACCAGTCCTCTTTGATCACTTTCCTTCCAGCTGATCTCACCATCGAGGAGGCGGGGCGCAAATGTCGTTAGGGCATCATTGTTGACACGACACCACGGAAAGGTAAAATCAGTCAGGTCCTTCTTGGCAGAAACATCATTCATATTCTGCATCAAGGCCATGCTCTCTATTTGTGGCATTGATGCTAACTGTTCAGCGATGTAACGACTAACATGTGCTTGCCATTCCCTACCATTTGCCATTCCCTCAACCTCTACACGATAGAGCTGTTTGTAATCTGTCAACTCCTTGTTATAAGAGTGGTTGTATGTCACCTGTGTGAGGAAAAGATAGCAAGCAGCAAAGGCTACCGTCAGTCCAATGAAGTTCAGTACTGTCGCCGTCTTGAAACGGCGTGCCATATAAAACATGTTTCTAAGTATATCTTCCATATCTTTTTTATTAATTCTAATGCAAAGTTACGTTATTAAAACGAGTCAGCCAAGGTCTTGCCCTCCCAGCGGAAACTGATTGTCTAAAAATTAGACACCTTAGCGTAAAAGATTTAGACACCATGCTCGTGAGTCGTGTTTCTTAGGTCAAGGGATTGGCCTTTCGTTGCTGTGATACAGCAACAGACGGGACATGGGGATATGGTAGATCAGATAGAAGAGGCAGCGCAGATGGTGTGCGCCATTTCATTTAGCGAGAGGCACTGGTCACGGCGGATAGTGATACGTTCATTATGATGCTCCCAAGGGGCAAGGATGAGCAGACGGCCTTCTGCACACGCTTCCATCCGCTTGCCGCCAGGTTTCGCCAAGTCGGTAAAGCCGTTCTCCTGCAGTATAATCAAAGGAAAGCTTTGCTCAAAGGCGGCACGCATTACAGCCTTCTCTCCGGGGGAGATGGCAGGTGATACAAGTATTGCTCCCTTTGCCGCAGCATTTGTAAAATATGCTATGCGCTCCTGTATCTCCTCCTCTGTCAGATGGCGGGAGCATTGTACTTGCAAGAGTAGAGGTCGCCGTAGGAGGAATCGGTTCCCAATAGCGGAGAAAGAAATGTTTCCTATTGTCAGGCCCCGCTGTACACGGAAGAGGTCTGGATGTTCTCTCTTCATCAGTAGTCGGCGAGGGTTATCGTGTAAGTATTCAATCCAGCGCTTCAGTTGTCCGGACCTTAGCAAGAGCTTGTCGTTATAGTTTGGCTCAAAGAGGAGACCGTGTTTGCGACTGGTCTTATGGGGGATTGATTGTTGCTGTGATACAGCAACAGACGGGACTGCTGGAGCCGACGGAGCAGGAACATGGGGGATTGATTGTTGCTGTGATACAGCAACAGACGGGACTGACAAAACGACTGTACGGTAGGCCTTATTACAGCCCTGCTTAAAGCCGAGCAGTACTTTGCCGAGTGGTTTCTCCAAGTGTCTTTTTACAAAGAGGATGCCGTGAAAGTGATCAGGCATGAGTTGAAATGCCAGTATTTCTATCTGTGGATATCGAAGAGCAATTTCTTGCCAGCACTGTTCCACACGCAATCCCAGTTCGGTGGGTACTATATGTGGAGCGTCTGGAGAATCATCAGGAGCATCGCTTTTTCCCCCGACTCTTCCAAACAGTTGTTTTCTCCCCTCTGTCACCATCGTAATCATGTACATTTGGCGTGTCTGATAGTCATGTCCCACCATGCGGCGATGCATTGACGGTACCTTTTCGCCTGCAAATGCTTTCTGTTTCTCGTATGTCTCTTTGTCCATATTTTCTCTGTATAGATATTGGCGACAAAGATATGAAGATTTCTGTTTGCAATGACCGTATGCTAAGTTTTTAATAATAAAAATGATTATTTCTACTCGTTCTTAATGCTGTCGACGGGATTGTCGGTGGCAGCACGTAATCCCTGCAAGGCAGCTGTCAACAAGTTAACAGCCAAGACGATGACCAAAGAGTACAGTAATGGTATGAACTTCATGTGAATCTGCAAGCCCGAAATGCTCCCTGCCATCGGTGCCAACCAACAGGCTAAGGGAATGGCGATGATGGCAGCTACGAACGACTGGATAGTCACTGTGCGCAACAGGCGTAATGTGATGCTACTGATTTCAGCCCCAAAGACACGACGGATGGCAATCTCGCGCCGACGCTGACCGATGAAATAACTATTCAGTTCACCACGCTGGCCCCCGCGAGCGAAACGGGAAATAACATTTTTCATCCCTGCGCTACAGATTCGCCTGAAAATAGTTACCTTTGCAACGGCAAGTAAGTAGGCCATAATTGGCAATGGACTTCCGAGTCCAATATTCAGTTTGGTTCCGTATGCCCGTAGAGTGATAATTGGTCGTTGGATACCTTATAGGAGAATACACAGTCTTAGGAGCATCGGACTTGCCATTTAAATTATTTAGGATATGGCACGCAAGGCAGAGAAAGAACGTACGAAGGATGGCTTGAAGCTGAAGATAGTCAATCCAAATGCAGCAGGGATAGACATCGCCTATGGCGAAATGCAGGTCTGTGTCCCCGAGGACCGTGACGGCGAGAACAACCGCTGTTTCGGCAGTTTCACATGTGACTACGAGGAGATTGCCTCATGGCTGAAGGCCTGCGGCATCACGACGGTAGCGATGGAGTCGACGGG
>FLNV01001031.1_pt1 | contig 60507 bp, 38 predicted proteins | sample 1140351 | NCBI WGS metagenome assembly FLNV01 (sample SAMEA3878207, study PRJEB12797) | bioreactor metagenome | biome: Moose rumen | place: Sweden | collected 2011-10 | reverse complement strand
TACAGAGATGATGACAAAGGAGTATAATCTTACTAAGGAGCAGCAGGAGAAAGTGAAGGCTCTCAATGAGGAGTATTCTACTTTGTTCCGTATGCCTGGTCGTGGTGGACGTAACATGGGACCCCGTGGTGACAATGGTCCAAGAGGTCAGAGAGATGGTCAGACACAGACAGAGAAGAAGACCGATGGTCAGACAGGTGCTACCGCACAAAATGAACAGCGTCCTTCAAGGGAAGAGATGCAGAAGAGGATGCAGGAGCGTGAGGCCAAGCAGAAAGAATATGATGGTAAGCTGAAGAAAATTCTCAATAAGGATCAGTACAGTGCATACGAGAAGAGACAAGAAGAGATGCAAAAGATGCGTCAAAACCGTCAGTTCAATGGTAGGAGAAACAATTAATCCATGCATATCATATTATATAATAAAAGCTGTCATAGAAGACAGCTTTTATTATTTTATCTCACTTGGATATCGAGATGATCTTCATCCTCTTTATTCTTGTCCATGTAGATTGTATTTTCAGGCTTAAGCGTATCCGACAAGAGTAATTCGCACACTCCATCTTCAATATATGTTTGAATAGCACGTTTTAGTGGACGGGCGCCAAACTGTACATCATATCCTTTAGTAGCTACAAATGTTTTTGCATCTTCGCTGATCTCAATATGGTATCCCAAGCCCTCAATACGCTTAACTAAGCCTGTCAATTCAATGTCGATTATCTTTTTGATAGCATTGAGGTCTAATTGGTCGAAAGTGATGATGTCGTCCATACGGTTGAGAAACTCTGGTGCGAAATGTTTGCTGAGACTCTTATGAATGATGTTACGGGCATATTCCTTGTCTTTGTCATCCACTGAGATACCTAATTTTCCGGCACCAAAGCCGATTCCATGTCCGAACTCTTTCAGCTGCCTGGTTCCTACATTTGAGGTCATGATAACTACCGTATTGCGGAAATCCACCAAACGACCGTTACCGTCCGTGAGTCGTCCTTCATCAAGCACCTGCAACAGCATGTTAAAGACATTGCCATGTGCTTTTTCTATCTCATCTAAGAGAACGATAGAGTAGGGACGACGTCGAACACGTTCTGTCAGCTGTCCACCTTCTTCATAACCAACATATCCCGGAGGTGCACCAACCAGTCGTGATGTGTTGAAACTTTCAGAGTATTCGCTCATATCGATACGAATGAGTGCTTCTGAGGTACCAAACATTTTCTCAGCCAGTTTCTTGGCAAGGTATGTCTTACCAACACCTGTTGGCCCCAAGAACATAAAAGCACCGATGGGATGGTTCGGATCTCGGAGACCCGCACGGTTGCGTAAGATAGCTTTTACTAATTTCTCAATAGCCTTATCCTGTGCGATTACCTCTTTCTTCAAATCAGAGGAGAGATTCTTTAAACGGAGTCCCTCTGACTCTGCCATTCGCTGCACGGGTACACCCGCCATCATAGAGACGACATCTGCCACTTCCTTCTCTGTGACATTGGCACGAGTATCTTGATCATCCCGTTGCCATTTCTCACGCAAATCTGTCAGTTCTTTCTCTAATTGTAACTGTCGGTCACGGTAGCCGGCCGCTAACTCAAAGTTCTGATTATTGACGGCTGCTTTTTTCTTTTCTTTGATAAATGAGATATCTTTCTCTTTCGCAATGATCTCCGGAGGGACATTGGCAGAATGAAGATGTACTTTAGCACCTACCTCATCTAATGCGTCGATGGCTTTATCCGGGAAGAAACGGTCATTGATATATCTGTCTGTCAATCTGACACATGCCAGGAGAGCATCTTCACTGTAGTTGACATGATGATGTTTCTCATAACGATCTTTAATATTATGAAGAATATTCAGTGTCTCATCTGCAGTCGTCGGCTCGATGATAATCTTTTGGAATCTTCTTTCCAAGGCACCGTCTTTTTCTATGGAGTTTCGATATTCATCCAATGTCGTGGCCCCAATACACTGAATGGTACCACGAGCCAAGGCTGGCTTCATAATGTTAGCCGCATCCATTGATCCCGGTGTACTCCCTGCTCCTATCAGTGTGTGTATCTCATCGATAAATACAATGATGTCAGGATTCTGCTCCAGTTCCTTCAGTAGGGCCCTGATGCGTTCCTCAAACTGGCCACGGTACTTCGTTCCTGCCACAATGGCGGTCATATCTAAGTTTACCAGTCGCTTATTATATAATATAGGTGAGATCTTATTCTTTGCAATCAGTTGCGCCAATCCTTCTACAATAGCACTCTTGCCCACACCCGGTTCTCCGATAAGGATAGGATTGTTTTTCTTCCTACGGCAGAGGATTTCTGATACTCTGAGAATCTCTTTCTCACGTCCAACGACGGGATCCAGCTTCCCTTCCCGCGCAGCCTGTGTCAGATCAATGCTGAAATTATCAATCATTGGCGTTTTTCCGCCAGTTTTCTTTGTCGGGGTAGTCACAGACGTACCGACTTTTGAACTGTTATTCACATTACCAGGCTGCTCGTCTTCTTCTTCATCGAAATCTTCCGGAAGACCAATTCCATTTGTAGGTTGTATCGACTCTTTCTTTTGGGAAAAGAAGGTTAATGCATCCTCATAAAAAATGTTATTCTGTTCCAATATCATCCTTGCACCGTTTTCTACTTGATCATGTAATATTGCCAACAACAGATGCTGTACATCCACCAATGTTTTTGTTTGTAATCTTGCCTCTAAGACGGCAAGTTTTAAGATATTGCTGGCCTTATCATTAAGTACCAACTCATTGGCGTACAACAAGGGCTGCTCGACATTTTCATCACGAACTCTTTCCTCTAATTCATCTTTGATGGCTGTAATGTCAGCATCATATTTAATAAAGAAATCCCTCACAGGTCCGTTTTTTTCCCGCAACAAACTTAGCAAAAGATGCTCAGGGCCTACCGCTTTACTCGATAGCCTGGATGCTTCTTCTCTGCTAAATGCAAGAATCTGCGATACTTTAGGGGAAAATTGACTTGGCATTTTTTTTACCTTTCTTTTGCAAATATATAACAAATCTTTCAAATACAAAAACTATGCCAGAAAAAGAATATGTTTTATTGGCTATTATATAATATGTGCGGTGTTACTCATTGTAAACATTGACAGATGTGATGTCAATAAAAAGGTGTGCCTGGTATGGCACACCTTTAAACAATTAGTGGAATATAGGATTATTCACCTTTCTCCAACTTAGCCTTCAGTTCTGCCAATGCATCGATATCACCGAGTGTTGTTCCAGCAGCTACATTGTTGATAGCGGGAGTTTCCTCTTTCTTAGCGACACGCTGTTTGCGCGCGGCCTTCTTAGCATCCTCCTTAGCGTCCTCGAATGTACGGCTGTGAGACAGGATGATACGCTTGGTTTCTTTAACGAATTCGATAACCTTGAAGGGGAGTTCCTCACCGAGCTGTGCCTGACTGCCATCTTCCTTAACGAGGTGTTTGGGAGTGGCAAAGCCTTCACCACCTTCGTTGAGAACGATAACGGCACCCTTGTCCATGATCTCTGTGATCTTACCCTGATGTACGCTACCTGGTGTGTAGATTGTCTCGTAAGCATCCCAAGGATTATCCTCCAACTGCTTGTGACCCAATGACAGACGACGATTCTCTTTGTCTATCTCAAGAACAACGACATCAATGTCAGCACCTACCTGTGTGAATTCTGATGGATGTTTAACTTTCTTTGTCCAAGAGAGGTCGCTGATGTGAATCAGTCCGTCAACACCTTCCTCAAGCTCTACAAAGATACCAAAGTTTGTGAAATTACGTACACGTGCGGTGTGCTTGCTGCCAATAGGATATTTTTCTTCGATAGACTCCCATGGATCATCTTTCAACTGCTTGATGCCGAGAGACATCTTACGCTCCTCACGGTCGAGAGTAAGAATAACAGCCTCTACCTCATCACCAACATGCATAAATTCCTGAGCACTACGCAGGTGCTGGCTCCAAGACATTTCTGATACATGGATAAGTCCTTCTACGCCAGGAGCTATTTCAACAAATGCACCATAGTCTGCAATCACTACAACCTTACCCTTCACACGGTCACCAACCTTAAGATCAGCATCCAATGCATCCCAAGGATGAGCTGTTAGTTGCTTCAGACCCAGAGCGATACGTTTTTTCTCATCGTCAAAGTCAAGAATAACGACATTGATCTTCTGGTCAAGCTCGACAACTTCATGTGGATCACTGACGCGACCCCATGAGAGATCAGTAATGTGAATCAGTCCGTCCACACCGCCGAGATCAACGAAGACACCGTAAGAGGTGATGTTCTTGACTGTACCCTCGAGGATCTGACCTTTCTCCAACTTGCTGATAATCTCTTTCTTCTGCTGCTCCAACTCAGCCTCAATGAGAGCTTTGTGAGATACAACGACATTACGGAACTCCTGATTGATCTTGACAACCTTGAACTCCATTGTCTTACCAACGAAAACATCGTAGTCACGAATAGGATGAACGTCGATCTGGCTTCCTGGCAAAAATGCCTCAATACCGAATACGTCAACAATCATACCACCCTTTGTACGACACTTGATGTAACCCTGGATAACCTCTTCGTTATCAAGAGCTGCATTAACGCGCTCCCAGCTCTTGCTCAAACGAGCCTTCTTGTGAGAAAGAAGGAGCTGACCTTTCTTGTCTTCCTGATTCTCAACATAAACCTCAACGATGTCACCAACCTTCAAATCGGGATTGTAACGGAACTCAGAAGCGGGAATGATACCATCGCTCTTGTAGCCGATGTTGACGATAACCTCTTTCTTGTCAAAAGCAATTACCTTACCATCAACAACCTGGTGTTCAGAAACCTTGTTAAGAGTCTCATCATAAGCCTTGGCTAATTCCTCTTTGTTGACACCTGCTGCACTGTTGCTCTCAAATTCTTCCCAGTTGAAGTCCTCAAGCGGTTGCACGTTTTTAAAATCTGACATAAATAAAAAAATAGTGGTACACAGTACCTGATTAATAATGAAACATGTTAATTATCTCTTTGCTTTGGCTTTTTAAGTCAAAAGCGGGTGCAAAATTACAATTATTTTTTTAAATAATGTAATCTTACATCATTTATTTTTGATAAATATCTGAAAAATAATCATCTTACCTGTTGTCAGACTCTTTTTTCCTTTTTTTACCGAAGAAATCGCGCCAGTCGGTGAAATCTTTTTTTAATATTAATCCGATACCTTGCGTATTCAGACTGTTCTTGGTAAAATATCTGTCATTTGTCTGATTATATACTTTTATAGCCAGATTTCCGTTTGGGAAGAGGAGATAACGGATATCGAAATCACCAATAAAGGATGTTGTGGCATTAGCATTATCCCGATATCCGAATTGTCCGTTTATCAGGAGTCGGTTGTTCAGCAGTCGCCCAGACAACAGTCCTTCATACTCAGCGTTATTGAATCCCTCATCACCGGTGGAGATATTTGCGCCGAAGTTCCAGTTGTTGCTGTTCACGAAACTGCTGAGGACATTGCTGATTTGCTGGCTGATAGTACCACTTAGCAACGATTGCATGGCCAGTGAAGTCTGGCTCTGGTTATTTTCTCTTGCGTTATTCTCCTGCTGATTATAGAATCGGCCGATGGAAAGGAGGTAAATCACCTGTTGGTTCATCTCTTCCTCACTGTTTATCAGAGATCGAACCATTTGATTTGCTTCCGCACTTACTGTAGGCATGTCGAAATCAAAGTCAACACGTGGGGCAGAGGCTGTTCCACCGATATTCATCTTACAGTCCACTCTCACATTATTTGAAGTGAAGGACCGGCCTAACTGTAAGTCGCTCAGAGACACACCATTGATTGTATAAAGCGCTTTCAGGTCAAGCACCGATTCATAGGGATCGCCTCCGAAGACGATAGAACTCCCGCTTTGGAACTGAAAATCTTTACTGATGACATTCTGAATAGTCAATTTATAAATGCCATGCTCTACGAGATAAGTTCCGAACATATCGAAAGAACCTTTATTGTAATAGGTCGCTCGTATCGCTCCGTTACCATTTAATGCGATATAGTCTCCACTCTGACGATCCATCAACAGTCTGAGTGTACAGTTGGGGTTGGCATTTATCGTGAAGTTCAGATGGATATCCGACACATCGTCATCCAGCACGACTGTTGGTATCGGTTCAATATCGTCATCGGCAACAATGGCCTGCCGGTCACGCCATATGATAAATCCTTGGTCGGTGATTGCGTCAGGACTGGCGGCGTCATACTCTATGAAAGAGTTTTTCTCTGGTGACACGTTGATATCAAAGTCGATTCTTCCGGCTCTTCCTTTGATGGCACATTCGCCTGTGCCGTACACAGTACCAAAGAACGTATCATCGCCATAATCGTGAAAATCATAACAGAGCATATTCTGTGCTTTGATATCCAGGTCGTATGTCAGCCGTGTCAGCGCTTTATGATGCAGCGCACCGTTTATGATACCAATATTGTTATTTCTATCGTATATGGTATCCTGATGAAAGATTATCTCATTGGGAATCAACCGAATGGTGTCTCCTCTTAGCCAGTAATGGGTGTTAAGGGTAGTGATATCTACATCACCGTCTGCCACGACTGTACCTGTTAGGTTGATAAGACTCAGATCTCCAGCGAGATTCAAGTTTCCGTTAACTTTAAGATTGACGTTGTCCATAAAACTGCCGCAGAAACTTTCCAGAAACTCTCCCCGGCTATTATTTGCGTTAATATTCAGATCGATGTAATGTCTCGAGGGAGAGACATATCCTTGAATCAAGGTCTGTGCATTGTCAGCATCATCTGCGTGGCAATCGATATCAATTTGTTTTTCTTCCTCATTCCATTGCGCTTTGGCAAAGAGTGTACCCATACGTCCTCTTTGGAATTTAAAGTCATCAACAGTCAGGTCGGCGTATGCTTGCGGATGATTGAAAGCAGACCGGAGGATAGCTTTTCCCGTGGCCTTACCATCAAACACTACCGAATGGAAGTTTACCAGGTCGAGGATATATCTTACATCCACCCCTTTCAGGTCTACTATCAAGGAATCATCGGTATTTTTGCTAGCTCTTCCATATGCCAGGACATGCTGGTCCTGGTGCTCAATAGAGAAATAGTCGATGGTCAGGTCGTTATCGCTATATACGATATCTGAAGGTTGTACCCGCCAGATTGTATCATTGACGATGATATCCGAGTGATGCACTCGCATGTGGGCAGCCTGTTTACCATCAGCGGTTCTGAAGAAATCCGTACTGCTACGTAAATCTCCTTTCATGGGCAGTTTGCCATTGTTTTCCCATGAGAGCAAACTTTCCAGACGGTTATTTCCTGCAAGGGCATCCAGGCTGAGATCCATCATTTCCTTATTGTCCATCACCTTTTTGCCTTTTAACAGGAATTTGATATTGTAATCGGTATCCGTATCTGCCTTAAGAGAAAAAGACTGATAGTTGCTGCCATCGTAACTGAAGTTGGGTAGGGAGATCTTCAGCTGCATCTTATCTTTGAGATCATCTATGCTGGCATTCACTTTCAGAGGAGCATGAAGACTGATGGGAAGTCCGGTAAATGCCTGCAGCCAGTCGCTCTTGGTGATGGTCGACTGGAGGGTAAAACTGTTGTTATATGATTTACCATTCCTTGGTAATCTTTTGATGACGCCCGGGAGGGTAGGTATACGCTCAGCTACCATATTCATGACGCTGTTTGCGATAGTAGAAAAGTCGTAATGACCATTGACTGTCAAGGAACCGAAATCACTATTCATTGCAAGGTGTCTGCCGCTGGTACTATTCTCTGCTGTGATTACCAGTTGTTTCATCTCATACAGTTGTTGGGGAGAGAAAAGAGAGAAGTCGTTGATCATCAAGGTGCCGGTCATATTATTCAGGTTGCTGCCTTTTACGTTTGATCGGAGATTGGCATTGATGATGGTATTTTCCCAGTCATTAGAAATCTTCATGGCATGAGGGTTGAAGTTCGCCAGCGACATACTGACATTTCCGTCAATCGTCTTTCCGTTGATTCCGACAGTCCCCTCAAGGTGTACGGAGCCATTGGGGTCGTTCATCAACAACGTACCGTCAAATTTTTTATTTTGGTATTTTCCATCAATACTTATATTCTGATAGTTGTATTGCTGGAAGTCTATATGAGGAATGTCCCCCTTGACAGTGAGGTATGTTTGGGGGTGTGACAAGGTCTTGTTATTTTCGGGCAATGCTCCTGTAAACGCTATGTTTGCTCCGATATTACCGAACCTGCTGTCGTCGATGATCTTTCCTATATTGAAATTATCCGTCTGTATGGATCCTGTAAAAGACTGTCTTCCAATCTCAGCCTCTACAACAGCATCACCGGCGGAGGTGCTGAGGGTTCCGGCCAGTCTGTTATCTTGCTTAGCCATACGCAGATCACCTTTGTATTGGATATCTCCCAGCCGTTGAAGTGTTTTGGTCAGGGTGTTATCCGTCCGCCCCTCTTCTGTTAAGGCCTGCAGGATGTTTCCGTTCACTTTCATCTGATCGAAACGTATCTCGGCGGCTGGGTGATGGAGCCAATGAGTAATCACCCCCTCTGCATCAACCGCCAAGTCATTACCCGAGTATAAATTCAGTGTTTTCACATGCAGGCTGCTGTTCGTCCCCTCAAAGTCAGTATTGAAGTGAATGGGGTAGGTGAAGGAGGAGAGAGTAGGAAGAAATCCGGAAAGGTCTGTAAGTGTAACTTTAGAGTCGGAAATCTTTCCTCGAATGCTAAATTCTTTAAGGTCGAATGGATTATTTCTGTCAGAATTGTTGATCTCTATGGAATCTACCTGTAAATTTGAGTTTGGTAATTGCAAAGAGAGGTTACTTAACAGGATTTTCTCGTTCGACTGTTTCAGTCTGAACGCAAGAGTATTGACCGTTGTCCCGGAATGATCTTCCTTCAAAGACAATTTTTTCAAAATCAATTCCAACCCTTGGTTATTAAACGAAGGCACCAGGGCGTGCATGCTGATATCCCTCAGACGTAGATGATTAGGTGTGAACACATGACTGGTATTGGGGATATCCCAACGATCGTAGTTGATATTTCCATGTCTGATAACCAGTGAGTTAATCGTCACCTCGGGAGAAGTATTCCTGATGGTATCTTTTGAAGCGAGGGCATCCAACACAAACTGGTAGTTTGCCGGTGATAAAGCATCTTTCTTATAGAGATCGGCCTGTAATCCGAAGAGTTGAGCCGATGAAATGGATATTTTTCGTTTATATATCAAGTCATATAGAGAGAGTTTCACGGATACTCTCGATGCCTTCAGCATTTTTTTATCCGACTGGTCGTAGAGAATCACATCATCGATAATAAAACGGTTGAACAACCCCAGGTTTACTTTCTTTACCTGAACGTGTGTATTTAATCTTTCTCCTACGACTTGTGAGATTTGAGAACCGAGATAACGCTGCACCGTAGGTAGCTGTATCATTACAATGGCGAATAGATACAGGCCAATGACAGCCCATATTACACCTATAATGATATTTTTTGCGGTTCTCATATCTCAAATTTCTTACAAAAATACACTAAATAAAAAAAATATGGATAATTTTCTTCTTTTTTTTATTGAAATGAGCGGTTTTTTAGATATCTTTGCAGAATAGAATTCTCTATTTTAACCAAAATTCATTATAATAATCATGCTATGTCAAATGTAATTAAGTTACGAAAGGGCTTAGACATTAACCTGATTGGCAAACCCAAGAAAGAAAAGATTCCTGTTAAGGCAAGTGGGGAGATATCCCTCACTCCGGATTCTTTTGTAGGGTTGACGCCCAAGGTCGTCGTCAAGGAAGGTGACATTGTCAAAGCCGGGGAAGCCTTGTTTATCAACAAGAACTATCCCGAAGTTAAGTTTGCATCGCCTGTCAGCGGAAAGGTTACCGCTGTAGTACGTGGTGAACGCAGGAAATTGCTGTGTGTTAAGGTACAGAGAGATGCTACTCAGCAGTTTGTTGACTTTGGTGTAAAAGATCCACAGTCGATGGATGGTGCCGCAGTTATCGACACGTTGTTGGAAGGTGGTCTCTTCGGTTATATCGACCAATTACCTTATGCCGTATCTGCCAACCCTTCCGTCATGCCACGTGCCATCTTTGTAAGTGCACTGCGTGATAAGCCTTTGGCTGCCGACTTTGAATATGAGTTGCAAGGCAGTGAGAAGGATTTCCAGACAGGTCTTACCGCATTGTCGAAGATTGCGAAGACCTATCTCGGTATCGGTAGTAAACAGGAGGCGACAGCGTTGACAGATGCCAAGGATGTGGAGATAACTTGTTTTGACGGACCTTGTCCTGCCGGTAACGTCGGTGTTCAGATTAACAACGTCGCCCCAATTAACAAAGGCGAGATTGTATGGACGGTTGATCCCTCTGTGGTTATCTTCATCGGACGACTGTTCAATACCGGTAAGTTGAATCTCATCCGTACCATTGCCATTGTGGGCAGTGAGGTGAAGAATCCTGCTTATGCCGATGTGATGATCGGAGAGAAGATCGATGCCGTCTTGGGCAAGCAGTTGAAAGAAGACGTTAAGGTGCGTATCATCAATGGAAACGTGCTCACCGGTAAGTCTTGTACGAAAGAGGATGCCCTTGGGGCTCACACCTCAGAGATTACTGTTATTCCTGAGGGTGACGACGCTGACGAGTTGTTAGGATGGATTATGCCCCGTGTTAATGATTTCTCTACCAACCGCAGTTATTTCTCATGGCTGATGCCGAAGAAAGAATATAATCTTGACGCCCGTATCAAAGGTGGTGAGCGCCACATGATCATGAGCGGAGAGTATGATAAGGTACTGCCTATGGATATCTATGGGGAATATTTGATCAAGGCAATTATCGCCAATGACATTGATCAGATGGAGGCTCTGGGTATCTATGAGGTCTCTCCGGAGGACTTTGCCCTGGCAGAGTTTGTGGATTCCTCTAAGTTAGAGTTGCAGAAGATTGTCCGTAATGGATTGGATATGTTACGAAAAGAAAATGCATAGGATATGAGCGCACTAAGAAATTATATCAATAAGATTAAGCCGAACTTTCAGGAGGGAGGGAAGCTTCACGCTTTCAGAAGCGTATTTGATGGCTTTGAGTCATTCCTATATGTTCCTAACGACACGGCAAAGAGCGGTTCAAACATTCACGATGCCATCGACTCCAAGCGTATCATGAGTTTCGTAGTGATAGCCTTGCTGCCGGCACTTCTCTTCGGAATGTATAATATCGGTTACCAGAACTATGCTGCTGCCGGTAAATTAGATCAGGCCGGTTTCATTGAGATATTCGTATATGGATTCCTGGCTGTATTACCTAAATTGTTGATTAGCTATATCGTTGGTCTGGGCATCGAGTTCATTGTGGCACAGTGGAAGGGTGAGGAGATTCAGGAAGGATACCTCGTTTCCGGAATGATTATTCCTCTCATCATGCCTATCAACACCCCGTTGTGGATGCTGATCCTCGCCATTGCATTCTCAGTTATTTTCGTGAAGGAGATCTTTGGTGGAACAGGTATGAATATCTTCAATGTTGCCATTGCCACCCGTATGTTTATCTTCTTCTCCTATCCTTCAACAATGACAGGAGATACGATATGGGTATGCGACCACAGCATCTTTGGACTGGGGAATAACCTGCCGGATGCTTTTACGGCTGCGACACCTCTTGGTGAGCTGGCTCAGGGTGTAGCCCCCAGCGCCAGTCTGTGTGATATGATAACAGGCTTTATTCCCGGTTCCATCGGTGAGACCTCTGTCATTGCCATTGCCATCGGTGCCATTATATTGTTGTGGACAGGCGTGGCATCCTGGAAGATTATGTTAAGCGTGTTCTTGGGCGGTAGCCTGATGGCTGCCTTGTTCTCAGGACTGGGTATGACTACTATTCCTTGGTATGAGCATCTCGTGCTTGGCGGATTCTGCTTTGGTGCCGTATTCATGGCTACTGATCCTGTAACGAGTGCCCGCACTGAGTCAGGTAAGTGGATCTATGGCTTCCTTATCGGAGCCATGGCAGTCATTGTACGTGTGATGAACCCCGGTTATCCCGAGGGTATGATGCTTGCTATCTTCTTCGGTAATATGATTGCTCCTCTGATCGACTATTGTGTTGTTCAGCGTAATATCTCACGACGTGCTAACCGTTTAAAATAAGGAGGAAAAGATTATGAAGACAAATTCAAATACTTATACGGTTATCTATTCTGCCATTATGGTAGTTATCGTTGCATTCCTGTTGGCTTTCGTCTCTCAGTCGCTTAAGAGCAAGCAGGATGCTAACGTGGCTCTCGACATGAAGAAACAGATTCTCAATTCTCTGAATATCCGTAACGTTGACGGTGCTGAGGCTGAGGCAAAATATGCTGAGGTGGTGAAGGAAGAGAAAGAGGTCGAGGGACAAACTGTTTATGAGTGCATCGTTGACGGACAGAATATCTTGGTGGCCAGCCTGAAGGGTATGGGTCTCTGGGGTGGAATCAGTGGATATCTTGCTATCGACAATGAAGGAAAGGTTTACGGTGCTTACTTTAACCATGAAAGCGAGACTGCCGGTTTGGGTGCTGAGATTAAGGACTCACAGGCATGGCAGGAGAAATTTATCGGCAAGAAGATCTGGAATGAGAATGGTGATGTGGTTCTCTCCGTCAAGAAGAAGGTAGAGGATCTTGAGTCGCAAGTGGATTGCGTGACAGGTGCCACATTAACCAGCAACGGAGTCGATGCAATGTTGAAAGACGGTCTTAAGAGTGTGAAGAATTATGTGATAGGCTCTCTTATCGAAAGTGTCAACGATGCTGATTCCGTGAATGTTGAACCAAAAGCAGAGGAGGAGTAAATATGGCATTATTCAGTAAGGAAAACAAAGAAGTTTTCATGAATCCATTAAACTTGGACAACCCTATTCTTGTTCAGGTGCTTGGAATATGTTCGGCTTTGGCTGTGACGGCACAGCTCAAACCCGCTATTGTCATGGGATTGGCTGTTACGATTATTACGGCCTTCTCTAATGTGATAATATCCCTCATCCGTAAGACCATCCCTAACCGCATACGTATCATCGTACAACTGGTAGTGGTGGCTGCTTTGGTAACGATTGTCAGTCAGATACTTAAGGCTTTCGCTTATGATGTAAGTGTACAGCTGTCGGTATATGTCGGACTGATCATCACCAACTGTATCCTGATGGGACGTCTCGAGGCTTTCGCCATGATGAACAAGCCATGGCCCTCATTCCTCGACGGTATAGCCAACGGTTTGGGATATGCTATGATCCTTATCATCGTGGGTGCAGTTCGCGAGCTCTTTGGCTTCGGCACTTTGCTGGGATTCAAAATTTTCCCACAGGCTTTCTATGATGCTGGTTATATGAACAACGGTATGATGACGATGCCTGCCATGGCGCTTATCCTCGTGGGATGCGTTATCTGGGTACATCGTGCTTATTTTTATAAGGAGAAATAATTATGGAACATATTATCAATTTGTTTTTTAGGTCGATATTTGTCGACAACATGATATTCGCATTCTTCCTGGGTATGTGCTCTTATCTTGCTGTATCCAAGAATGTGAAGACATCATTAGGTTTAGGAATGGCCGTCACCTTCGTATTACTGGTGACCGTGCCTGTTGATTATCTGCTCCAGACGAAGGTATTAGGACCCGACTGTCTCATACAAGGTGTGGATCTCTCATATCTTAGTTTTATTCTCTTTATTGCCGTCATTGCCGGTATGGTGCAGCTTGTAGAGATGATCGTAGAGAAATACAGTCCTTCACTGTATGCCTCATTAGGTATCTTCCTGCCTCTGATAGCAGTAAACTGTGCCATCATGGGTGCTTCCCTGTTTATGCAGCAGCGTATCAACCTCGATCCGCTTAACACCCAGTATATAGGGTCTGTATGGGATGCCATCGTTTATGCTGTCGGTAGTGGTATCGGTTGGACATTGGCAATCGTCTCTCTGGGTGCCATCCGTGAGAAGATGGCTTATACGGATGTTCCCAAGCCATTGCAGGGTTTAGGTATCACCTTTATCACCGTAGGTCTGATGGCCATGGCGATGATGTGTTTCTCAGGACTAAAAATATAATAGGAGGGTATAGCAATGTTGAATTTTATATTAGCAAGTATTGGCGTATTCCTCGTCATCATCCTGTTGGTGGTTGCCATATTACTCGTGGCAAAGAAATATCTGTCACCCAGTGGAAACGTAAACATCGAGATCAATGGTGATAATGTCATCAGCGTGCCGCAAGGCTCCTCCTTGATGACAACGCTCAACGAGAACGGTATCTTCCTGCCTTCTGCCTGTGGAGGAAAAGCTTCCTGCGGACAGTGTAAGGTACAGGTACTTGAGGGTGGGGGAGAGATCCTCGACTCTGAGCGTCCTCACTTCTCTCGTAAGGAAATCAAAGACCATTGGCGTCTGGGTTGTCAGTGTAAGGTGAAGAGTGACATGAAGATTAAGGTGAGCGAGAGTATCCTCGGTGTGAAGGAATGGGAGTGTGAGGTGATCTCCAACAAGAATGTCTCCTCGTTTATCAAGGAGTTTATCGTGGCTTTGCCTCCGGGTGAGCACATGGACTTCATCCCGGGTTCCTATGCGCAGATCAAGATTCCTGCATACGATTGCATCGACTACGATAAAGACTTTGACAAGAATGATATCGGTCCGGATTATTTGCCGTCGTGGGAGAAGTTCAATATCTTCTCTTTGAAGGCTCATAACCCAGAGGACACGATCCGTGCTTACTCTATGGCCAACTATCCGGCGGAGGGTGACCGTATCACGTTGACTGTCCGTATTGCCACAACTCCGTTTAAACCGAAACCAGAGGTGGGATTCATGGATGTGCCGACCGGTATCGCTTCATCCTATATCTTCTCCCGCAAACCGGGTGATAAGGTAATCATGAGCGGTCCTTACGGTGATTTCCATCCTATCTTCGACTCAAAGAAAGAGATGATTTGGGTTGGTGGTGGTGCCGGTATGGCTCCGTTGCGCGCACAGATCATGCATATGACAAAGACGTTAAACACCCGTGACCGTGAGATGCATTTCTTCTATGGTGCGCGTGCCTTGGTGGAGGCTTTCTTTGTAGAGGACTTCCTCGAGCTGGAGAAGGAGTTTCCCAACTTCCATTTCCATCTGGCTCTTGATCGTCCGGATCCTGCCGCTGATGCCGCAGGTGTCAAATACACAGCCGGTTTCGTACATCAGGTGATGTATGAGACGTATCTGAAAGACCATGAGGCGCCGGAGGATATTGAGTACTACATGTGTGGTCCCGGCCCGATGTCAAAGGCTGTACAAGGAATGCTTGACTCCTTGGGTGTCGATCCTGAAAGTATTATGTTCGACAACTTCGGATAATAGGAACTCTTTCATAACAAGAATAAACCGTATCATATTGAGGATGATACGGTTTATTCTTGTTATAGAGATGTTATCTTCTGTCATCCAACAATCTTCTTGCCGTTGACATACAGCTTGTGACCATTGCCCTTGATACGTGAGGTATCGCCGGTAAATGATGTGATATGTGTGTCATTGGTAAGGTTCCAGGTGCAGTCATTGCCCAGTGTGACATTCACCGTTCCCACCTCTGTGGATATTGTGTTGCCCACAGCATCAGTGATATTACCGCTAACAGAGCCGGTGAAGGTAGAGCCATCAGTCAGTGTCAGCGTCAGTTCGGAGTCGTTTCCTACCAAAATAACACCCTCCAACTGCTGTTGACTTGCATTGAGTTGGGCTTTGTTGGCAGCTCCCTGCCATCCGTCAGCACAAACAGACAACAATATATTCTCAGTATCTTGATTCACCAGTTTAACATCGTTGAGGGAAATGACAGCGTTGGTGTTGGTCACATGAAACAGATGTCCCTGATGGTTCTTCAGTGAACCTCCATTCATTGTGAAATGTGAATTACCGCTATCTGCATCACCTGAGAACGACTGGTATATCATAATGGCATCCAGAAACTGTGCGTGTCCGTTACGCTCATGGTTATTGACAGTCATCTCGCAGTTGTTCAAGGTAATGCTGTTTTTGCCTTCTATGCACACACCCTCTGACTTGTTCGACACGAGTGTGGCATCTGATACGGTGATATCAGCCGTGGAATAGATAACAGGCGATCCCAGTCCATGAGATGTGTAAGTGCCACCCTCAACAGTCACCTTGCCACCGCCACGGTCGGTACGTATGGGTGCTGATGATCTGCCACTGGTGTTGACCGTCAGATTCTTTGCTCTCATCACGCCACCACCCGTCGTCATAATACCACCGGATCCATCACCGGTGGTTGTAATCGTCGTACCTTCAATAATAACGGTGGTGCCATCGCCATCACTTCCATTATGACCGCCATTACCACCATATGAGAAGACACCGTTGGCTCCCGTGCCGCTACTGGCAATCGTACCGCCATTGATAGTTGTCGTGCTGCCATCTTTTACGAGAAGTGCTGCATTCACCCCATAGAAGCTACAGTTGTCGCCACCGTCAGAGTCTCCTGTCTTTTTGATGGTAGGGTGGGAGAGAGTGACATTCTCCTTGGTGGAAACCAAGAGAGCGTTTTCGTCGGTCTTTTCGCTCGTATAAGTCTTTTCCGACTCTGTAGTCTGCGTTGTCAGCACGGTAGCACCGGCATATTGAATGTCTGACCGTCGAAGACCGGGACCGCCAGGCATTTCCATTCCATGATGTTCAGCCTGTCCACCTTGTCTAAGATTTTGCTGACCACCGAACAGGAACTCACGGACTCTACGTTGAGAGGCAAACTGTGGTTTGAGTTTCAGGTAACCCTCGTATTGCTGGTCAGAGAGAATTTTCCCAATGGCTTTGTCGTATTTCTGTTGCTGTTTATCGTAGTTGTATGACGCTTCGGAAGGTTGACCGCCTCCAGGACCACCCATGCCGCCTCCAGGACCCCCCATGCCACTTCCAGGACCACCCATGCCACCTCCAGGACCACCCATGCCGCCTCCAGGACCACCCATGCCGCCTCCAGGACCACCCATGCCACCGCCAGGACCACCCATGCCACCGCCAGGACCACCCATGCCACCGTTGGGTCTTCCTCCACCATTTCCTCCGCGATTATCGCCCATCGGTGGACGCTGGTCACCTGTCATCTCACGTTGCTCACCCTCAATCAGAGTCTTGTATTTCTTGTTGAGTTTAGTGATTTTCTTCTCTTGCTTCTCATCAAGTTTCAAATCCTTCACCATTCTTTCTGTCATTTTCTCAGCGGTGACACGCCCTGTCTGTCGTCTGTTACCTTGTGCCATCATTGTTTCTGACAGAAGAAACAAACAGATGACGATTAAGATTGTCTTTCTCATATTCTTTCTCTTATATAACTGATTTGTTCTATTTAAAACCGATGCAAAAATAACACATATATATAATATGGTAAAAATTATTCAGCGAATGGTAGGATTCTCTCAATAAAGAGAGCGAAAGACCGATTGTCAACAAGACGTAGGAACTCAGTCACAAAAAACCGGCTGCATCAAAATGAATGCAGCCGATCGTTTTTATGGATTAAAAAATGTTTTGTTCAGACTTTCTTCCTTCTTAGACAATGATGTTGACTAATATTTTGGATTCTGAACCATCTGTGGATTGGTGTCCATCTCATATTTTGGAATAGGAAGGACAATCATGTAGAAATCCCAGTCAAACTCAAGATACTGTGAGAAATGAGCCGGTGTCTTGGATATAGCGCTTACCGATACATCCTTACGCTCTACCGTCAGGCCATTGCGCATCAGGTCGTACAGACGATGACCCTCACCGAAGAATTCTTTTCTTCGCTCAGTGAGAACACGGTCGAGAGTGATGGTCTCATCTTGTACAGACATTGCAGGATTCGCACGTTTTACGATCGGATCGAGATATTTCACCGCATTGGCATTGTCACCCAATTTCTGTGCAGCCTCGGCGGCATTCAGATAGGCTTCCGACAATCGGATCAGTGGGATGTTGGCATCAGTGATGGCCTCACCCTCCTGTGGCTGATATTTGTTACAGTAACCTATTTTGCTGGCTATCGATATAAGTTTCAGTCGCACATCTTTTGAGTCACTGCTCAGCAGTTTGTAGAAAGAACCTGTTACACACAAATCTTTATATCCGCTACCGGAATGGAGATAGCCGAGACTTTCTTTTCCCGGACTATCTGTGGTCGAGTTGACGATTTCGAAGAGAACCTCTCCGGGTTTGCTTGCCGAAATATCGTTGGCCCATGCCGTAGGATACTCTTCATTTGTCCAGAGCGCATATTTGTTTTTCTCTGCGCCGGTGATAGCCTCCTGTGCCGTTTTCAGCGCATTGCTGTTGTCACCCTGATACAGATAGACACGGCTGAGCAGGGTCATTGCCGCCCATTTACTGATATGTCCTTTAATAAATCCATCATCCATAATTGGGATGGCTGTCGTAAGATCGTTAATGATCTGCGAATAACATTCTGCTACCGTGTTACGTGCCGGTTTACTGTCGATACTTCCTGTCTGCAGAACAATTGCCGCACCAAGACTGGCGCCATTGTCTTTCTTATAGGGATAGCCATAAAGACGGCAGAGGTCGAAGAGTGCCATGGCACGTAATGCCAGGGCTTCTCCTTTCACCTGCTGCCCTTCAGCCTTTTCGTCCTCGTTCTGAGTGGGCAGTCCGTCAATCTTATTCAACACGATATTACAGTTGGCAATCATATTATAGAGATAGCTCCAATGGGTAGAGGGAGCGTTGTCACGTGAGAATCCGAAGCGATAATAGTTACCTGTACGCTTGGTGGAACTGACTGCAATCATGTCATCGGCTGTCACGTCTGCATAATATACCAGACGTCCGGAGTAGGCGTATGGATTCTGCATCGTGTTATACACACTGTTAAGGGCGTATTTGGCCTCTGAGACCAGATTGATACTTGTAGCTGACTCAACCCTTGTGGAAGGCTCAAGGTCGAGCCAATCGTTACCGCATGATACCATTGATGCCGCAGCGGCAATAACGAGAATATATTTTCTAATTTTCATATTCGTGAATATTAAGGGTTAGAAGTTTATGTTTATACCAAAAGTAACAGTCTTGAGTGGGGGAGTGCCCCAGATGGCTGTACCACCAGACACCGCCTCTGGATCATAGAAGTCCCACTTGGCCCATGTCCACAAGTTATTGGCGGAGCAATACAGACGGATATTGTCGAATCCGACAGGACGTGTCCACTCCTTTGGTAAGGTAAAGCCGAAGGTGAGTGTCTTCAGACGGATAAAGTCTGAGCTGTGAAGACGACGGGTAGTGGTACATTTATGCATAGAGGTATAGCTGGGACCGTAGTCCATACGCTCATAGATTGTGTTGTCTCCCGGCTGTTTCCAGCAGTCGGCATAATAGGTAGGAATGTTTGCCTCTGAGTCATAACCGGCACTCTCCGTCTTTTGTGCCCAGTTGTCGTAGCTGTATCCACCGAACTGATAAGAGAACATGAAACTGAGGTCAAACCAGCGATAAGACAGACGGTTGGAGAGGCCGCCGATGACCGTTGGCTCCGCATGTTTGTCCTGTGCGATGGCATTGGCGGAAGCGTAATCTTCTGTTATCTCCTTGATATAGTTTCCGTTAGCATCCACATCATTGGTATAGAACTGTGGGGCGCCGGTATCGGGATTTATGCCGGCAAATTCCACCATATAATACGTACGGTAAGGCTTTCCTACCTTACGGATTTGCGAACCGCTGATAATTTCCGTCTGCATACCATCAAGTTTTACTACCTCATTCTTGTTGTGAGAGATATTAAACTGTGTGGTCCACTCAAAATCTTTTGTACGGAAATTCGTGGATGTGATCTCCAATTCGATACCTTGGTTTTTCACCTCACCGATATTCATCAGATAGGAGCTGAGACCGGTTGTCATGGATATTGGCATGTCCATCAGCAAATTCTTGGTAGTACGGGTGTAATATTCCACGGTGAAGTTGATGCGGTTCCACAAGGCGAAGTCAAGACCTATGTTCAAGTTGTAGTTGGTTTCCCACTTCAAGTCTTTATTCTCTATCTGATAGATACCCATTGCCGGATCAAGGTTATAGCCTTCGCTTACGGTACTGAGTCCCATATATCCGAAATAGTCGGATGGCAGAGTTCCGTTCACACCATACGAGGCGCGGAGCTTCATGTCGGTAAGCCAGTTGCTTGCCGGTTTCATGAAATCTTCCTCTATCATTCGCCATGCGCCAGACACTGACCAGAATGAGCCCCATCGGTTGTCTTTATGCAGACGTGAACTGCCGTCAACACGATAGCTGCCGCCCAGATAGTACTTATTGGCATAGTCGTAGTTCACACGGCCGATATATGAAACCAGTCGTGTACGGGAGCTGGCACCCGCAGCCTCTTCTGTCTTCACTCCATTACTGATATCGTTACGCGATGGGGTAGCGAAGTTGGATGTCTCGCCCTCCAGATAATCACTGTACTGATCGTCAATCTCATAGCCGACCAATCCGTCAAGGTGATGATTCTCACCGATGGTCGTGTTGTAGGTGAGTTGGTTTGTCCAAACGAGTTTCCTCAGCTCATCATATTCCTTCGACATACCACCGTTGATATCGTCTCCATTGGAAGTACGCGGGTCAGACCAGTGCTTACCCTTTGTTATCAGGAAATCGTATGCCACTGTTGACTTAAACTTCAGGTTTTTGATAAACTCGTACTGACCATATAAAGTATTGAACGCGCGTGTGACATAGTTACGACGGAAATCGTATGTCTGTGCCAACTTTGGATTTCGGTCGCCGATACGGATTAGTTCTCGGTTCCAACTGCCATCCTCGTTATATACAGGATCAGATGGTGTGACGGCATTACGAGAAGAGTAGAAGGGGGAGGTATAGGATGTTCCTTCCTCGTAGACATCTTGGTTGACGCTGGAGAAAAGGAGGTTCGCACCCACCGTCAACTTGTCTGTAGCAAGATAATCAATGTTAAGTCTTCCTGAGATACGCTCCAGTCCGGAAGTGATAGTGATACCATCTTGTTTAAGGTATCCCAGTGAACTGTAATATTTGAAACGGTCTGTACCGCCTGAGATTGAAGCCTCATAATTGGCGTGACTACCTTTACGGAAAAGGATATCGTCCCAATCGGTATAACCACACCATGGTACGGGGGCAAAATCATCAATATATTCATCGGCGTATGCTTTTGCCTCTGCCTCCGTCTCACCCTTGGTATAGTAGCGATAGTTATATAGACCTTGGTAGATATACTCACGACGCTGCTCACCACTCATGATAGGACGATATTCCATCGCAAAATCTGACTTACCCCAGTCGGCCTTGAGCGATATCTGCGGTTTTCCTGTCTTACCTTTCTTTGTAGTGATCACAACGACGCCATTAGCGGCACGGCTACCATAGAGGGATGCTGCTGCTGCGTCTTTGATGATGGTGATGCTCTCAATATCCTCATTATTGAGGGTTGACATGATATCAAGTCCGGCATTAGAACTCACTGCACTGATGTCACCACTTGCAATGGGCACTCCGTCAATGACATACAACGGAGAGTTGCTGGCGTTGAAAGAACCCATACCACGGATATTCAGTGAGGAGGAAGAACCAGGTTGTCCTGAACTCTGTGAGAACTGTACACCGGGGGCATTACCCTGCAACATGTCCTGGAAGGAAATGGCAGGAATATCCTTCATCTTTTCGGCCTTTACATTCGAGGCAGAACCGGCATAAGCTGACTTCTTGAACGTACCATAACCTGTAACGATCACTTCATCAACGACAAAACTCTCTTGCCTGAGAAGAATGGTGACAGGTTGGGTGGAACTGACTGTCACTTCCTGCGTAATATAACCTATGGAACTGACAACCAGATAGATTGGCAGTTTGTCAACATTTAGAATAAACCTTCCATCAATGTTGGTAACAGTGCCAAGATTTGTTCCTTTTACCAGGACACTGGCTCCGACAATCGGCTCTTCATTGTCGGCGTCGATGACGACACCTGATAATGTAGCAGCTTTAACATTGCCGTAAAATGCCCGCACTCCAGGTAATGCAGCACCAAATAAAAAAACCAGTATCAAAAAAATCTTAATTTTCCTGATACGAAAAAGATAAGTTTTACATACATTCATAATAGATAATATTAAGGTAAAAAATAGATTATCCGGTTATACAATATGTAATGCAAATTTAATAAAAATAAATTAAATGTCAAAATTGTTTCATATAAATTTTGTAGAACTGACAGATACAGCTTTCAAATCATACAAAGAGAAAAATAAAACAGAAAAATAGAATAACCGAGAGATAAAATTTGAATGACATTTAAACCCAATAATCAACATTATGATAAATAGAGTTAATTGGATTGTATTTTGTAAGGGGTTCCCCTCTTCACAGATGAATGACTAAAAACAAAGAATTATTTAAGAACATGATTTGTTTTCTCCAAAAAAATCGTAACTTTGTAGGATGATTCGGAAGTTTTATGAAACAGAATAATAAAGATAACCAATATATTGAAGTTAAAAATGTCTGTGTAAATAATCTAAAAGGAATATCCGTTGATATTCCGCGAAATCAATTCATTACGATCACAGGCGTTTCCGGTAGCGGAAAATCATCTTTGGCATTCGATACCTTATATGCTGAGGGACAGCGTCGTTATGTGGAATCTCTCTCCAGCTACTCCCGTCAGTTCTTGGGAAGGATGAAGAAACCGGAATGCGATTATATCAAAGGAATTCCCCCCGCCATTGCCATTGAACAGAAAGTGATTGCCCGAAATCCACGAAGTACGGTGGGTACCAGTACGGAGATCTATGAATATCTCCGGCTTCTCTATGCCCGTATCGGAAAGACTTATTCACCCATCAGCGGTCAGGAGGTCAGGAAAAACACGACAGAGGATATCTCCAACTGTATGCTACAGTTTGATAACGGTACAAAATTCGTGCTGCTCTCCCCTATCAAAATTCCAGCCGGGAGGAGTCTCCAACGACAATTGGAAATGGAGATCCAACAAGGTTATTCCCGTCTCTGTTATAAGGGAGAATTCTTCAGAATCGACGATTTCATCGAGGACAAGCCCCTTCTTTCAGAGACGGAGAAGATGCTTGGCGACAATGATGAGGAACGTCTATGGCTTATCATTGACAGAATGGCTGCGAATAACGATAATGAGACGATATCCCGCCTCATGGATTCCGCTGAGACGGCACTCACAGAGGGAGATGGAGACTGTCGGCTAATGGTGCTCCCTGGTAACTTGAAATATGATTTCTCCACCCGTTTTGAGGCTGATGGTATCCGTTTTGAGGAACCCAACGAGAATATGTTCTCTTTCAACTCCCCTGTGGGAGCCTGTCCGGTATGCGAGGGCTTCGGCAGTACGATAGGCATCGATGAGCGGCTGGTTATCCCCAACTCCTCCCTGAGTGTTTACGACGGTTGTGTGCAATGCTGGCATGGTGAGAAGATGAAGATATGGAAAGAGGAGTTCTGCCGCCGTGCCGCCCATGATGATTTTCCCATCTTCACCCCCTACTGTAATCTTACCGTCGAGCAGAAAGGTTGGCTATGGCATGGTTTGCCCAGTGACAAGAAAGATATCGATGAACAGGTCTCTATCGACGCTTTCTTCAAGATGGTGAAAGATAACCAGTATAAGATCCAATATCGGGTGATGATGAGTCGTTACCGTGGTAAGACGATCTGCCCGAAATGTCACGGTACACGGCTTAAAGAGGAGTCGAACTATGTGATGATACAAGGGAAATCAATTACTCATCTCGTGGAGATGCCTGTCCAGGCTCTCTATGAATGGTTTCAGCAACTACAGCTTGACGACCATGACGGACGGATCGCCAAACGTATTCTTTCGGAGATTAACAGTAGGTTGCAATTTCTTGTGGATGTGGGACTTGGATATCTAACGCTCAACCGTCCATCTAATACTCTCTCCGGTGGTGAGAGTCAACGTATCAACCTCACCACGTCGTTGGGATCCAGCCTTATCGGCTCGCTCTATATCCTCGATGAGCCCAGCATCGGACTTCACTGCAGAGACACCTTCCGTCTGATTAAAGTACTGCGCCAGTTGCAGGAGGTCGGCAACACCGTCATTGTCGTGGAGCATGATGAAGAGATCATGCGTGCCGCCGATTACCTGATAGATATCGGTCCCGACGCCGGTCGGTTGGGCGGTGAAATCGTCTATTTTGGTAATGTGGGTAACCTCTCCCCCGCCATGGATACCGGTCGGAGCTACACCCTGAGATATCTGCTCCATCAGGAGTCGATCGATATACCCACAAGTAGACGTCCATGGAACCAGTCGATCCTTCTCAAAGGCTGTCGGATGAACAACCTCAAGGGCATTGATGTCACCTTTCCCCTGAATGTCTTCACCGTCATCACCGGCGTGTCAGGAAGCGGTAAGTCCTCCTTGCTGAAGGGTATCCTCTACCCCGCCCTCAAGAGACATCTCAACGAGGTGGCCGACCAGCCCGGTGACTATGTTGGTCTGGCGGGTGACTGGGAGGCTGTCCGTCATGTAGAGATGGTGGACCAGAATCCTATAGGCAAGAGTACACGCTCTAACCCTGCCACCTATGTCAAGGCATACGATGCCATCCGCCAACTCTTTGCCGACCAGCCCCTTTCCAGGCAGATGGGCTTCACCTCACAGTTCTTCTCCTTTAATGCCGACGGAGGGCGCTGTGAGGAGTGTAACGGCGCAGGCATCATCACCGTGGAGATGCAGTTCATGGCCGACCTCGAGTTGGAGTGCGATTCGTGTCATGGCAAACGATTCAAGTCTGATATCCTCGATGTGAATTTCCATGGTAAGAATATCTACGATGTCTTGGAGATGACCGTCTCCGAGGCCATCGTCTTCTTCAAGGATTACGGACAGGAGCTGATAGCCAGCCGGCTGCAGCCACTGGAGGATGTCGGCCTAGGATATATCAAGTTAGGGCAGAGCTCCTCTACCCTCTCCGGTGGTGAGAACCAGCGTGTAAAACTCGCCTACTTCATCGGACAGGAATATAACGAACCAACCCTGTTTATCTTCGACGAGCCTACCACCGGCCTCCATTTCCATGATATCTGCCGACTGCTCCGTGCCTTCAATGCCTTGATTGAGCGTGGCCATTCCATCATCGTCATCGAGCATAACATGGATGTCATCAAGTGTGCTGACCATATCATCGACCTGGGTCCTGAGGGCGGCGATAAGGGCGGTTTCATCGTATGTCAGGGCACTCCCGAGGAGGTGGCGGCCTGCCGGAAGAGCATCACAGGGAGATATCTGGCGCCTTACTTGAATAAGCATTAACAGGACAAGATAAGAGGTAGCCGACTCTGTTGGTGTCGGCGATTGCACCTTCTCCTAATGCGGGTAAGGAATGGGTTTTTCCAATAAACGTCAATTACTATCTGATAGCCATCAACTGATGGTCTTTTTGCTAACCTATATCTCATTTTTCTTTCGTAACTCAGTCCCACCTACCATAAAATAAACTCCTATCATAGTTTTTTCTCAAAAAAGGCTGCAAGGTTGTCACAACCCGCTGTAGCAAAGGGCGTGCAACCTGTTAGAGGTTGTCAAAGGTTGTCACGAGGCTGTCACGCAATGGAGCCCCCTCTAACTCCCCCGAAGGGGGAGGAAAGTTATTGAAATGATGATTGTTAGCGATAATTACATCTTTTTTCTCTTCCCCCTTTCGGGGGGGGATAGAGGGGGCTCTTATTCCATTTGTTACGCAGCAACATCCAATTCTCTCGAGAATTGAAGAGAAAAGGGTACTAATAGCCCGGCCAAAGGTACACTTTTGCCGGGAATTCTCTCGAGAATTGAAAAGATTTGGTGGCCTTTTCCGATCGAAAACAAAATATAGATCCACCTGAAAGAGACACTGAAATTCTCCAACTGCCATGCCGGCCGCTTGCTTTTGCCGCATATCGTCATTAAAGTCTTTTACAATCTGTGCGACTTCATCAGCAGTGGCGTTTTTCGGGATATCCGGATATTTGGCAACCCAATCTGGAATAGCATCATCTTCTGCAAATCCTTGTCGGGATCAAAACCATTGTCCACATTTAACTTGATGAACTTGTCAAGACCTTCAAGGTATTCACGATATGTTATACTTTCATTTCGGAGGTCTGACCTTAATTGTTCCTTCTCATCATTCCAGTCTGCCTGCAACTTGTCCATGCCGGGGATGCCGTTCTTTTCGCCGTCTTTGATGTAATCTCGAACGAAAAACTCACGGTTTCTTTCAAGCCCATGCTTTACCTGCATATAGCTCTCCAGTTTCTTCTGTGCCTCTATCGGGTCGGAATCCAAATCGGGCAGTAGTTTGTTCATGGCTTCCTGCAATGGTTCCAGATGGTCCCTTGTGAACTTCATTTCCGCCTGCTGTTCCACGCTGCTCATGTGATTCTCTGCAAGATAGGCGTTCTCTGAGTCTTTAATGTTCATTATGTCTGTTCCCGCTATCGACTCCATTGCTTTCTTTAGTCCGACAGCATAATCAACATAGGCTTCCGTCCAGACGTAACTTGTCCTGTTCAGTTGTCGGTGGTATTCATCCACGGCATTTATTGCCGCAGGTGTCATCCCCGGATGATAAGGTTTGGATTGTTTGTAGTGAACACCTTCTTTAAGATAACTCCTTCCGTTGTCGTAGGTGGGCATCTCTACAGAGTTTCTTTCAAGTCTGTATCTTAAAGCATTCCTTCTTGCTTCACTGAGCGGATCGTTTTCCCTGAGATGATTCTTACTCAGCCATACCATGTATTTAACATCGTTGATGCTGAGACCTTCGTCAAATCCCATCTTGCTTAAAACATTCTCCAAAGAGTTACGCACCTTATACCACAAATCAAGGATCTTATCGTCTCTGCTTTCGGCTTCCTCTGCAAGGAACTCATCAATCGTGTCGTAAAGGTCGTAATTGTGCCTGTGAAGGTTTCTTGCTACATATCCACTCAAAACGTCATCCCATTCAGAATCCTTGGTTCCGTCCATCCACAGTTCCCTCATGTAGGTCTTATAGTTATCGTCTCCCAAGAAATCTCTCATTCCTCTGTGACCTATGAACTCATGACGGATTGTTGACTCTGCCTCGTATCTGTTTCTGATATTCGGCATATAAAGATGCACGCTGTTGTCAGCCTCATCATACCATCCCATCACAGGCTTACCTGCCTCAATGTCAGCACGGACGCGAGAATTGGTTATGTCATCAACACTATCATGCACCTTCATTTCGTTGCCAACGTTTAGTCTATTGGCAATCTTTGCCGCATGAGTACGGATTCTGTCAGCACTTTCAATATTATCACTATCCTCTCCAAGTCTGTACTTTGGGGCATTAGCTATTTCTGAGTTGAATCTGTCAACCGTCTCCTGTGTCAACGTATCACCTTCTTGAATCGGTTGAGGCTCCCTTCCGGCATTACGTACCATATCATCTACCTCTTGACGACTGAGAATCCTATTGACTTTCATGGCTCCAGTTATCACCCATTCGTCTGTAGTTGGGTCTGGGTTTGTCCGATACCTATAACTTCCATCCGTTGGGAGGTGTTTCAGGCCTGCAAGTGAATGTTGGTATTTACCATTTGCGTTGATGCCTTCTTTCCTTGCTTCTTCTTGGTAATCTACATCATTGGCATACTCAACCTCTGCCCATACAAAATTGTTGGGGAAAAGTTCACGCTCGCCAGTTTCAGGGTTCTTCCTATTAAACTGCTTCGCATAAGGTATCTCGCCCAAATGCCACCCCGGACGGTAAGCTAATTGCCCACTTCCGCCTTGCGTACCTTTGCCACCTGCTTTTACTTGTGGTCTTCCCGTCTTGCTTGTACCGGACACAGGTGCCGCATCTGCGTCAAGCCACACCCCTACAGGTGTTTCTGCGCCATTGGGGTTAGCTACCATAGGCGGATAAAGTTTTCCGTCTTTCAGTACAAATACTTTGTAGCCGATACCTGTTTTCTTTGGCGCTTCCTTTTCACGGAGTTTGTAATGAATGCCATCAAGTTCACCTTTGGCTGCTAATTTTCTTCCATCTTTCCCGGAAATATTTATCTTTGCCAACCCTGTGCTATCTTCATATCGCCCATCCTTCATCATCCTAATGATACCACTGGTGATTTCGGATAATACATTTGCATCAGAATTGGCAATATCCTCCTTTAGATAGACATATTCAATCAAATTTATTCGTTCATCGCCTTTGAAGCTGTATTTGCTATGTTTCGTCTTTATTACAATACTTGTATTTGCATCGACGCTTGTGCCTTTATCCAAATAAGTAGAAGTATTTGCGTTGTGATTGCTTATCCTTATCGAAAACTCTGTTCCATCTTCGGCTAAAAATGTCCTATAACCGCTGGCTCCTTTTTCTTTAATACCGATTGCGGAAGACAAATCTTCTATAAAACCTCTTGTGGTCTTTCTTTCAGAAACCTTCTTGTTAAGGTTTGTTAAATTATTGATGGCAATTTCACGTTTTTCGGATTCTTTTGATACATTTGCAATGTCGTTTATAGAAGATGCGCTATAAGTGGTTAAGTCCTGCGGATTCTTCTGTGAACGATTTTCTTTTCTTATACTATAATGCACCCCGCCATTGTCATTCACGCTATTGACAAACTTCTTGGCATCTGCCTCTGTCGGGAAGTGCCATGCTTTCTTGAATCTGTTGTAATAGCCACCCAATGCCTTCGCCTTGCGCTCAACTGCCTTGTAGTCTGAATCGCTCAAACGGTTCTTCATATTCACAAGGTGCATATCCTCGCCTGTACGGGTGTTCTTGTCCAACTTATATTCGTAACCTGCCTCTTGCCTTGCGGGCTCTGGCACAGCTGGTTTCTGTGGCTCTACAACGGTCGCCGTACGTGCATTGACAGGCTCGTTCTTGTCTGTCATACGTCCAGTCTCCCAATCAACACCAAGTTCTTTTAGCCGTTCTTTTGCGTTTTGTGACAACCAAGTGTTTCCATGGGCACGGTTCATAAGGTTCTCCAGGTATGTAAGGTCTTCATTGCCGGAATAATCCTTTACCATAGCAGAGATAGCCGCGTCTCTTTTCTGTAGCCGCTCTTGACGTTCACGCTCTTGACGTTCCATTCGTTCTTGCTCTTCACGCACCCTTGCCTCCTCGCGCTCACGTATCATCCTATCCATCTGATCGGCTGTCATACCAGATACGTTCTCCAGTGTCTTGATGCACTGCTCACAGTAATCCTTGATAGCATCAAGTCCGTTCACTTTCTTATCGCCACGTCCGAAATTACGGTCAACCCATTTCCCATAATCTACCTTTTCCGGATGCTCTGCCTTTTCTTTCAGTGATTTATAGGTATGTAGTATGTTCCCTACATTCGGGTTTTCAAGATTCAGATAAACCGTAGGCATGTCATATCTCGATTTGCTCTCGATGAAGAGATTGCTGCCTCTAAAAGAAAACTCCTTCGTAAACGGATTGTCTTTTAACTGTCGTTCTGTCCTTCTTGCCTTCTTCTCGTTGATGGCTACAGTGTCGATAGTCCTCTCCGGCATGCGGATGTTCCTTATTCTGTCAAAAAGTCCTCCGATTGACTCCTCCCTACTGAGATCATAGCTTTCCATAGAGGACATTCCGTCACGCATCTCTTTACGGGTAACCTTGTCAATTACGACTACCCTTGTCCTTACAGAGGTTCCTGCCCTACCAAATGCAACACTTGGAAGTTTTACTTCTCCCACAAGAACGGCAGCACCGCCCATATTGGAGTCGTTTATCCATGCGTCAAAGCGTTTCTCCATTGCGGGACCGTCCGGAATGATGGCAATAAGACGTCCTCCTTCATTGAGGTGTCTGAACGCTTTTGCCACATGCTCCATAGCTGTCTTACCTCCCACTCCGTAAGGTGGATTCATAAGGACTGTGTCGTGCTTGTTGCCGACCGGGTAATCCTCAAAGGCCATTTCCTCGAATCTTCTTCCAGGACCACCGGCGCGCATCTGCAATCTTGTAAACAGGTTTGCGCTTGGTTCAATGGCGGTCATTCCGTTTGTTTCCGGTACATATCTTGCGATGGCTCCATGTCCTGCGCTCGGTTCAAGTGCTGTCTCTCCCTCCGTCAACTGCGCCCACTCCACCATCTTGTAGCCGATAGGCTCGGGTGTCGGGAAATAGTCAACACCTTCACGGTTGTCCCTTCCTCGCTGCATCTTCTGATTACCATAGTAATCTTGGATAGACATATCAAATCCGTCTTTCTCTCCACCGCCAGATACACGCCCATCCAAATCCTTACCACCCAATCCTTGCCGTTCATAGTCAACCTCGCCTGTACTTTCCAACACAGATGTGGCAATACTCTTTCTCAGATTTCGCGCCTTGCTTCCTAATGCAAGGTTCTCTGTAGTTCCAAGAGCGGAGTTGAACTTCTGCGCAAAAAGACTCGTTTCAAGGTCAAGACCGAGTAAGGGGTACTCAAAGATAGCGTTGCTCTTCTGACCTATTCTATATATACGTCCCTCTATCTGAATGAATGCGATTGGACTTTGTGGCAATGCGAGGTTTATCTCAACTCTTTGATGCTCTCCCGTTTTATCGTGAAGGGATATTCCCTCCTTGCCGGATGCCTCCTGAATAACGATAATATCCTTTCCGCCTTTGTCCTTCATGAAGTCCTTCACACTCTGATGTTTGGTCTTCTTATTTTCAGCACCAGAGAAGAAAGCGACCTTTTCCTTTCCAAACGCTTTCTCAATCTGCTCTCTTGGAAGGGTGTAGTCGATGGTCTTCTCCCATTCAAGCATATCTGCGAAATCTTCTTCAAACGCCTTGATCGCATTCCTAATCTCCGTCTTTCTCTTTTCGTCTGTTTCCTGTGCGGCTAACATCTCTGCATAATCCAAAGCTCTGCGGAACGGCGGTTCAAGACCTTCGCTCGTCCTTCTGCGATGGAAGACGACAACTTTCTGCCCTCTCTTAAGGTGTTCTCTGATACGCTCGCTCACAAGAGAGGTCTTCATAGCCTCAAAGAGTGCGGTTGAGTAGTTATAGTCGAAACTCTTTCGGAAAGCATCTGCGATAGCGTTGTACCTCTTATTGCGGTATATTTCGCTCATGGCCTGATTGAAACGTCCTGCGTTGTCAAGTGTAAGGACAGGGAAGTCTCGGCTATAGTCATAGTCTGACGCAATCATACGTCCGCTCATGGTTTGAAGGGCGTTCTGCAGGTAGTCAGAGAAATCTATCTCTTGCCTTGCCAATGCCTCTGCGTTTGAAATATGACGTTCAAGCCTTCCGTACCTCCATCTGTAGCCTGCGGGGAACATCTGCTCAAAGAAGGCATCCTCCGGTGTTCGGTGATTGTAGGTGCCGATGGTGTTCTTGTTTTCCTCTGGGAATGAGAACAGGTATCCTTCTGCGTATCTAAGTGATTCTCTTACGTTGAATGGCGTGGCGGAAAGAAATACTGTTTTTGTGCGCTTGGTGTCTATTTTCGCTTGTGGTTCTTTGCTCTTGCGTATTTCCTCCATTATAGGGATAAGTTCCTGCTTGCGTGAGGCAATCTCCAGCATACGGGCATTCAGACTGGCCTGCAATTCTTTTTGTTCCGCTGTCGGGTCTGCCAAACTTTCAAGTTTCATCAACTGATCGTAGATATCATTCTCTTCCTTTCTGAGGTTTCTCATTTCAACCCACTCGGGAAGATAATACGTCTGCCTGTCCACAGACCTCTCTACGTTCTTGTTGGTAAGCATCTCATGGAAGAAATTCATTGTCGTTCCGGTTGCGTCCTTGCTCTCCATAATCTTATGACTCTCATCATAGACAACAAGGTCGAAACAGTCCTCCAACATCTTTAGATTCTGTCTTGCGTTGGCATAGGTGGTTACCACAACACCCCTACCCTTTGCTTTCGTTGCGGATACTCCCTGGTTCTTTGCGTCTTCATCAAGGCTTTCCAACTCCAATCCGAGGTTTAGTCCGTCTTTCCGCCAGTCGTTAACCTTCTCTTGTGATGGAGTAAGGATAAGCACACGTCCCTTGCCTTGCCTTACGAAACGCTTGACGATTCCCAAACCGGTATAGGTCTTACCTGTACCCGTACCATTAGTGAACATCATTCCCTTGCCGTAGCCGTGCTCTCTGTCTGAGTGCCCCTCATCAAAGAACTGTGTCTCGGCTTTCAGCACATCGTCCTGCTGTTCGGGCAGAAGGTATGGCAGGGTCTCACGGATATTGTCAATATCTCCCGTCTTTACTTCAATGCCCTCAGCGGCCTTCTGCTTCTCAAACTTTACAGAAAGGTCTTCACGAACCACTTGACGCATCTTCTCCTGACCAATGAAAGAAGCCCACTCGCCGATGGTACGGGTCACGCCGTCGATATTGTACTCACAGTTCCATACCTCCTGCATGTAGTCGTCAATATCGGCATCGCTCCATTTCATATCCTCCGCAAGCCAGTCGTGGAAATCGTCAAGCATCTGCTTACTCCACTCCTTGAACTCGTGAAGTCCTTTGGCAATGTACTGATAGCCAAGATTGGCACTCTCGGTGATAATCTCACCAAGAATACCAATCTGCTCATTGTTCATGCCCACAAGGGAGATACCTAACTCTCCATTGTGCTTGGCATTTTTGAATCGCTTTCTTAGCTCTGCGAGTCGCTGCTTGCTGGCTGAGATGGCGGCATCACTTCCTGCAGCAGGCTTTCCAGTATCTCCTGAGCCTCCTTTATCTGACTCCCCTCTACGTACATCAGATCTCTTGACGCGAGGTTTACTGCCTCCCACGGGCTCCACACCTCCGGTATGTACCCCATCCACTGCGGGTTCAGCTCCAGAAACTCCCCTATCGCCTCCTTCTCCAGCAGGGGTATGAAGCTGTCCCTTATCATCCTCCACACGTAGTTGTCGTCCTTGGTCTTGGCCAGTACCTTCGGTTTCAGCCATGCCCAAATCTGATCCTCCAACTCGTCCAGGTCGCTGCTCTGGTTGATTCTCTCCGCTATCCAGCTGTGCTCCACGTTCGGCATCTGGGCTATCGCCCGTACCGTCTTTTCGTCTATTCCTAACATCGTTATAAGTGTTTAAATATGCTGCTGTTTGTAGTACGCCATGATTACCGCCAAGATAGGCCTTTGCGAGTGTCTTCTGTACGTCAGAGACATTTGCTCCATCTATCTCTTCTGCAGTAAGGGGCTGGTCTGACAACTTGTCGGCATTCTCCTTGTCGGCCTGCTGCTCGGGTGTCTCGTTACGTGTTATGCCGATTTCCTCGTCTTTCTTCTTTCTTTCCTCGTTTGCGATTTTCTCGGCAGTCTCCAGCGGATCTATACTCGTCTGCCTTCTTTCATTGTCAAGTGCCCCCCTGACCCTGCTGTCATGCTCTGCTTTGGATTGCAGACGTTCAAGTTCTTTCTCAGCGGATGCGAGTTCGCCACGCTGTTCTTCGGTACGCTTGTTTACACCTTCCTGCGTTCTGTCGGTAGGCATCTCTTCCGATTCAAACAACTGACCTTCCTCTTTGAAGGCATTGTCGTCAGAGAACATATCGGTAGCCTTGTCGCTCTCTCTTGCCCTGGCTTTTTCAAGATCACTCTTGGCTTTCCTTACCCTTTCCTCTGCCTCTTTTATTTCGCTGGTCAGTTTCTTCTCGACATCAGAGATAATTTCCTTCTCCTTGTCGTTACGAGGCTTTAGGTATTCTTCTTCAGAAGTTTTTGCCGTTTTTTCTTGCGGCGTTGAAGTTTTTTTGCTATCTTTGCCACCAGAAGAAGCGTTACTCTCTTGCGTAGGAAGGAGGTCCGGCACAGCATTCTGCTGTTCAGCTAAGTGCCATTCAGAGCTGTTGGGGATTAACGCTTGCTTTGTATACATACGTTCCAAAGTCATTAATCTCTCCTTTACTTTGTTGGCGTTCATGAAATGACTGCTGGCAGACACCTCCATATTGTCACGCTGCACAGTGACAGAAGCATAGAACTTTATCTTTTCGCCATTGCGAATGAAGGTCTTAACGAACACAAGTGAATACGGGCGTTCTGTATTCTGCCCCTCCTTGGCTTCGCTTGGTTCTATAAGCACTACGTCGGGTTCTTGCAAGGTCTGCACCACCATACCAAACTCTGCCGTGCGCTTCTTGTCAACCAACTTCTGATATTGATTCTCACCCATCTTCACATTACCGATAGGGGTTTGCATAGAGTTGTTGAGGCCGAAGGTCTGCACCCAAGCATCTTGCGTAAGACTTATTTCGGGGTCAGCAACGGCCTGTGCCTCTATTTGCTCCAACAACTGGTCTGCCTGCGTCTCTGTAAGTGGCGGCTGATTAGATGATGTCTGTCGCTGCTCTTGTTTTTCTTTTATTCTCTGAGCAACGGTGTTTTGAAGGAACGCTCCACCGATACCAATCAAATGCCATTGGCTGTAATTGCCCAAAGAACGTATAATATCATCAAGATTCTCACCATTTTCGAGTCTTTTGGCAATAACCTTTGAAACAAAATCTACAGCCTTGTCCCAATCTTCGATAGTTTTACCGAAATATGCGTCACCTTCCTTCTGCTTTGACAGATATTCTATAGCCTTGTCTCTGGCATCGATTTGACCGTTGTTGTCATAGCCAAGAATGATACCTTTTATATCATCCTCAGAAATTGGAGTATTACTACCTCCCTGATTATTCCCACCTTGGGAACCATTTGTTCCCCCCGTGGGAATATTCTGACCACCATTGTTACCTTCCGATGGAATAATTTCAGGGTTATTGTTCCCATCCTGTTCAGTAGACTGCTGTATTTCAGCAGCATCCTTCTCACCTTCTACTCGCTTTCCGTCTGCGGGTCGCTCGGGGTTAGAGTCTCCTTCGCCTTTTGGAGCATTCCCTCCACCCTTTCCTCGCTCTCCACTTTCTGAATCGCCCTCCACAGGAGGTTCAGCCTTTCTAAGTCTTTCGACTCGTCCTTTGATTGATTCTGCATCATAACCTTGTTGTTTTAATATTTCTGTTAATATCTCTTCCTTGCTTTTTACGCGACCAGTCTGCCAATCTAACTGACCGGAGGCTGCACTTTGCGCTTCGGCATTGTATGCCTCAATGATTCGTTTCAGGTGGTAGCCGCCTTTGCTCATCTGATTGGCTATCAGTAATTGCGTCAGCGTGCGCGTATCCATGGGAGCGCCACCGAAAAAATCCTTGTTAATAAAGTAGTTGGTGATGTCACCGTCTTTACCAACAAGACCTGCTTTCCTTGCACTGTCGTACAATCTCACGGCCTCGCTCACGTCCTTTACGATGCTATAACTGCCAAGCGTTTGGTTCTTAACCAAAGGATAGTTGTCAAGCGTTTGGTTCTTAACCAAAGGAACCACCGCATAAGCTATCGACTTCCTCAGATCGCCGAGACCGTTGGCCGGGTTGTTCAGGATGCGTAATGCGTCCTCGTCAACTATGACACCTGCAAGCATCGTCTCAAACTCATCCTTACCCTGTGCGGAAAGAAGACCGTTTTCATCTGTAAGACGCGCAATACCCTCGTCTGTAATCATATCACCCTCCTTCATTGCAAGAAGAACGGCCTTCGTCTTTTCAACATCAGAGTAAAGATCGCTCAGGTTCTCCACCTGGTCGATAATAGAACCTATTCTACTAAGAGTCTGCGGCTTCGTGGCAAGAACCTTACCCATCTTAACGGAGGTCTCCAGCTTACTCTGGCTCTTCTTTTCGTTTTGATTGAATTTTGCAAATGTCTCAGCAGTATAAGGTAGTTTCTCCTTGGGCATAAAACCGATACGGGGATGTTCCCTCTTTGACACTTGCTCGGACGTAAAGCCCCATTTGGCCACACCACTTATTATACGTGCGTGCGCACGAGGAACTACATAGCGACAAACAGACACCTTCCAGCCGATTGCGCCTTTGTAACGTAATCTATTACCTGCCTGTTGGCTTTGTCTATCTTCTTTTGGTCGAAGTTGATGTACGTATCTGTCACCGAAGTATAAGCATGACCCAGTGCACGGCCTATCGTATCTGTGGTTATGTCAAGTTCACTCGCAAGGCTCGCCCATGTGTGTCTCGACCAATAGGAACTAATATCGGGGAACAGTGGTTCACCCTTTGCCCGACAACCAACCCTGTAAGTCATTCCTATGCGTTTTAAAGCGTCATTCATGTGGTGGAGGTAGTCGTGATAGTCTTTATACCTTTCGCAGCAGGAGAGCAAAAATTTATGACCTTTGTACTTGTTTATTATCTCCATTGCTTCGGGTTCTATCTTTATTGATATGATCCTTCGGTTTGATGCGTTGTCCTTGTCCGTCTTTTTACGCACATACTCCAACCTTCCGTTCACGATGTTCTTTCGGGTTAATGAGAACAGGTCCACTGCATTGATACCAATCAAATAGAACATCAGCATGAACATATCTCGGTATTCTGCGTGGAATACCTCGCAATCATAATAGCGCAACTGTATGAGCTGGTCTCTCGTCAGGTTTCTTTTCCTTGTCTGCTCTGTCTTAATCTTAAACCTTCTGAACGGATATTTAATCTGTACTTCGTTCGTTATGCAATAGTTCACCACCGTCCTAACATTGCGTAAGACGATAGATTTGCCATTGATAGACATTCCTTGCGTTGTGAGCCATTTATCAAAGCGACAGACCCAATCATAATCCAATTCGTCAGCCGTAAGACGTGGCGAGAAGTTCAATAGTTTCTTTTTGGTCTGTTCAAAGCATACCTTTGTGGCTTGCTTTTCCTTCGTCTCCATGTACTCGTCCAGGTAATCGACAAACAATTTGGCTTTTCGTTTTTTCTGTACGTAGTCAATGCCTTTTATTACCTGCATTACGCTTTGTTCAAGGTTTAGGACGTCCCCCCTACAGATTTTATCTATTTCACGCTCGATATAATCAAGCCTTTGGTTCTTGTAATTGTAGTCCTTTTCGGCACAAGTAACCCTGTTGTTATAGAAATGAGTAGGTTTTTCGATATATATTCCTGTGCCCTTCTTTACTCTCTTGCCGTCATAATATACATCAATTTCTATCTGACAACCGCTCGCAGACGGTCTTCTTGCTAATCTATATTTCATATTTATTGTTCTCTTTGTTAGATGTTAATAACGTTTTAACATTTCGACAATTTAGATTTTGTCCAAATTACACTGTCGAAATTTCGACAATTTCTACAAAAATGTACGGAATTTGCAGGAATTTGCAGGAAATTACACCTGAAATCCCTTTTTTTTAACATAAAAATAAAGAGTTTGGGGGATGTAAGGAGTTGATAAACAGCCATTTAGTTCGTTGAGCGGTAAACGGGACTCGAACCCGCGACCCTCGGCTTGGGAAGCCAATGCTCTACCAACTGAGCTATTACCGCATACAAATCGTCTTGTCTGCCATGAGCCGATACCGGGACTCGAACCCGGGACCTACGCATTACGAATGCGTTGCTCTACCAACTGAGCCATATCGGCGGTTTTGTAACCGAGGTGCAAAATTAATATATTCCTACGAAAAAAAGGAATAGGCGAATGAAAAAATTAGGTCTTTAACAAATTTCAACACTTATCGCACTGTGATATGGAAACATCCCTGCTTTACTTCGTATTTGATGTAACAACGTCCGTTCTTGCGAAAATCATTGAGCACCTCACAGAGAACCCACTTCAGGGAATCGTTACGTACCATACGTCGCGGCTCATCGCTGGTCATCACGGTCTTGTACCTGTTATAGGAGATATCAAAGGTGGTGCCGTAGAGATGACAAGAGTTCTCCGTGGCGTTACCGTTATAGTGGCGTAACTTACTGACATCCTCCTTGGTGCGCAGCACACTGGTGATGATAAACTGATGGAGCGGGATTCCTTTTATCTGCAGACTGTCATAATAGGCACGGCCGATATCATTGAGGAGCACGGCGGCACGAGGCACCAGATAGGGTATGCTGCGGTACATCTTGTCGATATGATAGTAGGGTGACGACTGCACATACACCAGTTCATTCTTGCGCTCCTCCGCATCATGACGGTTGATGACAGGCTCCAAACCCCAGCGCTTGGCTGCTACAATCTGCACCTGCTGACTGTCGGGGAACGCATCGGCATAACGAGCCACACTCCAGATGCGGTGCTTGGCGATCGAACCGTCAGCATTGAAGAAACGTGAAGGATCGTCTTTCCCCACTTTCCTGGCAGGAGCGGGACCTGTGGTTTCTTTTGGGGTGGAAGCAGACTCCTCGGAAGAATTCTCTTCATGAGTGTCCTGTGGCGGTGGTACTGCCTTTACGGGAAGCCGGCTCTCTTCCTGCCGTGGCTGCTCAGCGAGAATCTCCGACTGATAGTCCTCTGCGATGCGCTCTCCCCTACTCTTGGTGACCGACGGGAAGATGAGACGTATCAGGAAGAGCAGGAAAACGATGGCTGCAAACCCTGCCAGATATCTGTTTTTTGTGATTTTCATTGATAATTCTCAAGTTCTTTTTGCAAAGGTACAATAAATGAACGAATAACAAAAGGAAATGGTCTTTTTATTTTCAGATGTCAATAAGAGAAGGAAGAATTTTTGGAGAATTATAATCAAATAATGTGGGAATGTCGAAAGGATTTTGTATTTTTGCAGAAAAATAACTCTTACGTGTTAGAAAGACATATCATATTAGACGATATAGACCCCGTTGTGTTCTACGGTGTGGGCAACGCTCATCTGCAGATGATCAAGGCCCTGTATCCTAAATTGCGCATAGTGGCGCGTGATAACGTGCTGCGTGTTATCGGTGATGAGCAGCTGATGGCGGCCTTTGAGGAAAAGGTGGAGCTGATGCGCCAGCATGTGTTGAAATACAACAATATCACGGAGGAGGATATCCTCGACATTATCAAGGGGAATCCTACGAAGAATGATGCGGTGAAGGATGTGGTGGTATACAGTATCTCGGGCAAGCCCATCAAGAGCCGCAGTGCCAACCAGCAGAAGCTCATTGATATCTTTGAGGAGAAAGACATGATCTTCGCCGTGGGTCCCGCCGGTACCGGAAAGACTTACCTGAGCATCGCGCTGGCCGTGAAATATCTCAAGGAGAAACGTGCCAGGAAGATTATCCTGAGCCGCCCCGCCGTGGAAGCCGGTGAGAAGTTGGGATTCCTGCCAGGTGACATGAAAGACAAGATAGACCCTTACCTGCAACCTTTGTACGATGCACTGGAAGATATGATGCCGACTGTGAAGTTGCAGGATCTGATGGAGAAGCATGTCATACAGATAGCCCCTCTGGCGTTTATGCGTGGTCGTACGCTGAGTGATGCCGTGGTAATCCTCGATGAGGCACAGAACACCACGGCGGCACAGATCAAGATGTTCCTCACCCGCATGGGCTGGAACACGAAGATGATCATCACCGGTGATATGACACAGGTGGACCTGCCACGGGATACGAAGAGCGGCCTGCGTGTGGCCATGCATATCCTGAAAGATATTGACGACATCGGTTTTGTGGAGTTCAACAAGAAGGATATCGTGAGGAACCGCCTCGTCTCCCGCATCGTCAATGCATATGAGGCATACGACCGCAGACAGGAAGAGCAGTGGACGGAGAAGGAAAGATGAAGGTTGGGTGTTGAGAGCCATTCGGGACGGAACATTTTGAATAACAATAAATATACAAAAAATGAAAGCATTAACAAGAACGGATTTTAATTTCGAGGGACAGAGGAGTGTTTATCACGGTAAGGTGCGTGATGTGTATGATATCAACGATGACCTGCTCGTGATGGTGGCCACCGACCGTATCTCAGCGTTCGACGTGGTATTACCCAAAGGCATTCCCTATAAAGGACAGGTGTTAAACCAGATCGCGGCAAAGTTTCTGGATACCACCACCGATATCTGTCCGAACTGGAAACTGGCCACTCCCGATCCCATGGTTACCGTGGGACTGAAATGCGAGGGCTTCCGCGTGGAGATGATTATCCGTTCGATACTCACTGGCAGCGCCTGGAGAGAGTATAAGAAAGGATGCCGTGAACTGTGCGGTGTGAAACTGCCCGATGGTATGCGTGAGAACCAGCGTTTCCCCGAACCTATCATCACCCCTACCACCAAGGCTGATGAGGGACACGATATGAATATCTCCAAGGAGGAGATTATCGCACAGGGTATCGTGAGCAAGGAAGATTATGAGGTGATGGAAGACTATACCCGCAGGATCTTCGCCCGTGGACAGGATATTGCCGCCAGACAAGGACTGATCCTCGTGGATACGAAATATGAGTTTGGCAAGCGCGACGGTAAGGTTTATCTTATCGATGAGATACACACCCCCGACAGCAGCCGCTATTTCTATGCCGACGGCTATGAGGAGAAATTTGAGAAAGGAGAGCCGCAGCGACAACTCAGTAAGGAGTTTGTACGCCAGTGGCTCATCGAGCATGATTTCATGAATGAACCCGGACAGGTGATGCCGGAGATTACCGATGAGTATGCGGAGAGCGTCTCCGACCGTTATATCGAACTCTACGAGCATATCGTGGGAGAGAAATTCGACAAGGCCGCCGATGGGGGCGACATCGCCGCAAGAATAGAAAAAAACGTGACCGACTGTCTGCGGGTATTTGCAAATAGATAAAAATAATGTATAAGCAGGAGCAGATAACACCCTACGACCAGACCACAGAGAAGGGGAAACAGGTGGAGCAGATGTTCGACAATATCGCCGGCAACTACGACACGCTGAACCACCGACTGTCGTGGAATATTGACAAGGGATGGCGGAAGAGAGCCGTAAGACAGCTGGTACCCCACCACCCCCAGACAATCCTTGATGTAGCAACGGGGACGGGCGACTTCGCTATTCTCGCCGCGAAGATGCTGCAACCACGACAAGTGGTGGGCGCCGATATCTCTGAGGGAATGATGGAGATTGGAAGGAAGAAGGTGGAGGCGGCAGGACTGCAGGAAATCATCACCTTCCGGAAAGAAGACTGCATGCACCTGTCGTTCAACGACAGCTCTTTCGACGCGATTATTACTGCTTTCGGCATCCGTAACTTCCAAGACCTGGAGAAAGGACTGGCGGAGATCCTGCGGGTGATGAAGGTGGGCGGACGACTGGTGATCCTCGAACTGAGTCGGCCGGTATCCTTCCCTATGAGACAGCTGTTCTGGATTTATTCTCACACGCTACTGCCGCTCTATGGCAAACTCATATCTAAAGACAACAGGGCATACAGTTATCTCACAGCTTCTATAGAGGCTTTCCCACAAGGAGAGCAGATGATGACAATCCTCGGGAGACTGGGGTACAAAACACCACATTTCAAACGCCTCACGTTTGGGATATGTACGATGTATACAGCCACTAAATAATTTCATAACTTCTGGACATATGAATAAATACGGTTTAATAGGCTATCCATTAGGACATTCCTTCTCAATGGGGTTCTTCAACGAGAAATTCCAAAATGAAGGTATCGATGCGGAATATGTGAACTTTGAGATCTCCAACATCGATGAACTGTTGGAGGTACTCGCCTCTAACCCTGACCTGAGGGGATTCAACGTGACCATCCCCTACAAACAGAAGATCATGAGCTTCCTCGACACGATCTCCCCCGAGGCCAGAAGCATCGGGGCGGTTAACGTGGTGAAGGTGGAAAATCGTAACAACACCTATCACCTGAAAGGGTACAACAGCGATGCCGCCGCTTTTACACAAAGTATCAAACCGATGCTGGAGCGCTTCCATAAGAAAGCACTGATCTTAGGTACCGGCGGGGCTTCAAAAGCCATTAACTACGGACTGAAGTCGCTCGGACTGGAAACGGTCTTCGTGAGTCGCTATGAGCGCCCGGGGACAATACAGTATGAGCGTATCACACCGGAAATCGTCAAAGAGTATAATGTGATCGTGAACTGTACACCATGCGGACTCTATCCGCATTTCGATGAGTGCCCACAGTTGCCCTACGAGGCCATGGACAACCATACCATCCTCTATGACCTGATTTATAACCCCGACGAGACAATGTTCATGCGTAACGGAAAGAAATACGGCGCAACCGTAAAGAACGGGCTTGAGATGCTCCTTCTGCAGGCATATATCAGTTGGGATATATGGAATAAAAATGATTAATTTTTTAGAGAAATGAACAATTCCGAAGGATGTGTTATCGTAATGATATTTGCGGCACTCAGTTACTTGGTGCCAGGATTTATCTATATGGTGGCCGGTGACAGCCTGTCATTCTGGTCCGTGTTTGCCATCCTCCTTATCCTTATGGTGATTGCCTTCGGAACCTGGGCCTTCTATGGGGAGACAAAGATCCTGAAAGGACAGAAAGGGAATACCGAGGGGACACCGCGTTTCAAGTTCTATAAGAAATGGCTCGGATGGCTCTTCTGGGCTTTCATTATCTGCTGCATGGCGTCATGTGAATACAGTTGGACCTCACAGGAAGAACCTGTCAACACGGTGATAACATCAACGGAAGAACATGTATGGAGCTCCGATGATATTCCGCTGCCACACCTTACCGACGGCAGTCAGTATGTGTCGAATCCGGATGGTGTGATCAGTCAGACTACCACCGACTCCCTGAATATGATCCTTCGGCAACTGGATACCAGTCTCGAGGTGGAATCAGCCATCATCATCGTCAACCGCATAGCCAACGCCGATGCCTTCCGTATGGCACAGGATGTAGGAAACAAGGTGGGTATAGGAACGAAAGAGACCAACCGCGGACTGGTCATCGTGGTGGCATACCAAGATCATAAGTATTTCATCGCACCCGGAACAGGACTGGAGGGTGACCTTACGGATGCGGAGTGCAGCCAGTTGGCGCGCACCTATCTCACCCCCTCTCTGAAATCCGAAGATCCCGACAATGCCATGCTCCTGTTCATCTCAGCCCTTTCCAGTCTGTTGGAGGGTAAGGATATGCCATCGAGCAACAGAGTTAGCGAAGAGGATATCAGCTTAGGAGATGAGTCGATGTCGTTACTCATGTTAATGATTTGGTTCTTTATCTACAGCGGTCTGAACAGGAAGTATAAATGGCTGGAGATCAATAATAACAACGGAACCGGTTATACCGGTTATGGAAGAGATCGTACCGGCATGGGCAACACCTATTGGGGCTCCGGTTGGTCTGGTCGCAGCGGTGGCTTCGGAGGCGGTTTCGGAGGAGGCGGTTTCGGTGGCGGCTATGGCGGCGGCAGCTTCGGTGGCGGCGGTGCCGGAGGTGGATGGTAGAGATTCAAAGAAACAAGCGTATCTTCATTCCCGCAGATATCCATCTCTCACAGCTAAAGTACCACTACCGATTATCCTTATGTATTAATACTCTTGAATTCTCTCGAGAATTCGAGCAACCTTGTGTCAACCTGTGACAGCCTCAAACAGGTTGCGCGCCCTTTGCTTCAGCGGGTTTTGACAACCTGACAACCTATTTTCAAAATAATACTGTATAGAATTATTTTTTTTTTTCGTATTTGAATGTCACAAAATACGTCATCTCACGTATAATAAACAGAAGAAGTATTATCAATGACATCAGAAGAGTTCATTAACGAAGTACGTATCATTCGACCGGCACTCATCCTTCAAGCCCGACACAATCTCGGTGCTGACGAGGAAGAGGCAGAAGATGTCGTACAAGATGCGCTGCTCCGACTTTGGAAAATCCATCCGGAGTTGAAGTCACCTATGTCAAAGATGGCTGCTATCGTCGTGAGGAATCTGGCTGTTGACCGTCTCCGACAAAAACAAAAATGGAAAGCAGTGACGATACCTCCCCCAGATGAAGAATGTACAGATGATGAACGGATCAACCGCATACTGAATATCATAGAATCATTACCTCCAATGCAACAGATGGTTCTCCGACTAAGACACATGGAAGGGATGGAAATGAAAGACATTGCGGAGATCACAGGAACCTCTGAAGTAGCTGTCCGCAAGACATTAAGTAGGGCGAGACAGTCAGTAAGAAACAAATATTTTACCAATAAAGGCAATGATGATGAATGAGCTGGAAATACGTACATTGACAGAACGATTCTTTGAGGGGGATACGACCCTTGAGGAAGAGCGTCGTCTTTATGAATATTATCGTACGGCGAAACAGTTGCCGAACGACTTGCTTGCGGTAAGAGAGATGATGAAGGATATGGGCTGCTTGTCGGATATCTCCCAGTCATCTGCACCTCAAAGCGAAGAGAAAAAGGGATACCACCCTTCCAAGCGCATCCTTGCCATTGCTGCCTCTTTCCTGATGCTGCTTGGTATCGGTACTTGGTGGTATTATCAAGAGAAGCAAAACGAGTGTGTCACCATCGCTTACGGTCAGCGCATCACAGATAAGGAAGAGGTGTTGAAGGAGATGACGCAAGTCCTGAGCATATTTACTGAAGACGAAGCCACGGCTACGATGGAGGAACAAATGAAAGAATTATTTAGTGATTAATGATATGAGACGAATCATTCTTATTTTATTCACCATGTTGTGCAGTTGTATATATGCACAGGAGGGGTTGCACATCAACAAACTCTTTGAGGGGAAGATTGTGCCCCAAGAGAAGATGGTGGAGACCCGAATCAGGGGGAAAGCTATCAGTAAGTACAAACTGTCATATTTCCATAGTCTCCGGTTCCAGGCAGACGAGCATATAAAAAGTGAGATTGACGAACTTTACCGTCAAGATTCTATCTATGCACAATCCAAACGAACAAGAATAACAGATGGATTTGTATCGTCAGCCTTAGACCAAATGAAATACTCCTGCAAGGACAAGACCACTATCTACACACGCATGTTGGTCTTGCCACCCCGAAAAGGTCTCCGCTGTTATCTTTGTTACAAGATGATCAACGACACGATGACCGTAATATATATGGAAGGGACGGTCAGCTCATTGGAAGAACTAAGAAAGATTTTCAAAGAATAATAACAAAATAATAATGATATGAACAAGCTATTATCTATTGTGGCGGGATGCCTTTGCGGCACAGTCGTGACATACGCATCAGAAACAAATCTGCGGGAAATGAATAATGATAACGACACCATCGTGATCCACAACCCGCAAAAAGTTACCGTTATTTCCAGTGACTCCTTGCAACGCGTCCTCATTGAAGGCAGCAAGGAAGATAAGGATTACCGATATGAAAATACCATACAACTGGTAGATTCCAATTATGTAAGTAATGTCTCCGTCAACAGTGACCGGTGGGATTTCTCCTTTCCACTTAGTAGCAGGAAAGACAAAAACTATGAGAACACGATAACCGCTCATTTCGGCGTGGGTTTCTGTCAGGCCATCGGAGCTCCTGAAGATATGGATATAGACATGAATGACTCGAAGGAACTGTTCTGGACATTGGCTCAGTATAACTTTTCTCCCAAAGGAACACCGCATACATTCTCCATCGGTTATACCTTCGACTGGCGAAACTATAGAATGACAGGACATCAACGATTCATGAAGACGACAGATGACCGTGTGATTATTGCGCCTTACGAATCGGATGAGATACGCAAACAATTCTCCCGTATTCATATTTTCAGTATGCAGATTCCATTGTCATATACCGTTAAGATTGCCAAGGATTTCTCTATCGGCCTCGGTCCGGTAGTAAGTTTCAACTTGTCAAGCAGTTTAAAGACCAAGTATAAGTTGGATGGGATCAAACATACCGAGAAAGAAAAGAATGCCCGTGTAAATCCTGTTACGATAGATTTCAAGATGAATCTGAACTTGCCTATCCTCAATCTCTATTTCAAATACTCTCCATGTGATGTGTTGAAGAGTGACTACGCACCGAAATTCAAGTCTTTGAGTGTAGGTATCTATATATAAGACACCTACTTAATACATGCAGAAAGCGGATTCTTGTATAAAACAATCACAAGAATCCGCTTTGTTATTATAAAAAAACGACTTGACATTCTCTACTTTGCGAAAAAAACATTAACTTTGCGCAATAATTGTGCCCTTCAGAGAATAGCAGCAGGGCATAGCAATATTTCTTATATCACATGAAGCATTTATTTTAAAACTATAGTTTATGAAAAATTTAATCAAGACAATCATTGGAATCGTTATCGTAGTTGTTGTGGTATGCTTTGCTTTCAAAGGCTGCTATAATAACATGGTGGAGGAACAGGAAAAGGCTACGACAGCCTTTGCTAATGTACAGAGTGCTTATCAGCGCCGTGCTGATCTCATCCCCAACCTCGTGGAGACTGTAAAGGGTTATGCCAAGCATGAGGAAGAGACCCTGACAGAGGTGGTGAACGCCCGTTCAAAGGCTACGCAGATTACCGTTGACCCAGAGAACCTTACCCCAGAGAAACTCCAGGAGTTCCAGGCAGCACAGGGTGAACTTTCATCTGCACTCGGCAAGCTGATCGCTATCCAGGAGAGCTACCCCGACCTGAAGGCTAATGAGAACTTCAAGGATTTGCAGGTACAGTTGGAAGGTACAGAGAACCGTATCAACGAGGCACGTAACAAGTTCAACACCGCTGTACAGAGTTATAACACACTGATACGCTCGTTCCCACAGAATATCATCGCCGGCTTCTTCAAGTTCGACAAGATGAATAAGTTCGAGGCTGATGCCAGTGCGCAGAAAGCACCCGAGGTGAAGTTCTAAGACCCTTATTATCAACTATTCATTGAAGAAACTATTCTGCGATGGACAACAGTAACCGTTATATGATGCGTGGCGTGAGCGCAGCTAAAGAGGATGTGCACAATGCCATTAAGAATATCGATAAAGGTATCTTTCCCCAAGCGTTCTGTAAGATCATCCCCGACATCCTTGGAGGTGATCCCGACTATTGTAACATCATGCACGCAGATGGTGCAGGCACAAAATCCAGTCTGGCTTACATGTACTGGAAAGAGACCGGCGACCTCAGTGTATGGAAAGGAATAGCACAGGATGCGCTGATTATGAATACTGACGACCTGCTCTGCGTAGGGGCTACCGACAATATTCTTGTATCCAGCACCATCGGCAGGAACAAACTGTTGGTACCTGGAGAGGTGATATCCGCCATCATTAACGGAACAGACGAGCTGTTGCAGCAGATGCGTGACATGGGAATAGGTATTTACGCCACCGGTGGAGAGACTGCCGATGTGGGTGATTTGGTAAGGACGATTATTGTTGACTCTACCGTGACCTGCAGGATGAAACGTAAGGATGTGATCGACAATGCCAATATCCGTCCGGGTGACTGCATCGTCGGACTGGCATCTTTTGGACAGGCCACTTATGAGTCGCAGTATAACGGTGGTATGGGCAGCAACGGACTCACCTCTGCCCGTCATGATGTCTTTGCGAAATATCTCGCGGAGAAATACCCGGAGAGCTATGACCATGCTGTGCCTGATGAACTGGTATATAGTGGTGGTTACCGACTGGATGATGTCATCGATGAGGTTCCTCTTACAGCTGGGCTGTTGGTGCTCTCCCCTACCCGTACCTATGCCCCGGTTGTCAAAGTACTGCTCGACAAGATGCGTCCTGAGATCCATGGTATGGTACACTGTACAGGTGGAGCCCAGACGAAGGTGCTGCATTTCGTGAGCGACAAGTGCAAGGTTATCAAAGATAACATGTTCCCCATTCCACCGCTCTTCCGTATGATCCAGGAGCAGAGTCATACCGACTGGAAGGAAATGTATAAGGTATTCAACTGTGGTCACCGCATGGAGATCTATGTCTCTCCGGAACAGGCCGACAAGGTGATCGAGATATCCAGACAGTTTAATATCGATGCACAAGTGATCGGTCATATCGAGGAAGGTCCCAAAAGTCTGACAATACGGTCTGAATACGGAGAGTTTAACTATTAAAACTGATTCCCTCTCATATAAGAAATACAAATAAATGGACAACAACACCATACTTCAGAAACTCGATGGATTAGAGGCTCGTTTTGAGGAAGTATCTACCCTGATAACCGACCCTGCGGTCATCGCAGATCAACCTCGTTATGTCAAACTGACAAAAGAATGGAAAGACCTCGGGGATATCATGAATGCCCGCAAACGCTACATCGCTTGTCTAAATTCCATCAAAGAAGCTAAGGACATCCTGGCTAACGAGACAGATCCAGAAATGAAAGAGATGGCCCGTGATGAGTTGTCTGTCAACGAGGAGCTGCAGCCAAAGATTGAAGAAGAGATAAAGATCCTGCTCATTCCCAAGGATCCGGAAGATGCAAAGAATGTACAGATGGAGATACGTGCAGGAACCGGTGGTGATGAGGCTTGTCTCTTTGCCGGTGACCTTTTTAATATGTACAAGCGTTTCTGTGATTCCAAAGGGTGGCAGTTGTCTGTGACCGACTTCAACGAAGGGGCTGTAGGAGGCTATAAGGAAATCGACTTTGCCGTCAGTGGTGTTGATGTGTACGGTACCCTCAAATACGAGTCGGGTGTGCACCGTGTACAACGAGTACCTGTCACAGAGAGTAACGGTCGTATGCAGACTTCCGCAGCCACGGTGGCAGTATTGCCCGAAGCTGATAAGTTTGAGGTAAATATCAACGAAGGAGAGATTAAATGGGATACCTTCCGAAGCTCAGGTGCCGGTGGTCAGAATGTCAACAAGGTGGAGTCAGGTGTCAGACTGCGCTATATGTGGAAAAACCCGAATACCGGCGAGACAGAGGAGATCCTCATTGAGTGTACCGAGACCCGCGACCAGCCAAAGAATAAGGAGAGGGCACTGAGTCGTCTCTACACCTTCATCTACGACAAGGAGCATCAGAAATATGTGGATGATATCGCCAGTCGCAGAAAGAGTCTGGTGTCCACCGGCGACCGCAGTGCAAAGATACGCACGTACAACTTCCCGCAGGGACGTGTCACCGACCACCGCATTGGTTACACTACTCATGACCTGCAGGGTTTTCTGGGCGGTAATATACAAGATATGATCGATGCCCTCACTGTGGCAGAGAATGCAGAAAGAATGAAAGAAGCAGAACTATGAAAAAATTTTTAGGAGTAACATGGGTTGACTGGGTCTGCATTTTAGTGGCAGTCATCAGTGCGGAAATGGCTCTGGGGGCCTTCAAGCCAAAAGGATTCTGGAGCTTTGTCGTTTTCATTGTCGTATGGGCGATAGCATTTACGATATGCTTTTTTATCATTAAACAGATACTGAAATGGACAGGAAAGAACTGATACGACAGATTCATGAGAAACATTCCTTTCTCTGCGTGGGTTTGGACACCGACCTCAAGAAGATGCCGCAGCATCTGCTGGCTGGCGATGATCCGATCTTCGACTTCAACAAGGCAATCATCGATGCCACTGCCCCCTATTGCGTGGCATATAAGCCCAACCTCGCTTTCTATGAGGCCTCAGGTATAAAAGGTCTGATGTCGTTTGAAAAAACCGTCAAGTACTTGAAAGAACATTATCTTCAGCATCTGATTATCGCAGATGCCAAGCGTGGTGATATCGGGAATACCTCCACGATGTATGCACGCACCTTCTTTGAGGAGTATGACGTGGATGCGCTTACCGTTGCGCCTTACATGGGTGTCGATTCTGTTACGCCTTTCCTGCAGTATGAAGGTAAATGGGTGATCCTATTGGCACTTACCAGTAACAAGGGAGGCCTCGACTTCCAGTTGACTCCAGATAAGGACGGAAAACGACTCTTTGAGACCGTTTTGGAAAAATCCCGGAAATGGGGAGATGAGGAGAATATGATGTATGTGGTGGGTGCCACGAGAGGTTCTCTCTTTGAGGATATCCGTAAGATCGTACCCGATCACTTCCTCCTGGTTCCGGGTGTGGGAGCCCAGGGAGGTTCTCTGGAAGAGGTCTGTCATTATGGCATGAACAGAGACTGTGGACTGATCGTCAACTCTTCCCGTGGCATTATCTATGCCAGTCAGGGGCATGACTTTGCTGAGGCAGCCGCACGCGAAGCCCGGAAGATACAAGAGCAGATGGCTGTGAGACTATCGGAAATCAAGCGCGATTAAAGATGTACGACGGTAAAATGATCAACGATCCAGTCTTCGGGTTTATAAAAATACCCCACGGACTGTTGTTGGATATCGTCAATCATCCCTTGATGCAACGCCTCACACGCATCAAACAGTTGGGTCTGGCATCAGTGGTATATCCTTCCGCCCAACACAACCGTTTCCAACATTCCATCGGTGCCTTCCACCTGATGAGTGAGGCCATCTTGTCGTTGCGGCAGAAGGGAATCTTTATCTTCGATTCTGAGGCTGAGGCTGTGTGCGCCGCCATTCTGATGCATGATATCGGGCATGGCCCCTTCTCTCATGTCTTGGAGAATACCCTCATACACGGTATCACCCATGAGGAGATCTCATTGATGATCATGGAGCAGATCAACCAAGAGATGAACGGAGCCTTGAACCTTGCGCTGATGATCTATAAAAATGAGTATAACAAGAAATTTCTGCATCAACTCATCAGCAGTCAGCTGGATATGGATCGCTTGGATTATCTCCGCCGCGACTCTTTCTTTACAGGTGTTCAGGAGGCGAGCATCGGTTCCGCACGTATCATCAAGCTGTTGGATGTTGTGGATGACCGTCTGGTAGTCAACGCCAAGGGTATCTACTCGATAGAGAATTATCTTACCTCACGCCGACTGATGTACTGGCAGGTATATCTGCATAAGACGACGGTGGCGTATGAGAAACTGTTGGTAAACTGTCTACGACGTGCCCGTCATCTGGCCTTACAAGGGAAAAATCTTTTCTCCACCCCCGCTCTCAATTATTTTCTTTATCAGCATGCAGACGCAGAGCATTTCGTCCATAATCCCGAGGCACTACGGTATTATGAACTCCTGGACGACAGTGATATATGGAGTGCCATAAAGGTTTGGATGAATCATGAGGATAAGATCCTGTCCATTCTGGCAGGTAACCTTATCAAACGTAAGATCTTCCGCGTGGAGGTCTTTGAAGGATCCGTTCCCACGGAAAGAGTGGCAGAGATTAAAACAATGTTGATGGAGCATCTCGGTATCACTGAGGATGAGGTCTCGTATTTCCTTAGTATAAATGAGATCCATAAAGATATGTATAATATCGATGACGACCATATCGATATACTTTTCAATGATGGTAGCATAAAAGACATCTCAGAGTCATCGGATCTACTAAACAACGTCCTGCAATTCCATAAAAATAGTAAAATTTACCTTTGCTATCACAGAATTTGAATATTTATTATTACCTTTGCACGATATTTTGATTATATATGGAATTTTCAGCAAAGCAAATAGCCGCATATCTGCAAGGAAAAGTGGAAGGCGATGAGAATGCAACCGTCAATTCCTTTGCTAAGATTGAACAGGGAAAGGCAGGAGCGATCTCCTTTTTATCTAATCCCAAATATCTCCATTATATTTACGATACCGCATCTACCATCGTATTGCTTAATGAGGATGTTGCGTTGGAGAAACCGGTAAAACCTACTCTTATTCGTGTGAAAAATGCTTATGAGAGCGTAGCAAGACTACTGCAGTTGTATGATAGTATGCAACCTAAGAAACATGGCATCGATCCCTTGGCGTTTGTTTCCAAGAGTGCTAAGATAGGTGATAACTGTTATATTGGAGCCTTTGCATACATCGGTGAAAACGTAGAGATTGGAGACAATACCCAGATATATCCCCATGTGGTGATAGAAGACCGTGTGAAAGTTGGCAGTCAGTGCTTGTTATATCCCAATGTAAGCATCTACCACGACTGTCTTCTCGGAAATCAAGTGACTATCCACTCCGGCAGCGTGATAGGGGCAGATGGCTTCGGCTTTGCTCCACAGGCAGATGGTTATGCAAAGATACCACAGATCGGTAATGTGATAATCGAGGATGATGTGGAGATAGGAGCCAACACCTGTGTAGACCGTTCTACCATGGGTAGCACAATCATTCATAAGGGTGTCAAGGTGGATAACCTGGTGCAGGTGGCGCACAATTGTGAGGTTGGCGAAAATACTGTAATGTCTGCGCAGGTAGGTATTGCAGGCAGTACGAAGATAGGACAGTGGTGTATGTTTGGCGGACAGGCTGGCATCGCCGGTCATATCCATGTCGGTGACAAGACATTCCTGGGTGCACAGTGCGGCCTGAACAGTGGAACGAATGGCAATGTGTCGTTGATAGGTACCCCAGCCATGGATCCCAAGGGATTCTTCAAGTCCTCTGTTATCTTCAAGAAGCTGCCGGAAATGTATAAACAGTTGGATCAGTTGCAGAAAGAGATAAATACATTGAAAGAACAACTTTCATCCAAATCACAGGGTGAATAACCCTGTTGATGACATTCATTCACGAACAATAAATATTTATGATAACGCTGAAACAGAAAACATTAAAAGGTAGTTTCTCACTCTTCGGAAAAGGATTACATACCGGACTGAGCATAACCGTTACTTTTAATCCGGCACCAGAGAATACCGGCTATAAGATTCAACGAATAGATCTTGAGAATGAACCAGTTATCGATGCCGTGGCAGAGAATGTGACAGAGACAACACGTGGTACTGTGCTGGCTAAGGGTGATGTGAGGGTAAGCACCGTAGAACATGGTATGTCAGCACTCTATGCCTTGGGTATCGACAACTGCCTGATACAGGTGAACGGTCCTGAATTTCCAATCCTTGACGGTTCTGCCAACCCTTATGTGAAGAAGATTCAGGAGGTAGGGGTCACTGAGCAGAATGCTCCGAAGGATTTCTATATTATCAGACATAAGATAGAGGTAAAGGATGAACAGAGTGGCTCCTGTATCACTATCCTTCCCGATGAAGAGTTCTCCATCACGACTATGTGCTCTTTCGAGTCGAAGTTTATCAATAGTCAGTTTGCAACGCTTGATAATATGAAAGACTATGCGAAAGAGATTGCTCCGGCAAGAACCTTCGTGTTTGTGCGTGATATCGTACCCCTGCTGAATGCCAACCTGATAAAAGGTGGTGATATGGATAATGCTATCGTTATTTACGAACGACAGCTGGAGCAGGAACAGATGGATAAGCTCACCGATCTCTTGGGCGTCCCCCATATGGATGCGAATAAGATTGGGTATGTGCAGCACAAACCGTTAGTGTGGGAAAATGAATGTACCAGACATAAGTTGCTCGATGTCATCGGTGACATGGCACTGATCGGCAAACCCATCAAAGGACGTATCATTGCCACAAGACCTGGCCATACCATCAATAATAAGTTTGCCCGTCTGTTGCGTAAGGAGATCCGTAAGCATGAGGTACAGGCACCTATCTATGATCCCAACGAGACACCTGTTATGGATATCAACAGAATAAAGGAGCTACTCCCCCATCGCTATCCCATGCAGTTCGTTGACAAAGTTATCAAACTGGGGCCTTCGTCCATCGTTGGTGTAAAAAATGTCACGGGCAATGAGCCATTCTTCCTGGGGCATTTTCCCGGAGAACCTGTCATGCCTGGTGTGCTCCTCATTGAGGCGATGGCGCAGTGTGGAGGTCTCCTGGTGCTGAACTCGGTGGAGGAACCGGAGCAATGGAGTACCTATTTCCTGAAAATCGACAATGTAAAATTCCGTCAGAAGGTAGTGCCTGGTGACACTCTCCTATTTAAAGTGGATTTGCTGGCTCCTGTCCGCCATGGTATCAGTTCGATGAAGGGTTATATCTTCGTGGGTGACAATATTGTGGCAGAGGCTACTTTCACGGCACAGATTACAAAGAACAAATAGATAATATATGAATACTATTGATCCAAGAGCTTATGTCCATCCTGAGGCAAAATTAGGCGATGGCAATGTCATCGGCCCTTTCTGCTTTATCGATAAGAACACGGTAATGGGTGATAATAATTTCCTGCAGAACAGTGTTACCATCAACTATGGTGCCCGTATCGGTAATAACAATGAGTTTTTCCCTGGAGCCAGTATCTCCACCAAGCCACAGGACCTGAAATTCCGTGGCGAGGACACCATTTGTGAGATCGGTGACAACAACAGTATCCGTGAGAATGTAACCATTTCTCGTGGTACTGCCAGCAAGGGAACGACAATTGTGGGATCTAACAATCTGCTGATGGAGAATATGCATATTGCCCACGACTGTGTGATTGGCAGTGGTTGTATCATCGGTAACTCTACAAAATTTGCCGGTGAGGTGGTCGTTGACGACAATGCGATTATCAGTGCCACTGTCCTCTTCCATCAGTTTATCCGCATTGGTGGATATGTGATGGTGCAAGGAGGCAGTCGTACGTCACAGGATATCCCACCGTATATCATTGCCGGTAAGGAGCCTATCCGTTATGCCGGAATTAATTTAGTGGGACTCCGTCGTCGTGGATTCTCCAGTGAGACGATCCAGAATATTCATGAGGCATACAGATTGCTGTATTCCAAGGGACTGATAAAGGAAGGTGTCGAAGAGATTAAGAAGAACCTGACTATTACACCCGAGATACAATATATCATCGACTTCGTGGAGTCTTCCAAGCGCGGTATTATCCGTTGAAATGAATAAGACATTAATCGTCATACTTGGCCCCACAGGGGTAGGCAAAACAGATGTCTGCCTCCATGTGGCTGAGTATTTTTGTATACCTATCATTAATGCTGATTCCAGACAGATCTTCCAAGAGATTCCCGTAGGCACGGCAGCTCCTACCTCCGAACAGTTGCAAAGGGCGAGGCACTATATGGTGGCCAATCATCGGTTGAGTGATTATTACAGTGCCTCAATGTATGAACAGGATGTGCTGGCTATCCTTGAGAAAGAGTTTGAGAATAATAATCTTGCACTGCTTAGCGGAGGATCGATGATGTACATTGATTCCGTTTGCAATGGTATTGATGATATCCCCACTGTGGATGATGCCACAAGAGCACTGATGAAAGAAAGATATCAACAGGAAGGACTGGAGGCGTTATGTGAAGAACTCCGACAACTGGATCCACAATATTACGATATCGTAGATAAGAGAAATTATCGTCGGGTGATCCATGCCCTGGAAATTATTCATTGCAGTGGTAAGACCTACACCTCTTTCCGTACAAATACGAAAAAGGAGCGTCCTTTCAATATCCTTAAAATTGGTTTAACGAGAGATCGTAACGAATTGTATGACAGGATAAACAGAAGAGTTGACAAGATGATGGAAGAGGGGCTGTTGGAAGAAGCCCGTAAGATGTATCCTCTCCGTCATCTGAATGCCTTGAATACGGTGGGTTATAAAGAGCTATTTGATTATTTTGATGGCAGATGGCCGTTGGAAGAGGCTGTGGAACGTATTAAGGGAAATACCCGAAGATACTGTAGGAAACAACTCACATGGTATAAGAATAATCCGGAAATAACTTGGTTTCATCCCGATAATATGAAAGAAATCATAAATTATATTGAATCTTTGACATAATGAACAGGAATAAACATTGTTTAATTCCTTTTTTTTTATTACCTTTGTCAGACCTATTAAAAAACAACATATACATGAACGTACGCAACTCTTGGCTCGGCAAACTGTTTTCATGGTTTAAAAGCCTCTTTATCTGGTATCGATCATTATATAAAGGGAAAAGATGGTATACAAAAACGATTGTAGGCTTATTATCCCTCTTACTCCTTTTTATCATCTACCTGGGAATGGTGGATATAAATTTTCTGTGGCTCTTCGGTAAGAGTCCAGGCTTCTTGTCAGGTATCAAAGATCCGCAAACCAGTGAAGCCTCGGTGATATACAGTGCTGACGGCGTCCTCATCGGAAAATATTTCAGTGAGAACCGTACACCTGTGAAGTATGAAGAGGTGAGCCCTGCCTTCTGGAAGGCACTTATCGACACGGAAGATGAACGGTTCTACAAGCACCGGGGGGTGGATGTTATTGGATTACTGGGTGCAGCCAAAGACGCCGTGCTCCATCATGATGCCCGCGGCGGATCTACCATCACACAGCAATTGGCCAAGAACATGTTCCGTATGCGTACGCAGTATTCTACCGGATTACTTGGAAGGATACCTGGTGTGAAGATGCTCATCATGAAGACAAAGGAATGGATCATTGCTTGTAAACTGGAGTATCAATACAACAAGAAAGAGATTCTCACGATGTATGCCAACACAGTGGATTTCGGATCAAATGCCTTCGGTATCAAGACTGCCAGCAAGACTTATTTCAATACGACACCTTCCAAACTGAAGACAGAACAAGCTGCTGTACTGGTGGGGATGCTGAAGGCTACCACCTATTATAATCCTATTGCCAATCCCCAAAACTCCAAAAAACGTCGTAATGTGGTGTTGGACAATATGGTACATCACGGTGACCTTACAGAAGAGGTATGCGACTCCCTGAAGAAAATAGATATCTCATTGGAATACAGCGTGGAGACCAACTACGACGGTCAGGCGAAGTATTTCCGTGAGGCAGTGGCTCTTTACCTGAAAGACTGGTGTAAAGATAACCAATACGATCTGTATAGCAGCGGTCTGACCATCTATACGACCATCGACACGAGGATGCAGAAATATGCCGAAGAAGCTGTCATCACCCAGATGAAGCAGGTGCAGCAGAATTTCAATAATCATTGGGGTAAGCAGGAGCCATGGCAAGATGAGACACATAATGTGATCCCAGGATTTATCGAAGGTATCGCAAAGAAACTGCCTGTATATACGTCTCTCAGTAAGAAATATCACAATAACCCCGACTCCATCGAATATTATCTCAACAAGCCTCATACCGTGAAGCTATTCGATTATGAGAATGGTACGATTGAAAAAGAGATGTCCACCATGGACTCTATCCGGTATATGGTGCGATTCATGCACTGCTCTTTCGTTGCTATGGAGCCACAGACAGGATATGTAAAGGCATGGGTGGGTGACGTCGACTTCGACGCATGGAAATATGACAAGGTAACAGCTATGCGCCAGCCAGGATCTACCTTTAAACTGTTTGTATATACAGAGGCGATGAACCAAGGACTCACACCCTGCGACAAACGTCGTGATGAGTATTTCTCCATGGAGGTGTATGACAGTAAAAAGAAGAAGATGGTAAGATGGACACCTTCGAATGCTGACGGAAGATTCTCCGGCGACTCCATCCCTCTGAAGGCTGCCTTCGCCAAGAGTATCAACTCCGTAGCTGTAAGATTAGGTCAGGAGATGGGCATCAAGAACATCATTGCCACAGCGCAGGATATGGGCATTCACAGTCCACTGGATGAGACACCATCGCTGGCATTGGGTTCCTCGGACGTGAACCTTCTGGAGATGGCAGATGCCTATTGCTGTGTTGCCAATGACGGAAAACACATCGATCCGATCTTAGTAACACGTATCGTAGACAAGAATGGAAAAGAGGTATACAAAGCACCGAAAGATGTAAAGCAGGTAATCCCTTATAAGAGCGCATTCCTCATGCAGAAGATGATGATGGGCGGACTCAGGGAGCCTGGCGGCACATCACAGAGCCTGAATCACTGGGTGGGTGTACGTAAGGCTTTGGATACGGAGTTTGGCGGAAAGACCGGTACCTCCAACAACCATTCCGATGCATGGTTTATGTGTATCAGTCCGAATATCGTTTGCGGTGCATGGGTAGGTGGTGAATACCGGTGTATCCATTTCCGTACAGGTGCCCTCGGTCAAGGATCAAAGACTGCTCTCCCTATTTGTGGCTATTTCTTGGAATTACTGATGAACGATCCTATCTTCACACAATACCACGGAAAATTCAACAGACCCTCTGAGGATGATATCGTCTCCAGCTTGTATGAGTGTTCGAGCTATTATGTACATGTCCGGGATACAATGGATATTGACTCACTCGATTTCATGGATGATGAGATATTCCTTGACGAAGAGGGTAACCCGGTTCTCCCCGAAGAGGTGGAAGGCGAGGCTACAGAACCTAAGAAAACGGAAAAGGTAAAAGAGCAGACCGTAACGTTTGATGATCTATAATGGCAAACAAGAAATATGATATTGGTGAGATAGATCTCGACAATCAGGAGCTGCAACAGGCTTTGCAGATTATCCATTATACACGCAGGTCGTTGTTTCTTACAGGTAAGGCGGGTTCAGGAAAATCCACCCTACTGAAATATATCTGTAATACGACGAAGAAGAAATATGTGGTGCTTGCTCCTACTGGTATTGCGGCTATCAACGTGGGAGGTGTCACCCTCCATAGTTTCTTCAAGATTCCATTCCATCCGTTACTTCCAAATGACAGCAGATTCAATTATCGTAACATCAGGGAAACGCTGAAATATAACAACGAGAAAAAGAAACTGTTGCGTGAACTGGAGCTTATCATCATAGATGAGATATCTATGGTACGTGCAGATATCATCGATTTCATAGATAAGATATTGAGAGTATATAACCGTAATATGCGTGAGCCCTTTGGAGGAAAGCAACTGTTGTTGGTGGGTGACCTATATCAGTTGGAGCCGGTGGCGAAAGAAGAGGATCGCAAACTATTACAACCCTTCTACCCCTCTCATTTCTTTTTTGATGCGCATGTCTTCAGAGAGTTTCCTTTGGTGTGTATTGAACTGAAGAAGGTATATCGTCAGAAGGACCCTGTCTTTATAACTATTCTGGATCATGTACGTACTAATAATGTCTCCGCTTTGGATCTGAAGATGCTCAATAAACGTGTGGAGAATCCCACTCAGCAGCAGGATAACCAGATGGCCATCACGCTCTCATGCAGAAGAGACACGGTGGATGATATCAATACCAAGGAACTGGAGAAGCTTCCAGGTGAACCAACGCTTTTCAAAGGCGTCATCACAGGAGAGTTTCCTGAGAGTAGCCTACCGACACCCGTTGAACTCTATCTCAAACCCGGTGCCCAGGTGATCTTCATCAAGAACGACATGGATAAACGATGGGTGAATGGAACATTAGGTGTTGTAGAGGCTATCGATGATGAGGCTGCTGTGCTTTATATCATTGCTGAGAATGGTGAGGAATATGAGGTGGAGCCAGCTCAGTGGAGTAATATCCGCTATATGTTCAACGAGAAAGAGCAGAAGATAGAAGAAGAGGAGATAGGTGTTTACCGACAGTTTCCTATCCGACTGGCGTGGGCTATTACCATTCATAAGAGTCAGGGACTTACTTTCCGCCACGTCAATATCGATTTGACTGGTGGCGTCTTTGCCGGTGGGCAGACATATGTGGCACTGAGCCGTTGCGTCTCTTTAGATGGACTGACACTCACCGAACCTATTCGTAGAGAAGATGTGTTCGTGCGTACTGAGGTTGTCAAACATGCACAGCAATACAACAACCAACAACATATCCAGCATGCGCTTTCTGAGAGCAAGGCCGACAAAGCATATCACGACGCGGTAACAGCTTTTGATAGTGGAGATTACGAGGAGTTCCTCAATCAATTCTTTGTGGCTATCCATAGCCGTTATGATATCGAAAAGCCAGCTGCCAAACGACTGATTCGTAAAAAGCTCTCCGTAATCAACCGTTTGAGAGACGAGAAGGAGAAACTCGAGAAAGATATAGAAGAACAGAAATCCTATCTTGAGGAACTGTCTGTGGAATATATCCTGATGGGAAAAGAATGTGAACGTGAGAAAATGTGGAAAGCAGCTCTTGCCAACTACAACAAAGCGTTACGGCTACGTCCTGACGCTCTTGAGGCTAAACGGCGTATCAAGAGTCTCCGCAAGAAAATAAAAGAATAATTTTGTGTCAAATACCATTGGGGACAGACGTGTTACCGCGCCTGTCCCCACCTGTATTCATAGAGTTTTCGTTACTGTTTACTTCGCGTACAATGCCACGATGGTCTCGTATTTCTCCTGCTTGGCGGAAGTCTGCTTGGGCTCACCCACTTTCTTTCCGTACTCGTAGATCTGCTCCAAGGAGAGCTTACCTTCCTCGAAGTCCTTACCGATACCACTGTCGAAGGAAGCATAGCGCTCTTTCAGCATGGACGGCAGCTCGCTCTCCTCGCAGATAGCGGCAGCGTTCAGCAGGGCACGTGCCATGGCATCCATGCCACTGATATGAGCGATGAAGATATCCTCAGGATCCGTGGAGTTACGACGGAGCTTCGCGTCGAAGTTCGTGCCGCCATTCACAAAACCACCATTACGGATAATCTGCAGCATAGCCTGTGTCAGCTCATAGTTGTCGATGGGGAACTGATCCGTATCCCAACCATTCTGGGCATCACCACGGTTGGCGTCGATACTGCCGAGCATACCGTTGTCAACAGCCACTGCCAACTCGTGCTCGAAGGTGTGTCCGGCCAACGTGGCGTGGTTCACCTCAATGTTCACCTTGAAGTCCTTGTCCAGGCCATTGGCA
>FLNV01000550.1_pt1 | contig 61445 bp, 46 predicted proteins | sample 1140351 | NCBI WGS metagenome assembly FLNV01 (sample SAMEA3878207, study PRJEB12797) | bioreactor metagenome | biome: Moose rumen | place: Sweden | collected 2011-10 | reverse complement strand
CCTGGAACCACACGGTCTACGACTGGCGAAAAAAGTTGGTCTTTACTCTCGTCATCAGAACTCTTTTTTTTCCCTGCTACGTACACCCAGACTTCATGATCCGACATGTTACGCACTTTTACTGTATAATAATTATTTGAAACAGTTATCATATCATCATCATAATAACTGTAGTCTTCTTCACAATAATATGACGGCAACATGATGATGAAAACAAGACTTAGCACCAGACTTAAATGTTTTTTTATTTGTTTCATAGTTAACAATAATGATAATATATACTTAAAAATACATATTAGTATAACGGATATTTTATAATATATGGAATATTTGATGTGTTAGATCCGCTGCTTTCTTCGTACTCTCCATTTTCCCAATCTATGCCATATTTGGAGAAATATTCTGCAGCTAGTCTGTTAGAATATGTTTCAGTCCAAAATCTTTTATGAGATGACGGGTTAAATACCTCACTGGCTAAACTTGGTAAACCTATGAAAGGAATATAACCGAGCCCAAATCTCTGACTTTGAAGATAATGGCCATATTCATGCATGTATAACGGCTCCAATGTCGGATCAAATTTGCCGTCTTTACGGGGGATCTCGTGACTGCTAGTTATGTTTATATAACTGCCAATCGTTATTCCATGGTGCTCATAACCATTGGTTTTGTTTATTACATAAGTCGCACCGTCAAAATGATTGACGGACATGGTGTCATGAAAAACAATGGAGCCATAACTGTATAAAAATCCAAAAACTGTCTGAAGGGATTCAAATGTTAGACGGGAAACAATCTGCTTGAAATTTCCAATGAATAAACCCTTGAACAGTTTTAATTCAAGCTTGAAATTTTTATATGCCTCTGTAAAAGGAGAAAACGGATTTCCACTCTTAAAAAATTTTCCTAAACCTTTGAAGAAGCCGATTATAGTGGCAAGTCCAAACAGTTCCCCGCTCGGGTCAACATATTTCAAAGGATTGTTCAGGCAGTAGGAATAACGGTTGAACCCCTGTGCCGACTCCGGCAGCTGGACATAGTCATCAGTGCTGAGGAACCTTCCGAGCAAAGGGTCGTACATCCTGCCGTTCATGTTCACAAGACCGAACTCGGGGAGCATCTCATGACCGGTATACCCACGGATGAAGCCGATGTCGTTCTGTGACACACTCTGACGGCCCCAGGCATCATACTCCGCACGGAAAACTTCTGTGCGGTTGCCCCTGACTATCTTGGTCACATTGCCCAAATGGTCGCAACAGCTGAGATAGAACGACATGACGCCTGTATGAAGGTCCTTGACACATATCACGCCCTCATCCAGATAAGTTATGGAATATCGCCTGCCTCCGCAACTTATTATCTCCTTGTCATCATTATAGAGCACGGTCCGGACTGTGTCGCACTCGGAACCGTCATCATAAACCAGCACCGACTTCCAACGCTGACGGTCGGAACCGTATTGGATATCCATGTTGTAACTGCCGTCATCGATATGAGAGGCCTTGCCGTATATGTTATACTCTATGGCCTGAGAGCTTTCAGGCAGCAGACCTTCGGCATTTTCCACCTCTGTCACCGCATGGGGACGGACACTATTGTATGTGTATTGCCCTATACCGCTCTTGAAGAGGATGTTGCCGTCGTTTCCGTAATCCACCGATATGGAATCAGACAACGTCTGACCGCTATTCATCCATGTCTTCTTGGATTTAATCAGACGGTCAAGGCTGTCGTATTCGTATCTTCGTATAACCGGCAAGGAACCCCTGCTCGTATATGTGGATGACAGAACATTACCTGTCGACAAGTCGTATGTGTACTGGTAGCGGTCTATGCCATTAATGGCGTCCGGGGAAAGTCTCGATGGCTGTGATACGGAACTGTCCATGGCTTCTACACCGGAGTCTTCAAGCGACCGCATGCTTGACAAAGGTACAGGAACATCAATATATGACGTCGAACGCTCCAAAGACAGGGTTCTGCCGGAATGGTCATAGGTCTTTGTTATGGCTATGCTGTCGTCAAGTGCGTATGACACCTCTTTCAAACCGGTAAAACTGCCGAGTCTCCAGACAATCCTGTTGCCGACCTTTGTCTGTATATGGTAACCGTTCTCATCATACATGTATGTGGTGGAGGGACCATGACTGCGAGCGGTCAGGGTCTCACGTCCGTAAGAATCATAATAGTGGTACCGATACACAGTACCGTCGCCCTCGCCCTTCCATTTCCCGCTGTAGTAAAGGCGGCCGTAGCGGTCATGCCATGTACGTCTTTCGTAACCGGTACGCCATTCCGTTTCAAGCATGCTGCTGGAAGGGTCGTATCTGTACCAGTGGCTGACACCGTCAACAACAGACTTCTTAAGCTTGCCGGTGGATAAATAGCTGTTGACGGTCACCCTCCCCATGGCATCCGTGTGCCGCACAACATTACCGGCGCGGTCATATTCCCATGTAGCGGTTCCGGCATCCGGATCCGACATACTGAGACGGCGGCCCATGTTGTCGTAGGTAAGGTTTATCGAGTGACCGGCTGAAATGACTTCCTTAGGCTTACCGCAAGAGGAATAGCGGTATGTCACAAGGGTGCCGTTCTCACTCACGCTACTTATGTTGCCGAACGGGTCTGTCTGTCTGACAGTGGTTATCCCGTTATGGACGGAGGTGACTGTGTTCGCACCATAGCTGTATGAGGTACGGCCTGAACCTGTGTGCCTCTCGTCGGTCAGCCTGTCCATTGAGTCATAATAGAGAGTGTCGCAAGTCTGACGCAGGCCCAGGACTTCCTTCTTGATTTCAGGTAGCCCCCTGCCGTTGTATTGAACCGAACGGTTGTGTATGACATAGTCAGGCCCGACGCTCTCGACACTCACCTCACGACCACTGGAATCATACCATGTCTTCTTCCACGGTGCGCCCTGACGCCATTCCATTATGTAGTAACACTTTACCAGCCCGGAGCCCCATCCCCTGTGGTATGTGGTTATGACACCGTCCGGCGACACGCTCCTCACCAGGTTGCCCCAGCCGTCATAGGTGTTGACCGTGGTGTTGTGTATCGTGTCGCTTATGGTTTCTGTGTGTGTCAGCTGATTTCCCCATATGTCATATGTGTAGCTGTGTGTGGCTGTTGTTGGTGAGGTGGACACAGAAACGAGGTCGCGGCCGCCGGAGTAGGCGTATGTCGTCGTAAGGCATGAGTCGGCTGTGGTCTGTACGCTCTTGGAGGTCATGTTGCCGTAGGTGTCGTAGGTGTACGTGGTGGTGCGGGCAAGGGAGGTGCCTGCATTCTCCGTCAGGCTGAGGCAGTCTCCCTTGTTGTTGTAAGTGGCGGTGTAGTGCACGATGTTCTCCTCACCGGGTGAATCGGGATGCGACGAAAGCGTGTGCCATGACGTGGGCCGGTGGAACCAGCGTTTCTGCACATATGCGTCATACTCCGTGCCGGTATACAGGTCTCCGGATTCATCCGAACTGCGGTACACGCTTTCTGCATATCCATATGCACTTGAATAGGCGTAGTACTCGGTGACGGAGTTTCCGTAAATATCCGTGGATGTCTTGCTGTAGGGATGCAGCCAGTAATTGCCGCAGTACAGGTTGGAATTGCCGGCGGTACTTGCCAGATATCTTTCCTCAATGCTGGAGATCTCACCGTCGGATATGGTCAGGGCCGCCTTTCTGAGCGGCTCGTAGCGGACCGTGTCAAACTCCAGGATCTCCTCACTGACGGATTTCCCGGATATGCTGTCTGTGACCGTTGTGGAACGGAAGCCCAAAAGTCCCTTGCCGGCTACGTGAACCATCAGGCCTTCATACCGGCATCTACTTGTCCGGACACCTGCGGCTCCGTCTGTAACGCTGTAGTGCGAAACCACGGACAATGGTGCGGATATGGTGTTAAGGGGGTAACGGCATGTATCGCCTTTTGTATATATGCCTCCGTTTACGAGACTTGAATAACTGACTGACGTGACGTTGCCGAATCCGTCGGTTATGGACCGTACCCTCCCTGAGGACGCATCCATGCCGGTATGGGTGTACAGGTGGAATTCGTCATAGGAGGACGTCCTGTTCAAGGTCGCAACTACAGAATCGGGAGATTCCATGCCGTCTGACAATTCCGGCATGACCGTCTCTTCTGCATTTCCGCTCATTTCGGAGCGGGATGGCATCTGGCTGTATATGTCGTTGCCCCAGTTCATGATTTCGGGCTGGCCGTTTCCGGTAAAGTCTCCTGAGAAGATGTATTCCGGTCTTGCATCGTCCTTCTCATTTGTCCTGCTTGTGCGCATCAGCTCGAAACCGCCACCGGTGGAGCGGAACCATCGGAACTCGGTATATTCGTATATGGAGCTTCCCCCGTCATATACGGCCTTGCCTGCCATAAAATCCGACATGCCGTCGTGGTCCAGGTCGGTGACCATTAGGGTGAAACGCCCGTTGTCATGGGAACTGTACTGGTCATAAAGGCCCGTCTGAAACGGTGCCGAAAGGGTGAATGAGCCGTCACTGTTGCCGTATGCCACGAAATAATCCTCCGAACTGTTGCCGTTCATTATGAAATCAGGCACGCCGTCGCCGTTGAAATCGCCCTGGAATGTGCGCTCCTTATAGTCAATGCCGCTCCCGGTATACGATCGGTTGTCGGGAAACGGGTGGGAGGAGTGTCCGTTACCGCTGTTGAAGAACACCTTGTAGCCTGTCTGGCAGAACACCGCGATGTCGGCCAGGCCGTCATTATTGTAGTCACCGCTGAAAAGGTGCTTGGGCTCGGACGGCAACGACAGGACTGAATACGAACTTTGCATTGCAGATGCCCCGTTGCCATAGAAGTAATAGCACCTGTACTCCGAATCCACCGGCACTTTCTCCAGATGGATTATCTCGCTACGGCCGTCGTTGTCGAAGTCGCATATAGTGTAAAGGGGCTCGTCGTCATTGTAGTTGGTTGTGACGGAGGCGACAGTCACAGCTTCAGGATGTCCGGAGATGATGCTTGAGGCTGTGATAACGGAATAGGTGGACGTGTGTATCTGACCTTCAGCACCGCTCAGGCTCATCAGGCACAAATCACTGATACCGTCGCCGTCAATGTCGCAGTTGGACAGGTTGTTGTGGCTGTACTCGCCACAGTATGAAGCGAAGGTGGGCGGGGCTATGATGTCCAAGGGGCTTGAGAAACTGACGCTACCGGAAGGTCCTACGCTTGACAGCCTTATCAACACATGGGTGTTCTTTTCAGTCAACGACTGGTTTTCGATATTGTCTGTAAGGTACATGTGTATGATGTCGCTGATGCCGTCTCCGTTCACATCAGCAGCCATATGCGAGCGGCTGTATATATTGGGATTGCCCTCTATTGAAACGGGTGCGAATGTCCTGCTGTTGTGCGTCAGTCCGAATGAGGGGAGATGACGCCAGTCTATGGTAACGGGTTTGAGAGACTCGCCGGAGGAATTACTCTCCCGCACGCTGACCAAACGGGAGTAGGGGGTGCCGGACTGGTCACTGGAAGTGTCATACGTCAGATCATACCTGCGGAACAGCTCGTCGCCGTCCTTGCATTCCAATGCGCGTATGCGCCTGCGCATCGTGCAGGCCACGTTTCCTATGTAAAATGTCTGAGGGTCGTTCTGGCGTGTCTCGTAGAGTATGTAGATATGCTTGCCGTTATAGTGTATGCCGTTCAGATAAAGCAGGTTATCTGCACTGGTATATGTATAGGACGTGGCATTGTCGTGAATGTCATAGATGCAGTAGAGGTTCCAACCCAATATCTGTTCTGTATTACCGGCGGTTATTATGTGAAGGGATGAGTTCTTTCCGTAGACGAGACGGCGGCCGTCGGGAGTCTGCATCTCGAAATAGGGCTTGCCTGTGTTGGAGTCGCTGAGGAGGGTTATGATTGTGAACGGGTCGCCCTCCAGGCTATATGTGCAGCCCGTCTCTCCGGGTATGCCCGACTTGAGGGTCAGACGGCGGCCGTCAAGGGTCAGCGGGTCGTCCCAAGTGTGGGTCACACCCCGGGAAGAGCCGTCATGATATATGTCACTGCAGGCGAAACGTATGGATGAAGTGCATGACAGGCCGAAACCCCAACCGGCTATGTCATTGCCGTTCTGGCTGTTGTAAACAAGCGACAGGTCCGGCTCCATACCGTTTAAGCCCTTGGGGGCAGCAATCTTTATGCTATAGGTGGCACCGCCGCCTGACGACACGCTGAAATGGCAGGCCGGACTGCCTACGGGCTCGGGATAAAAGCTGGATGTGTCGGGCTCGTAAATGCGCATCGGTTCGTCAGGTATCAGGTGGCTCTCTTCTGATGCATTCTCAATGGACAGCTCTGAAGAAAAATCCGGATTATCTACCTGAGCCTTGAAATCAAGACACAAAAAGGTCAGTATTGCTAATATTAAATATGTTTTTAGCAACCGCGGTTTCATGATAACAGCTTATGTGATTACAAAATTATATATTTTCTTTCTTTAATGCAAATTATTTTCACCGTTAATTTCTTAGTGCCGTTTTAAACATTATGAATGTGGATTCAGGAATTAATACCGGGATGAAGCTCAACTTCTCCGCCTTGAATCACTTTACCCTCACTCGTCCGCCTTGGATATACACCCCATGCTCAGGAGGACACGACAGACGGCGGCCGGAGAGGTCATAAGAGTCTTGGGCGTTATCTTTTTTTCCCAATAATGTGTTTATATTCGTATATTCCTTGCACACTAAGTCTCCAGTCATTTCCAGTTCACCTGAAGGCGATCCATTTCCAGTAGGTATATATTCCATTGAATAATATCCAGGCTTAAATCCCGGAAAGCTTGCAGTGAAATAATGAGAGCTTTCGCAAGATGCATAAGGAGGAATTTCCTGAACGGTTAATGTTATTTTCATACCCTCAACGTGAATGATTATATAATGTCCGTTACTGCAGTTTGTGTATAACCTGCCAGATAACACCAACGTGTCGTTAACGAATTTACAATGCAACGAGTCTGATGGATAGATAATCTCACCGCTTTCTTCATCGTACGACAGATAATCATCCGTCTTGTCAACTCTCATCAGTTGGGTCTTCACATGCTCGGTATTAAATTCATTTACTATCCCTACATCATTCCACATGAAACGCTGGTCCACTATATCATTATCCAGCTCATCCGAAAACATAAGAATATTTTTAGTTGAACCGAGAAAACTGTTAATCCACAAATCTGTATCGGAAGGGTCAAGCATGTTCTTTAATTTGATGTATTGAAAAGTTTGTTTCTCAAGAAAAGTAGTCGGTAATAATGTATCTCCTTTCATTACAACCTTCATCTCACGTCCGTCTTTAGTCTGGAATATATCACCAACCTTGAGATTATAGTCACATAACACGTACTCTTTTTCTTCTGGTATTACATAACGGAACAGTTTGTTATCTTCTGTACGGCAAAAAAAACTCTGATGTCTGGAGTCTTCGAAATGTCTGTATTCCTTTCCTGACAATACATTTCCAGCACCATATTGCCATATACTGTAAAATTCATCCTCACCGTTTGCATGTTTCATCCAATAGAATGAATTAAAGCAAAGCCACTGCCCATATGAACTTAATGGGAAGAACAAAGTCAAAATTAAAGCAAATATTTGTAAAGCCTTCATCTTAAATGTAATTAAAATTCTTTGAAAATTACAGAAAAATCATATTAACGGTTTAGTAAAAGATTTAAACTAACAAATGTTATCAAGGATTAATAACGACATTCGAATTTATAATCGTAGTGCCAGGATGTAGTTCAACCTCTCCGCCATGAATCACTACATCTGCTCCGTTAATCACAACATCGCCTTCTGGCTTGGTGGCAGTCACGCTATGACCAATCTTGATGTTCTTGCCCACATAGGTGCGGCTGTCACCGATGGTTTCGTTCTGAATAAATCCGTTCTTGTAATAAGTCACGACATAAGGTATACAGTTGTGGCGGTCTATGCAGATAATCACACTGTCGGCCATTGTAGTATAACTGACCGAATCTCCTAAATATGAATCCACAACAGGAATCGTTCCCGGAGTGTAGAAGGATATACGGGCATCTCCGTCGGTTGTCCTAACTGATATGGTGTTGTTGTCCACATTTATCTGAGGATTGTTTATGGCAACAGGCTGTTCTGTATATATCATCATGGACGGGTCACCGAAAAGATGAAATATCTCCCGATTATAAAGGTTTCTTTTAATAACAGAAGAAACGATGTTGGTCGATATATTGCTCTGTAAATAATATAATCCAAAATCTAATATGTCACCTAATTCAAATATTGGATTGTGTGACAAGTCAACTATTGGACTAAGATGTGTTGGATAAAAATAATATAATCCAGGTGATGGCCATATTGCACTAATCAGACCTTCTGCCAAACAATCAAGAAAACCTATTGTAGCTTCTCTTGTCGCTGCAATTATTGCAACACATCCGCCATTTTCATATTTTAATATATTTTCTGCAAAGCAATTTGTCGTATTGAATTGTCCTGTAAGACATGTCATGCTAAAAATTACAGGCAAATATTCCTGGTTATTAAGCCTATATATATATGGAGTTAAAAAGCCCAATGATTTCCAACCTGTTGCCCAGCCATGTCCAGTGTATAAAACATAAAAGCATTTATTGTTTATGCCGTCAACAATATCCAAAGCATATTGATTCCAAGGAAAATTAGGACGTCTTAATGAAACCGAAAGGGAATCCCCTGCTGAATAATAATCACTCCATCTTAAAGGGTTAACATTGTTTTCTGCTTTGTATACCCTTGAAACTGTAATATTTTCATTCTCTAAATAATTCTTTATCTCTTCGGATGTAAATACAAAACGGAAATCTTCCATATTATCATTATTCAAATCTTGAAAATAAGCACAATGCAAACCCTTTGAATAGAATAGTGAATCTGTTGGGGGATTTATTTCATAGTTTTTAATTTTTGATATGACAACATTAGCCTCTGTTATATTATTAACCAACAAACGTCCTCTATGGATAGACGGAAGAATATCATTATTTTCACTTGATAATATTGTATCTTCTGGACACCCGTAATAATAATCTGTAACATGATTATATATCAAGTCATTCTCATATGCAGGCACATCATTCACTCCACCTATAAAGAGCACATAATACAAGTTTACCCCCTCACTGTTGTACAAATCCATTATACTGGTCTTTACAGATGCGACCGTCCAGTCGTCACGAAGCATGACATGTACGCGGAAACCTTTTGTCCTTTTCCATTCGGCAAGCTTGTTTACGGCTTCTGAATATGCAGGAGTCGATACAATAAGATAGTCCCTGTTGTCAAGTTGAGCACCGGCTCCGCTCCTGCTCCGTTCCTCACGTCTGCCGTTTGTGCTGAGACGATAGTTGAGGGTGGTGTTTTCAAGGAAATGGTCAGAAAGGCTTATGTTGCCCGCCGAACGCTCCGACGCATAGTTCCTGCCACGGATCCGTCCCCGGCTGTTTCGGTCTGTAAAGCTTACAAGATACCTTATCATCGAGAACCAGCGGACGGTACCCGTCTGAAGGTTATATTGCACAGGAAGGGTAGCTACTCGAACTATTCCCTGACCGCGGTAACTCTGCACGTCACCCTTCATTACAGAACTGCGGGGATACAGACCTGTATAGGAAGCGATTGGCGGTACACGGTCTGGCGTATAGCCTATTGTGTCTGAGTCCAATAAAGGGGGATAGGCGGGAGCAAGAGTAAATAAAGTGTCTGTGTATGCACTGTCAAGTAGGGTCACAACCACGTCTGCATCATCGGGGATGGTGAACGAGTCCCAACGGAATGGGAAACACGGCTCACCGGCGTTGTCGTTCAGACCGAAACCGGGAATCTTCCAGAACATGGCACCTTCGTGTAAGGGGTCTGACTGATGGAGGCCTCCGCGGAATGTGTAGGTCACCACGATACCACTGTCTGTAGCCTCAACATCACGGAAAGGGGTATATGCTTCCGCATTCGTCTGGCTCCACGACACTGTTGGAAATGCCATGAAAAGCATGGATAATATGATTCTAATGAATTTCATACTCACACCCTCCTTCCTCATTTGGTCAGTATCATCTTTCGTGTTGCTATCACCTTGCCGTCGGCAATAAGGCTGTAAAGGTACATGCCCTCACCGAACTCTCCGGAGGTGACAGACAGCTGGCTGCGGCCGCGTTCCGTGATTACACGCTTGGCTATCTGCTTGCCGCTCATGTCATAGAAGAACACAGCGGCTGTGCTTACTCCTTCCGGAACTGTCAGGCTGATGGTGGTCCGTTCACTGAACGGGTTCGGGTCGTTCTGCGACAGGCTCAGAACCTCAGTTTCTGAAGTGTCAATGCCGGTCATCGCATCCCGGGACTTCACGCTTATGTCATCACCGCCAAGGGCGGACTTCAAAGATTCATTCTCATCTTCAAGAACTGATATCCGTTCCTGTAGCTCATTCACTGACTGCACCAGCAGAGGTACCATCTCTATATAGTTCACACTCACATTGCCGTTTGCGTCTTCATATACCAATTCGGGAAATGTCTCTTTCAATTGGTCTGTGGCGAGACCATACCGTTTCTCAGACATACGGGTCTGTATCGGCACATCATTCTTATGTGATTCTGAAAGCTTTTCAAATTCTTCAATATCTATCGTCCCGTCAGAGTTCCTTGGTATATCATCTATATTAATGGATTCTGCAAATCTATCTTGCCCTTGATGAGTCGTAATTTGAAGTAGCTGTACAGTTGACAGCCTTGCAGACACATTTCCTTCAACAAGTTCTGTCATGATTTCACCACCATTATCCCTGTCAGTTACTGATGATATGGTGTTTGATGATGAGGACGGTGTGAGTAGGGTCCCGTAAAGAGTACCTGTCACTCTTACATCTCCATCAAAGTATCCGGCATATATACCATCATGATTAATTCCTGTCCAAGGGGAACTTGAACCATATATTGCGGCAGCACGACTTGCCAATGTCTCTCCTAATGAGAAATAATTACTCTTCACACCATAGGAATAACCGTTAACTGAAGGAGGGGCGTACAGGTGAATTGCACTTACAGTATTATTTGACCCTCCAATCCCGCCTGGAAGTAATTCCATTGTTGAAGAATTGCTCGTACTGCTGTGTGACCCATACAGAGTCAATGCAGTTTTCCCATTTCCTGCTATAATGTATGCACCAGCCTTGTCTGCTGAATTTATATATACATCATATGTGGCTGAACCATTACTTCCTATAGACAGCCTTGAAGACGGATTTGACATTACTGACGGACCTATATATACATTCCCATTACTGCTCACCTTAAGTTGAGCTACGGATGAAATGCTAAAAATAAGCATAAATGATAATAATATTAGTTTTTTCATATTTTATTAAATTTAAAAGTATTAAAAATAGGTGTGTTTATATATTTGTATCTTGCAAATGTAATAAATAATTATTTAAAAACAAATTACAAAAAGGCTGTTTTTTTTCCTGAATAGTTAAACTATAAATTAAACTATAAATACTTGAAATTATTAAGAAATATACTTCATTTTGTTTTTAACACGAATGTCCATGAATGTTCAAGAATAATTCATAAATACGGTAAATAGAAAATTATTATATGGACCATTTGTGGGCATCTTCAAGTCCCATTCCATTATTTAAATTATCAATAAATTCACTTACAGCTTTCGTGGAATCTGAATTTGCATATTTATGAGTCTTAAAGAAGCTTTTCAGTGTTTTGGCAAGGGTTTCCATTCCTGGAATATGATAAGGCACTGAAGCACCACTACCAATCACTAATACGGGATTGTCTGAAACAATTGCTTGAATGTCAGTAAATATCTTCTCTTTTGTCATTAGTTTTAAAGTAGAATGAATAACAATAAATATTTTGTATCATTTAAAAGATATATAAGGTTTTCAATAATATTAGTTATTATATTCCTTTAATCTTAACTATTACCTTGTTCACTTGATGATTATCTTACCGTTTTGAATGTATAATCCTTGTTCTGGTACTTGGTTTAGCCGTCGGCCGGACAAATCATATATGTTTGATTTGTTTTCCTTTGTTTGAGATTCAATGGCTTCATCTATGCCTGTAGCAGGTCCATTGCATGTTATGGTAACTTCTTTCCAATATTCTGGGGGATCACACCAGCGGAAATCCCCCATAGTTTCCCTGTCAATCTTTATATTATATGTACCAGCCTCAAATCCCGGGAATTTTATATCATATTTGCTTTGCAGATATCCTTCAACCATACTACATCCTGGATCCACAGCAATGGCTGAAACAACTACGTCGTTACCATCCAAATGACATCTGAATATGTGGGTGGACGGGATAAAATTCTGGAAACCATTTATTCTAAGAGTATCATCTTTAAACTCAATATTTATATTATATTCCGTTTCCCAATCACTGTCATAGTTAGGATCATTCCAATAATAATACAGCCGTACAGGCTGAATCTTGTCGTATTGTGTATATCTTGACAAGCTGATTGAGGCGTTGAAAATCGTGGTTAGACTCACGTCCTCAGGAAAATCAGAACGCAACAGCAGTCCGGTATAGAGCGAACCTGCTCCGTCTATCCATATATCCTTGTATGTCTCGTCATCAACGCCACAGACGAGCCAAGCCTTAGGGGGTGTGCCGTTGATTGGGAAAGTATAACAGAAGTTTTCAAGTTCATCAGCACGGAACTCTTCTGTCACTCTCACGCGCTTACCGTCAAGTATGGTTATCACATCACCAACACTGACACCGAAATCATATAACAGCAAGTCTTTGCTTAAATCATTGTCAAAACGGAAAATCTTTTTCCCCTCTTCGCGATAGCAAAATAAGGAATTATACGTATTATACCACAACATATTTAAAAAACGTTGGGGTTGGTCGTAGCCTATAGTTACCGCCCTGTAGGTCATGTCGTTTATTATGCTGTCTTGTCCCCAAGAATAGCAATAGGTTATCTTGGTGTCAGCTCCAGACCGATCCATGTCGTCTTCAACAACGGCCCATAAATGGGTGGGAGAAAGGTAATTGTTGTTGACGGACTGCGCATTGATATCTTGAACATAACATAAAATATATAACATTAATAATATACAACTAGGTCCTTTCTTATTTATATAATATTTGAATAACAAATTTATGTTTGCAGATACTAATTCTTTACAAATGTAATAAAAAAAGATGAAAAATAATGCTCTATTGAGGGTTTATCAGCACATCGGAATTGATAATTGTCGTTCCAGGATGAAGTTCCACATCACCACCTTGAATCACCACGTCTGCACCGTCAATCACCACATCACCTTCAGGTTTAGTAGTAGTTACGCTATGACCTATTTTGATGTTCTGGCCAATTCTTATCAATAATTTATAACTTTTTTCCCGTTTTGAATATACAATCCTCGCTCGGGCGCTTGATTCAACCGTCGGCCGGAGAGGTCATAGATTGCGTTGCACTCAGATTCTTGTTGCCCAGATATAGTTTTATGAGCTTCAATGGCTGTTGCATTACCATAACAAACCACATCAATCGGATTTTTATATTGATATCTTATTTTATAAGTTCCGGCTTTGAATCCGGGGATTTTTACATCGAAACGGAATGGTACCCCACTGCTAAACCTGTTCAGAGTGTGTTCATTAATATTCAGAATAATAGTATCATCATCAATTTCTGCTTCAAGGGTCTTTAAAGGTCCTTGGGTTTCTCCGAACAACGCACCTTTGACATGCAGCGTGTCATCTATAAACTCCATGTCGAATGTAGTATTATGATTTGACTGATCCATTATTATCTCATCTACGATGGGGTTACTCGATTCTATAATCTCGGCTTCAAACGGAACCGACTTGTAAACATCCGTGTCAATACAAAAGAAGGCGCAATCTTCACTTCCATGCACCATGCTCTGCACATAAACCTCACTAGTAATAAAATCTGACGGTTCTAACAGACCTGTATGGATGGAACCAACCCCCTCAATCCACACATCATCCTGGTCTGCATCCATCCTATGCACCTTCAGCATGCGTCTGTCAGGGCAGTGGGCAGGCCAATAGGAATTGTAATCATAAGCAAATCCACAATCTGTCACCCCGTATTTGGAATGGTCAAACCGCTCTAATTGTTGTCCCGGTACCAAAGTAAAATCGAAAGACTTGTTGAGGATTTTGTAGTCGTCGTAGCCGTAACATCTGTAAACCATGCCTGTAGCATATTCTTTGAACACATAATGATTAAAAACTATATTACCGTCCTCATCACTTAACGGTTCCATTAAATCGACACAATCCACATCACCAACTTTAACCGTTTCTGAATACGAATTTGTAATATAACGGGTTTTTACTGTTATCTTGCCATTCTCGTCGGTTTCAATACATTTCAATATCCATGTCTTTTCATGATCGTCCCATCTTGACCCCGGAACAGTAGTATAATTTGTTTGGCCAAGGGATATTGCTGATACAACATATAAAAACGTTAATGCTATGTATATCCTTTTCATAATCATTTTTTACAAATATAACATTATTTTCTGAATAGTTAAACTATAAATTAAACTATAAATACTTGAATTTATTAAGAAATATACTTCGTTTTGTTTTTTAAACACGAATGTCCATGAATGTTCAAGAATAATTCATAAATACGGTAAAGAGAAAATTATTATATGGACCATTTGTGGGCATTCATGAACATTCGTGTGAGGAATGAATTATCAAAAGACGCCATGCGTCTATATGGAAAGAGCTGTAGAGAATCAACTTGCCTTATCCTAAAATTCGTAGAACTCACGTTAATATAAATAATGTCTTTTTCATTTTTTTTATTATTTAAATGTTTGTGTTTATGTAGTAAAGCGTTTAATTTTCAAATGATTACTCTATTTGTATTTCTCCTTGAAAAAACACATCTTCTACTGTCAATTTCAGAACGTAAATGCCTGAAATATCATTTGGAAGTTCAATGATGCCATCGCTGTCTATGGTGTCTGTATAAACGATATTTTCGCCACTATCCATTAAGTTGATGGTATATCCTGAATACACTTCGTCAAAAATCAATGTATGACCTTCTATATCCACTACAACAGATGTAGGTGTTCTGTGTGGACCGCCTTGAGGGATTGGATCGATAATTCCAATGGTCAGATAAAAATCATCAAGAGACTTTGTTTCGCAAGCTGTGGTTTTATCTATAAATACAAAAACCAGTAAAAACAACAATAAATAGTTTTTCATAATTTTTATTGTTTATTTGTTTAATAATGTTTTCCAATTGTCAATTCAATTGGATTGTCTAAGCAAATTTAAATAATAATATGAAAAAACATAAAATTTTTTTTAAAGTTTTATTACACCTTTTTTACACTTTTTTTTACAAAAACCAGAATAACGTGTTGCAAATCAACAATATGTAACAAAATGTTCATTTGGAGTTATAATAAGAAATAATCGTTCTCACAACAAACATACATTATTTGTTTTTTGTTCATTTTTCATGAATATTCTATCATAATTGCAAATAGATAAGAATTAATGTATTTTATGTGTTTTTAATATTGAAATTAAAATGAGACAATATAAATTTCTAGTTAATTTATTATTTTTTGGGCATTTATTATTATCCTATAAACATCCTGATTATGTATCTTTATTGGCTTTTTCATTATTATCGATGCTGTTTCCTTTATCATTATAGAATCGTCAGTCTCTATGTAAATATTTAGCATACCCTCTAAAGGAGCAAATCTTGACGGACACATATTGCTCGCTGTTTTATAATGCTTGAGTCCTTCTGGATATAATCCCAACCTAAAACATATATCTCCGGAAAGCAATTCAAGATTATAGCTACTTAGATATTCACTACATTCTTTTGAAATAATATAGGCATCATGGAATTTGCCCCTTCTGTACATCCTTGAGGCTTTATTATATAAAATATTTGAACTGTTAATTATTCCTATATCCTCAAAAGCCATAATAGACACTTTTACACTAAACACTAAAATAAAACAAAGAATAAACTTGTGTTGTTTTTGTGAATTGCAAAAAAGATTCGTATACAAGACAATAATCACAATCCATGTAATTGGATAATTAAAGGGATATGAGAAAACACAAAAGACAATGACTGACAGACATTCTAACACCTCTTTTCTCTTTTTCATTCTAAGAAAACATATCAAGGGAAACAATAATAACATAATCAAAACAGCTAATCCTAATAATCCATAATCAATCCAAGCAAGAAGAAACTCACTCAATGGATGGCTTATTTCATCGGCAAGAATTGCATATTCACTGTTTGGATGTGTCATAAAGTATTGCCCTTGCCTTTCCATATACTTTCTCTCAAAACCATTTGGTCCATGTCCTATCAACGGTTTTTCCATAATTAATTCCATTGTGGTCTTAGCTATGAAATAACGCCCTTTTGAAGAATCTTCTTTATTAACATAGACATAAATCAAAACAAATCCAATTAATGTTATCATTACCAATATTCCAAACATTCTTTTTTTAATAAAAGAAAAAATAGTTCCTATTATAAATACTGACATGACAATTAACCCTGTGCGTGATTTAGTTAATAGTACCATTATGAGAACTATGATAAACAGCAGAACTCTCAGTCTATTTGAATGCAATGCATTCAATGCCGGTATTATAGTCAGACATAACACCAACGATAATCCAGAAGGATTATCATACGGCCATTGAATCACTTTATCCCCTTCTTGACAGACAATATATTCAAAAAGTGTGGCAAATAATATCCAAATAACAAAGAACAATGAGGCTTTATCCCAACAAGATGATAATGATTTGATGTCAATCACATGTGTTTTATTCCTAATACACATTAAAATAATAAAAAGCATTAACCCTGCTGCATACCATTTGGGACTGACATACGGATCCCAATGACTTTCAATAGGAGGTAATGATGAACAGAATAATAAAAGGAAGAATAAGAGCATCAAGTTCCTATCTTCCTTATTTATATTATTTCCCATTATACAAATGACATCAATTATTCACGAACATGCCGTCGTTGGTCATGCCTTCAACGCTTATATACATGTCCTTGCAGGTGGAGTTGTTGAAGAACTCGACGGTGGCATCGCCGTTTTCGTCTGCCACAACCGTCGGTGCCCAGAATAGTGTACGGCGGAAGTCGTCTGCCACTGGTGGCACTATGCTGTAGTCCTCCATCTGGAACTTCGTCGGTATGTTATATCCCTGGAAATGGGTGCGTCTGAGACCTTTTTCGTTCAGGTTCTTCAGGAAGCGGTGAGTATAGACAAAAATGCATACCGGCGTCTGCTGAGCCAGGGCTGAGGAATACACCAAACTATAGGCTGTCCTGTAGTCCTCGTTAATATAGATGCTTTTTGCGTCGCTGAGCAGGTATGGCATATCCTCCATAGCAGGCATCAGCACCCTGAAATCGTCATATTCAAACATCTTGTCAGCTATGTCATTGTCCATCATGGATTCTATAAACTGACGGTCCACCTCGATGCCGCTAAGGTGCAGCTTAGTTGTGGAGGCACCCGTCACTCCTGCATATTGGTTGTTGAGAATCCATATTATCGGCTTGCCCTTATAGGTGTAGCCGTCATAATACAGATTAGGACTCATTGCCGTCAATGTGGTGTGGAAATCGCGTTCATAGATACCTTCGTCCTGAGGATGGCTTATGTATTGCGTGATATGGTCTCCATCATCGTAATTTTCAGCGCCGCCTTCTCGAATGATGCCATCTAAAAGGCGGGCTTCTTTGTTGGAATTATCGTTTTCTGTTTCCTTCTTCAGTGTGTTGAACTTATTCACATATTCTGCCATTCCACCAAGAGACGATGCTTCAATAGAGATTGGCTTATATGGAGACTCCGTAATCAAATGGTGAAGGAAATATGACTCTTGTGGTTCTTTGTTATTGAAGAATTCGTTTTTATCTGCAAGCCACTCGTAAATGTCCGGCATGTCCTCACCCATATCGGCTATCTGGTCTGCCGCCTCGTCGCAGTCGTAGTAGAGCGTGGCGAAATGGGCGCCAGTGCTCTCGTCATACCATGAACCCGTCAGGTCTGTCCATCGTTTTTTGCGTATGGCTGCGGTTGGAAGCACATATCGGTTCTCACTCACTCGCCGCATTTCCAAAGAATCGACTCTGTCAAACCCCTCTGTGTTGTCACCGAAACTGAGGTTGGGTTGCAATAAGGGAATCATGGATGTCTCAGCCGGCATGATATAACGCCCTTCGGGTGCGAAACAGCGGTCGATACCCACAGTGTAATCGATCAATTGGTCATCCCGACGAGTATAAATCAGCATGTTCCATTCACCGTCCACATCCGGCAGTTCGAAGGCATAATACCCCACGCTGTCGGTGCGTGCCTTGCCTTTCAAGGTCTCACCCTGTTCGTTGAAGAGATATACTGATAGATCCACGTTGCTGATCGGCGGCTTGCGCCTCAACACCTTCTTGCGGCTGTGCAGAAATCCGCTCACATACAATTTGTCCTCTATCTGCTGAATACTCTCGTGCCAGGGCTCCGTTCCTGCCATCACTTTCCAGTCATACCGCCGCCAGCCGTTTATGAGCATAAGTGTGTCAGCTGCCATGCGGTGGGTGGCATCGTCGGCCTCAAAATAATATTCGGGGTGGGGAATATAGCCTCTCACGTCGGAGGACAGAAGCATATAGGTGTTGATATTTCCATAAGGCCCATTGGGGAGGGAGGAGGCATCCATGGCGGAGAAAGACATCTTCGAAAATGGTAGGGTATGTATCTTCAGTTTAATGGTCCCGCAAGGACTCACGCTTTCAGTTTCACAAAATACATGGATGGCCCGTGCCGCCGTGTCGGGAGGACAAATGAAAAAAAGCCTCTCCGCCAATATTCGTCCCTCTGAATTGAACACCGTCAACTGGTTCACGCCACCATGCAGTGTTGTGCGTGGGAAATCTACTTCGAACGCCTTGTCTGCGGTTATGGTATCTGCTATTAACACCTTGCCGCCGTTCATAAGAGTATATCCAAGTAACAAACCCTCCAGACCCCTTGAGGCATGAAACACTGCCTGTATGTCATCTTCGTCTGTGGTATCTACATGGAGCGATAGGCCGTCGCTAACCACATCTGGCATGTCGAAAGGCAGTTCGTGGCTAGATTCGTCGTAAAACACCATCTGCATTCCTCTGACCGCCTTTTGGAGGTGGAAGATGCCCCGTCCGTAACCGTCGCTTTTTATGATGCTTAGAGTAAATCCGCTGCTATCAATAACCTCGCCCACCATCGACACAGGGTTGTGGTTCTTGTCTGTGACAGTGAAAGCCACTGTGCAAGGCAAGCCTTCCACTATATCTCCACCTTCTGGATATATGTTCACATGATAGGCGGAAGCCCTGCGCCATCCTGAAGGACTTTCGTCTGCCGAAGACATTGAATCGGCTTGAAACACCCTCTGTGGCAGACGGCGGTTATACGACAGGTAGTCGATTGTGGGGTTGGCGTAATCGCCAGGTGTGTCAGGACGTTTGAAAATGGGGAACACCCTGGAGAAGGCGGTATCCCTGCCGAAATTCAGCATATAGCGGGTATAGGCGCGTATTTCATAAAATCCGGTGCCGATAATGCTGCCGAGATCAAGGTCGCCATATGCCTCGCCGCCCTCGATATGCAGTTTCCGTTTCTGAACTATGTCGCCACTCGGATTAAGTATCTCAACATACAGCACTTTGCTGATGTCGGTGGGCTTACCGTTGTCCGCTCTCGTCACGTATGCCTTGAAGTAGATCTTCTCGCCCTTGAAATAGCCGGTGTTGTCGAAATGCAGATACACCTTCTCCTGAGGATATGCATGCTGGAATACGCCCAAGTGATTCATATATCCTACAATTTCCCCAATTTCGTTGTTTTGGGAAAAGACATCGCATGTAAAGCAACACCACAATATCAACACTGTTATTTTATAAAATATATATTTATTCAAGTCTCTTTGATTGCAAACTAATTTAAATAAAAATTCAATAATTTACAGATTTACATTTAATGCATGGGGAAATTCACCATAGGAGTTATCACCAAAAATATAAGTAGTAAAATCAATATTTGTTTAATAATGTTTTCCAATTGTCAATTCAATTGGATTGTCTAAGCAAATTTAAATAATAATATGAAAAAACATAAAATTTTTTTTAAAGTTTTATTACACCTTTTTTACACCTTTTTTGTGCAAAAAACTGAATAATATATTGCAAATCAGTGATATACTATTGAAGTTTTATCAGACTGTCAAATAAGCTTTTCGCTTCATCATTCCCAAACAGTTTTTTGTTTAACTTGCATTTTATATTTGAGACTCTTTGGGCTGACGTGTTTAGCAGAACGGCAATTTCCTTTGATGAGAAGTTCAGACGAGTTAAAACACAGGTTCGCTCTTCCTGACTATTCTTTTTGCAACAAGCAAGCATCCTGTCATAAAGAGTTGGATAGCATAATTTAAAATTGGATAATAGAATCTTGTATTCTTTGTCTCTAAGCACACCGGGTCTTTTGATTCCACCTGCCATTTTGTGTAGAGTATCAACTATCTCATCTTCTTCCATTGCTGCATTATTCCTTTGCCTGATGATGTCGGCAAAAATTGTTTCCAAAGCGTTTATTTTTGTTTGGATAATATCCATTTCATCCTTTTTATTCTCAATCAACTTCTTGTTGAACTCTTGATTATCACTTAAACTTTTCATCATCGAGTCAACCATTTTTTCAAGTTTAGCCAAATTGAATCCTACTTTCTTATTATTGCCTTTAATTGTCTCATAATCGGATATAATTTCTTTAAGGCGCATTATCTCTTCGGTCTTGTTTTTTTTCAAGTTCTCCATATTCTCATACATTGACTGCATTTCCTGCGAGGAGATTTCCAATTTTTGTTTCAACATCAAATAGTTGTTATATATCTTATCCAATTTTTCCTGCCGTTTATTCCTATAACGAATGAACTGAATATATGATAAAAACGCAATCGTCAAACATATCAACAAAATAATGACAACCATCTTCTTGAATCTTTCCGCTTCTGTCTTTTTCTGTTCTGCAATTTTGTTGGCACGGTTATAATTGAAAAGAGATTCCGACTTCACTACTGCATCTGTAGCTTTTTTGGAAAGCAAATCATCTAAACTGTTCTCCAGCAAACCGCTGTACTTTCCTATGGAATCCTGAATCATCTTTATTCTATATATGTCAAGAAGTCCTTTGTAAGAGTAATAGTCAATACCATGATTGGCTATTTTGCGGAAATACTGCTCGGCCGAGTCCAGTTTCTGAATATGAGTGTAATACACACCCTTAATGTAATAGTATTTTTCATACCCTCTTGCAATATTACCATTTTCATCAAACAGACCGGACTGGGTTTCATAAACAGACATCAAGTTGGACGCCTTATCATAATTTGACTCTTTAATCTGATAATAAATAGGGATATACAATACACTCGCGGCAGCACTGGTCATTCCATTCGCCTTGTATAACTTATAGCAAGTATCGGCAAGTTGAACCACTTTTGCCGAATCATTCATATAGTAATAAGGGTGGATTAAGAACTCTATGCCACGGATTTCATTATATTTATCATTGTTTTTGGAAGAATAATGGCTATAGTTATGCCAAGCGTCTATCTCTTCATCCCACAAGAAATGTTCTCTGTAAATAAAAGCCATCTGACCGTAGATGCTAAACAGGGTAATATAATCGCAGTCTGCATCCAGCGTGTCAGCGCATTCCACCGCCTCCTGATAGCGCTTTAATGCCGCAGGTGCGTCGTTGTTGTCTCTATAGTAGCAACCGAGTAGATAGCGTGATTTCATTCGCTGGTTTGATGTCCCGTGGATGTCATAATAATCCACAACCTCGTTGAGTATTGAATCGGAGGGAAGCTGCTTGTACAATTTGTTGCATGCATCTGCCATCAAAGTATAATACAACATCCTGTTTTCTGTATCAAACTGCATGACGGAGTCGGACAGGGATTTCAACTTCCGGTATGCACTATCGGGAGCACTTTCCATAATACTGTTAGCATATAGAAGTGCGTCTATATGTTTTCGTTCACTGCATGAAAGCATCAGCAACATTATTGTTACTAGAAGGATGTGTGGAAAAATGTATTTCATGGCACATTACTTTATTCCTATTGTATTTACAAAGATAGATATATTTTTATTAAAAAACATAACTATTTTTCACATATATATATAACATAGAAGAAATATGCAAATAAACACTAATCTAATAATTTTTATTCTAACTAGATTATAATAGAATAGAATAATTAATGATAAACATTTCAATACTCTATTTCTAATATACCACCGTTCATTATCATTTCATGACGTAACATGTAGTTTTTAATGTCCATACCGTTATATTTAATGGATTTTATAAAACTATTCTCATCTGAATGGTTATGAACAACTATTTTAAAAATATTACCATTTTCAAGATGTATTACCGAATTACCAAATAGGGGACTACCAATCTGATATTCTGCTTTTCCTGGACATACGGGATAAAAGCCCAAAGCAGAAAACACATACCATGCTGACATTGCACCGGCATCATCATTGCCCGACAAACCACCGGGGCCAAGACCATATTCCCGTTCCATTATCTCGAGAACACGCATTTGTGTCTTCTCCGGCTCACCTGCAAAATTATACATGTAAGCAACTTGATGACAAGGCTCGTTACCATGCCAATATCTACCCTCAGTAAACATCGAATCCAAACGGCTGAGATAGCTGCTGCGACCGCCCATTAACTCTATTAACGACTGAGGAGAGTGGGGCACATACCATGAATAATGGCATGGGGCACCCTCGGTGATAAAGGACACACGCTCGGTTATATTGTCAGCGGAAAGAAAACTGCCGTCCGAATATCGTCCTTGCACATAACCTGTCCGAGGGTCAAACACATTCATGTAGTTCTTGCTTCGTTGAAGCAACTTATCATAGTCTTTATAATGGCCTAATGAATCTGCCATTACTGCCAGGCAATAGTCGTCGTAGGCGTATTCTAATGTCCTGGACACTTGCTCCTGTGTGTGATACGCCTCAGCTACTTCGTCCTCAAGAGGAATATAACCGTATTTCAAATAACTGCGCATTGCCCTACGGCCTTTGCCTTCTTTATAATCACGACGACAGGCTACCTTGAAGGCATTACGACGCATTGCCTTATAAGCCAACTCAACATCGAAGTTCCGAACGCCTTTCACATAAGCGTCTGTTAGTACAGATATCCCGTGGTCGCCTATCATCGCACAGGTGTAACTGTTCCAACAGGGAAATATAGGGAGCCAACCGCCTTCTTTATACATTTCTACAAGACTTTGCATCATCTTCCCGTTGCGCTCTCTGTCGATAATGTTGAATAGGGGATGAAGGGCGCGATAGGTGTCCCACAAACTGAAATCTGTATAGAAGTCCCAACTGCCATGCATAATGACGGATTCCATTCTGCCGTGATTGTCAAAACGAGGACGACGACCGTCTATATCACTGATATTACGGGGAAGAAAAGCACAATGATAAAGGGCGGTGTAGAATTTTATCATGTCATCAGGGCTGCCTTCCACTTCTATCTTTGAAAGATATCTTTCCCATGTTTGGCTCAATTCTTCCTTGACTGAATCAAAATCCCAATCGGGTATCTCAGCTGACATATTTCTCTTCGCACCTTCTAGGTCGCAAAACGATGACGAGGCTTTCAATGTTAAGACTGTGCCTTCTTCAACATCGAAACAAAACCATACGCCACCCTCTGTTTTTCCACACTCTATGGGTGTTTCTTTAAATTCTACTATGAAATGTCCGGAAAATCCGGCTAACTCTCCTTTGTTCTGATAGATACGGTGAACGGGATTATATCCGTATATCATTCGTCTCTCTTCGTCCATCAATACTTCGCCCTCACCATAGTCATTATTTGTCTTAACCAGTATATAGGCTTTCCCTCGTTTCCTATATGTAAAACGGAGTATGGCTGAACGTGATTTCCCGGTCATCTCGGCTTTTAATTCTTCATCAGGAAGAACCACAGAGTAATAGTCCGGACGGCTAATCTCGTCTGAATGGCTGAATTGGCTGCCCTTTATTTCGTCGGAAGTCCTTAACTCGCCGAATTGAGGGGTTATGGTCATGCTGCCGTAATCCTGGGTGCAACCACCGGAAATCCAGTGGCTATTACGAAATCCGTAAAATATGCTGTCGGTATAATAATAGGGGGATATGCATTTCTTTTCTGTGTTACGTGTCTGAGCTGTCCAGAAATTCATACCATGAGGCTCTAACACGGCGGGAATCGTCTGACCGCATTCTTCACTGCCTTTGCCGAACATACCGGCGCTTTCCAAACTGCTATAGCTCGTACCGATCAATGGATCTACATAATGGAGCCTTGAACCTAATATTGCTTGGGATTCTAATGCCACCCCAAAAAGCATCAGTATTAACTTAAGTAATCTATACATCTATTCAATTCTCGTTATTTACCATTCAAAAAAGAATCCCAGCGAGCATCACTGCCCGCTGGGACAAATATTCATAATTCGTTCGTTAAAGCATTGATTTCACCTGGTTATATACGTTTTCTGCTGTATAACCCAGCTTCTCGTCAAGTACTTTATATGGAGCGGAGAATCCGAACGATTCAAGACCCCATATCTTGCCTTCTGCTTCTGGTACAAGACCAAGAAGGTTTACAGGCAAACCGGCGGTCATACCGAATTTCTTCACTCCGTGTGGAAGAACGCTCTCCTGATATTCCTTGCTCTGGCTGCGGAACAAGCCTTCTGAAGGTACACTTACTATGCGAATCTTTATGCCGTCTTTACGCAGCAATTCGGCTCCTGAAACCAATGTGCTTACTTCCGATCCGGTTGCAACAAGAATCACGTCTGGATTCTCGTCTGAACCGGCTACCACATAACCTCCCTTCGAAACTTGGCTGTAGTCGGTGCCATCTGGAAGGTTGTTGATGTTCTGACGACTTAAAATCAATGCGGTTGGAGTGCTCACATTTTCCATTGCCAATGCCCAAGCGGCTGTGGTCTCTTTGGCGTCGGCTGGACGAAGAACGAGCATCGATGGTTTGCCGCTGTGATTCTTCAGCTTCTCCATCAAGCGAATCTGAGCTTCCTGCTCTACTGGTTCGTGAGTAGGACCGTCTTCACCTACACGGAACGCATCGTGAGTCCAGATGAACTTAACTGGCAATTCCATCAAAGCGGCCATGCGTACGGCTGGCTTCATGTAGTCGCTGAATACGAAGAATGTACCGCATGCCGGAATCACACCGCCGTGAAGAGCCATACCGATACAGCAGCATGCCATAGTCAATTCGGCTACACCTGCCTGGAAGAAGGCACCACTGAAATCGCCCTTCGTCAAGGCATGGGTCTTCTTCAGGAAACCGTCGGTCTTGTCGGAATTGGAAAGGTCGGCGGATGCACAAATCATATTTGGTACCTGTTCGGCCAAAGCACTTAAACAAGTCGCTGAAGCTGAACGGGTTGCGTCGTTGTCCTTCTGAACAACCTTGCTCCAGTCTATCTTCGGCGCTTTACCACTGAACCATTCTGACTGCTGAGCGGCTTTTTCTGGATTGGCTTTCGCCCATGCTTCTTCTTCGGCATAGCGCTCGGCTACTATGCCTTCAAGCTCTTTCGCGCGGTTTGAATATAATTCCTGCACTTCTGGGAATATCTGGAAAGGATTCTCTGGGTCTCCTCCTAAATTCTTGATTGTGTTTACATATGCATCGCCACCTAGAGGAGCTCCATGTGTCTTGCAGTTGGCTTCATAAGAACTGCCGTCGGCTTTCAATGCGCCTTTACCCATTATACACTTACCGATAATCAGGGTTGGTTTGCCTTCTACTTTCTTTGCACGGTCAAGGGCTGAGCGAATCTGAGAGGCGTCGTTACCAACAATCTCTATTACTTCCCAGCCTAAAGCACGGTATTTGGCGGCTGTGTCCTCGTTCATCACTTCCTTGGTCTCGGTCGACAACTGGATGTCGTTGGAATCATAGAACATAATCAAGTTGTCCAAACCTAGAATCGAAGCTATGCGGGCACCACCCTGGCTTATCTCTTCCTGAACACCGCCATCGGATATATATGCGTAGATGGTCTCCTTTGCAAAAGTCGGGTTACCGGTATGAGCGGCGAGGAATTTTGCTGCTATGGCGGCACCAATGGCAAATACATGACCCTGACCCAGAGGACCGGAGGTGTTTTCTATACCACGGGCTATCTCAAATTCAGGGTGACCGGTGGTAGGAGAACCCCATTGACGAAGGTTCGACAATTCGTCTAAAGTGAACTTTCCTATCAGGCACAACTGGGAATAGAGCATCGGGGCCATATGACCCGGATCAAGGAAGAAACGGTCGCGACCTACCCAACCTGGATTCTTCGGGTCATACTGAAGATACTCTGAATACAATACATTGATAAAGTCGGCACCGCCCATTGCACCGCCTGGGTGACCGGATTTTGCCTTTTCTACTGCTGAAGCTGCCAATATCCTGATATTGTCAGCGGCTTTGTTTAATACTTTTATATCGTTCATTAGTCTTGTTTTTTATATTTTACTGCGGCTTCTTCTATTGGAAGAGAGGCCTTGTAGTTCTCTATGTAACGGTTGAATCCGGCTACGTCTTCTGGATCCGGAGCTACCTCTGTACCTGTGTTGCCTGCAAACACTACCTGGTCCAGATAGTCTGCCAAATTCAGCTTGGACGGGTTATTGACAACATAGTTGGCCAACAAGGCAATTCCCCATGCACCACCTTCACCGGCTGTCTCCATCACACTGATTGGTGTGTTCAGAGCGGCTGCTAACATCTTCTGACCTACTACTGGAGTGGTGAAATAGCCACCATGACCCATTATACGGTCTACCTTCACATGCTCTTCGTTGAACAGAATGTCATTGCCTAATTTCAACACTCCGATTGCACCGTACAAGTGGGCTCGCATGAAGTTGGCGAGGTTGAATTTGTCGTTTGCACTGCGCACAAACAGAGGACGACCGTCCATCAACCCGGTTACTGGCTCGCCGGAGATGTAGTTGTAGGAGATTATACCACCACAGTCTGAATCTCCCTTCATCGCTATGTTGAACAGGTTGGAGTAAAGGGTATAAGTGTCTACTTCTACGCCCAACAGTTCTTGGTACTCCTTGAACAACTTAACCCAGGCGTTGATGTCGCTCGTACAGTTATTGCAATGTACCATGGCTACAAGACTGCCGTCTGGAGTGGTCACCATGTCTAGGCTTTCATATGGCTTCGACAACTCTTTCTCCAATACAATCATGGAGAAGGAAGAGGTGCCGGCACTTACGTTACCTGTACGCTGACGGACTGCATTGGTCGCTACCATGCCTGTGCCTGCGTCTCCTTCTGGTGGACATACTGGAATACCTGGTTTCAGATGGCCCGACACGTCGAGTTTCAAGGCACCTTCTGGAGTAAGGAAACCGGCGTTATCGCCTGCATTCAATGCCTTTGGAAGAATGTCAAGAAGCTTCCAGCTAAAGCCCTTTGGAGCTATCAGATTGTCGAAACGGGCTACCATCGTGGCATCATAAGTCTTCGTCTTTGGATCTACTGGAATCATTCCAGAGGCATCGCCTACACCCAGTACCTTCTGACCGGTAACCTGCCAATGTACGTAACCGGCTAAGGTGGTTAAAAACTCAATGTCCTTAACGTGCTCTTCATTATTCAGAATGGCTTGATACAAATGGCTTATGCTCCAGCGAAGTGGAATGTTGTAGTTGAACAACTCTGACAATTCTGCGGCTGCTTGGCCGGTATTAGTGTTACGCCAGGTGCGGAATGGTACAAGGATGTCATTGCCCTTGAATGGCATATAACCATGCATCATTGCACTGAAACCGATGGCACCTAAAGTCTCAATCTCTACTTCGTACTGCTTCAGTACATTATTGCGTAAATCGGCATAACAGTCCTGAAGACCATACCATATCGCTTCTGTACTGTATGTCCACAGACCGTCTACCAACTGGTTCTCCCATGTGTGGCTGCCTTGAGCGATCGGCTTGTTCTCTTCGTCTATCAATACGGCTTTTATACGGGTCGAACCGAATTCAATGCCTAAGACGGCTTTTCCTGATAATATCGTTTGTTTTGCGTCCATATTATATATTAATAGGTAATGACGCAAAGTTCCAAAGTGTACTACTTTGGACTTTGCGCCATTGGGTTAGTGAAATTTAACGGAGAGCTTTGTTCAACATGTAGTATACTTCATTTACTTGAAGCTCATGCTTGAATTCGCTGATTGAGGTCTTCTTGTTGATCTTTACGTATTCTATGCCTAAAATCTCGGCAAAGTCTTCCCAATATTCCTCTGTGATGTCATAAGAGAATGCACTGTGGTGGGTTCCACCGGCTAATATCCATGCACCGGCACCAATCTCAAAGGTTGGCTGTGGTACCCACAACGCGGATGCTACTGGAAGATGTGGCATTGGCTTTGGCTCTATGCACTCTACCTCTTGAGAAATCAGACGGAATCGGTTGCCAAGGTCTACTACGGTTGCCTTGATACCATAACCGGTCTTAGAAGTGAATACCAAGCGGGCGGTCTGCTGCTTGCGGATTCCGATGCCAAGGAAGTGTACTTCAAGCTTTGGCTTGTCGGTTGCTATCATCGGACAAATCTCCAGCATGTGGCTCTGAAGACATGAACTCTGGTCACCGGCAAAATTCAATGTGTAGTCCTCAAGGAAGGAGCAACCCTTTGGCAGTCCCTGCTGCATTACCCATAATGTGCGGTACAGACATGCGGTCTTCCAGTCACCTTCAGCACCGAATCCATAGCCTTCCTGCATCAATCGCTGAGAGGCCAAACCTGGAATCTGGTCGAAGCCAACGAAGTTTGGATCGTCGATGTCGGCATCGCCAAGGTCGTCGAAGTTGGTTGTGAAGGCTGTGGCACCCTCATCCTTCAACACGCGGCGTAGGGCGATTTCTGCCTTTGCGGCATTCTTAACCTTCTGCCAGTATACTTCTTCTCCGCTCTCGTCTATCTTGATGGTGTAGAGCTTCTTGTATTCTTCTACCAGCTCGTCTGCTTCTGAGTCGGTAACCTTCTTGAAGTAGTCCATCAAGCTCGATACTGGATAGTAGTCTACATGATAGCCAAGACGCTGCTCGAATTCCACGCGGTCACCGTCGGTCACTGCTACATTGTTCATGTTCATACCGAACATCAGACAACGTACGTTCTTTGCATCGGCTACACCGGCTGCTACGCGAGCCCATACGGCTATCTTCTTCTGAGCTTCCTCGCTCTTCCAATAACCGCATACTACCTTTCTTGCTACACGCATACGTGTGCAGATATGACCGAATTCAATGTCACCATGAGCACTCTGGTTCAGGTTCATGAAGTCCATGTCAATAGTGTCCCAAGGGATCTCTGCATTATACTGGGTGTGGAAGTGAAGCAATGGCTTCTGAAGATCCTGAAGACCCTTTATCCACATCTTGGCTGGAGAGAAGGTGTGCATCCATGTGATGATACCTATGCACTTGTCTTCATTATTGGCTGTCTTCATCACGGCTTCTACCTCATTTGATGAGTTTGCTGTGCCTTTATACACAATCTTGATTGGGATGTTGCCGCTCGAGTTTAATCCGTCTACCATTTCCTTTGAATGTGCGTCTACTGCTATCACAGCGTCACCACCATACAATAATTGGGCACCTGTCACCCACCAAATCTCTAAATTTTCAAATGCTTTCATTTTTTAATAGATTTTAAAGTGTTAATAATATGATTTATTAAATATCTTGCTGATATAGTTTTAATGTTTCTGACCTGGTTGACCATAGTAGGCGTTAGGACCGTGCTTGCGGTTGTAATGCTTCTCAATCAACAATGGGTTCATGGTCAAATCTGGATTTACTGAATAGGCTATAAAGGCCATTTTCGCACACTGCTCCATCACCTTTGCGTTATATACTGCATTGTCAGGACTTGTGCCCCATGAGAATGGACCGTGGTTCTTTACCAACACTGCAGGTGTGTGGTCCGGATTAATCTTGCGGATATTCAGAATCTCGTCAACTATCACATTGCCTGTCTCAAGCTCATACTGGCCTTCTACTTCTGCCTTTGTCATGTCACGTGTACATGGAATGGCTTTGTAGAAATAATCTGCATGAGTCGTACCAATGTTTGGAATGTCCTTGCCGGCCTGAGCGAATGCGGTAGCGTAAGTGGAGTGGGTGTGAACTACGCCCTGAATGTTTGGAAACGCCTTATATAATACAAGGTGGGTAGGGGTGTCGGAAGATGGATTCAAGTCGCCTTCAACTACCTTGCCGCTTTCTAAGTCTACTACTACCATGTCGCTTGCCTTCATCTCATCGTAGCTTACGCCACTTGGCTTTATCACTACAAGACCCTTCTCACGGTCTATTCCGCTAACATTGCCCCATGTGAATATTACCAAACCTTGTTTCACTAAGTCTAAATTGGCTTTAAATACTTTTTGTTTTAATTCTTCTAACATATTTGTCGATTTTTATATGATGACTATATATTGAGTTTATTGTTTTCTTCGTTAATTAAACTTTCTTAAGTTTAGAAATATAGTAAAGTAAAGGTTTATGAAGTCGTAAAATATTTAAGTAAAAGTCATTATACGGTGTCAGACTTCTCTTTTCATCTATTAACTCGACTACAGAATTTAATTTTTAATTTTTAATTATTAATTTGAGCGTAGCGATACCGTCTGCTATACTCTGATTTCAACTGAATTTATACAATGCGGCACCGCGTTTAGATGTCAATTTGTCTATCTTGTCTGTCTTTGTCAATATGTTGCGCTCTATTATATTACGACGGAAATTGCGCTTGTCTATACTATGACCCAACACTGCTTCGTAAAGCACCTGCAACTGGGTCAATGTGAAATATTCGGGCAGTAGATTATAACCAATTGGCTCTACATATAAGTTCCTGCGGATCTTACTCAACGATTGAGACACCATCTCGTCATGGTCAAAGCATAAATGAGGCAATTTGTCGATATCTACCCATTCTGCCTCTTTTAAAGCGTTTGTGCGGTTGTATTTCTCTACATTTACCAATGCATAAAATGCTACAGATACTACACGCTCGCCTGGGTCACGGTCTACATCACCAAAAGCGCCCAACTGACGCATGAAGATATTTGTTATACCCGTGAATTCGGTCAACACCCTACGGGCAGCGGCGTCTATACTCTCGTTACGTTCAACAAAACCGCCTATTAATGACGATTCACCCTTACCTGGATTATATGGACGCTTATGTATCAACAGCTTTAAAGTGCCACCGCTGAATCCGAATATGGCACAGTCAACTGCTACCGTGAATTTGGGATACTCTTGATAATATGTGTTTGACGTTGTCATTTAAGGCTTTTTACTTGCTTAGTTACAAGCTGTTTTAATGATAATAAAAGTATTATGGAATGGGAGATTTTTTCTCCCATTCCATAGTTGTCTGTTTAGAAGAAGTACCAATAGAAGGCGCCGCAGAGAGCTACTACTACCAAAGAACCTACAACGTCCCATACGCCCCAGCTCTTGGCTATCTGCTTTCTGTATTCTGGAGTGAATGTAATGGCGTCTACCTGAGCCTGAGATGGTGCCTTTGTCACAAATGATATTACTATCATCATTATAATGATAAATACAAGCAACCAGCATTCAAATATCAGCCAGTTTGTCTGCCAGAACCATGTGGTGTTCTCCCAGAACCAACCTGTCATATCTGCTTTTCCGCTTTCGGTCAGGACGTTTGTTACAAGACGAAGCATACCTATGATGAAACCGCCAATCAAACCCCATTCACCGGCTTTTGGAGTAATCTTCTTAGAGAATATACCAAGAGTGAACACTGCAACCATCGCCGGAGCTATCAATGACTGAATGTCTTGAAGGTATGAATATAGGTTACCCATGCTCATCATTATTGGCATCCAGGCCAAACCAAGTAATACTACTACTACTGTGGCTATACGGCCAACCAATACGTAATGCTCCTCGCTCTTGCCTTGCTTCATTGGCTTATAGAAGTCTTCTGTGAACAATGTTGCACATGAGTTGAAGAATGCTGCAAGAGAGGCTACCAAGGCGCAGATGAAACCTATTGTCACGATTCCTTTTACACCCATAGGGAGAATGTTCTTTACCATCATTGCAAAAGCACCGTCAGTCTGAGTGTGATTGGTGATGTCCATTTCAATACCACTTCCTGCTTTCTGGGAAAGGGCGTAGGCCACCATTCCTGGAATGAGGAACATGAAACATGGTAACAACTTGAAGAAACCTGCTGCTATCGTACCACGACGAGCACGCTTCATTACTACGCTGTTGTCTTCACCCTTGGTCTGACCTAATACACGCTGTACGATATGCTGGTCTGTACACCAATACCAGAATCCTATGATGGAAGCACCCAAAAATACCACATAACCAGGGAATTGCTCATACATCGGATCCGCTGGGTCGGTATGGAACATGTGAGTCGTACCAAAACCATTGTGAGCCTCATTACAAGTGGCCATCATGTTGCTCCAACCATCAGAGATGCTGCCATCGCCCAATATAGCTAAGCCTAAGAACAATACAAGGAATGAACCGATAATCAGAATTGGAGTCTGAATGGCTGACAATGTCATCACACCCTTCATTCCACCAAATACTGTAAACACGGCTGTTATGGCTATGAGGCCTAAAGCACCCCACCAGAATGGTAAACCTAACAAGAATTCAAAGAAAATACCTCCGGTGAATGCTGTCACACTTACTTTTGTGAGAACATAAGCTATCAGTGTGATAATCGAAAGCCATGAACCTGTACGTTTTGTGTAACGGAATTTAAGGAAGTCGGGCATGGTGATAATCTTGCCCATCTTATTGTTCAATAACTGATAGAATGGTACGAACAACCAACCGAGAATCAAGATCATCCAACCTTGCATCTCCCAGTGAGCCATTCCAACACCGTCTTTTGCACCGGTTCCGGCTAAACCTACCAAGTGCTCTGAACCAATGTTTGCAGCAAAGATTGCTGCACCAATAATGTACCATGGCTCGCCTTTGCCAAACAAATAGTCCTGGCTATCAGCACCGGCCATTTTGGCCTTGTCTTTCTTTATTGAACGGTATACTGCCCAGATAATGGCCAAAATACCTACACCAAGAATGGTCCAGTCAAGCCATTCAAAGTTTTTTGACATCCAATTCATTTTTCTTAACGTGTTTTTAGTTTATATTAATTTGTTTTGTTGTTAAAGTCTTATATCTAACTAGATCGTCCGATTTTATATATTCTACGGTCAACTATTTCGCTACAGAAAACTTGAACTTGCAATAGCTTGTGTATTCCTGACCTGGCTCAAGCCAGCAGTTGCTCTTTTCCCAACCTGGAAGTGTGTATTTGTTTGGAGAGTCTGGATATTTCTGAGTCTCAAGACATACAGCACACTGCTTCTTGTAAACTACGCCGTTCTTGCCGGTGCAACTGCCGTCCTGGAAATTACCTGTGTATATCTGAATGCCTGGCTCATCTGTATATACCTCAAGAACTATGCCTGAACGTGGATCTACCAACTTAACGGCTACTGCGTTCTTGTCACCATTGGTGTTCAAACACCAGTTGTGGTCATAACCGCCACCGGCTGCCTTTATCTCTGGGTCTGAATCACCGAAGTTGGCACCTAGCTTGCTCTCCTTACGAAGGTCAAATACTGTTCCTTCTACTGGCTTCACTTCACCAAGAGTCATGTAGGTCGTATCTGTTGGAGTGTAGTTGTCGGCGTTTACTGTAATCAACTCATCTGCGATTGTATTGTTTGGATCACCGCTTAGGTTGAAGTAGGAGTGATTTGTCATGTTTATCACAGTCTTCTTGTCGCTTGTAGCCTTGTAACTGATTTCCAATGCATTGTCGTCGGTCAACTTGTAGGTCACGGTTGCTTTCAAATTTCCCGGGAAATTGTTGTCACCATCAGGTGAATCCATTGTCAACTCCAAAGTCTGGTCGTCAATCTGATTTGCATCATATACTTGATACTGCCAACCGGTTGGACCACCGTGAAGACAATGACCGAAATTGTTCTGAGGCAACTGGATTTCTGTGCCGTCTACGTTTATCTTACCATTTGCTATGCGGTTAGCATAACGGCCTATGGCTGCACCATAGTCACTTGCATTGTTCTGTGGAAAATATTTCTCCGCTGTGTCAAAACCTAATACCACGTCCTGCATCTTGCCGTCCTTGTCAGGTACCATGATGCTAACAATGCGACCACCGAAATTCGTGATGTCTACTTCCATCCCTGAAGCATTGGTCAATGTATAAAGTGCCACTTCCTTCTCTCCTTTCAAACTGTCTTTATATACAGTCTTGAAATCTAATGGATTCAATCCTGATACCAATCCTTCGGATGTTCCTTTCTTATCACTGCATGAACTCATGATGGCTCCGGCCATAAGGGTTCCTAAAAATAAAAATTTGAAAGTTTTCATAATCTTAGATAAATATTTTGTTTATAAGTATTTTTCTACATTTATTAACGAAAAAATCTCTTGAATAGTGTACTTTTTACGATTATTCAAAAATTTTCTCAAAGATACTTTATTTATATTATATAACACACCTTAATTTTATGTTGTATAACATACAAGTGTCTTTTTAACACTTAAAACCCGGGCTTCCACATGCCCGGGCTTTATGATAATCGGAAATTCGGCTAATCCTCAATCGGTCATTAGCCTGAATATGAATTAGTCTACTGCTATATCTTTGTTCACATTCTTGCAGCCTATCAGTCCATAATACAATATATAGGCAAGCATGCCTATTACCAGCCAGTAGCTCTGAATATGACCGGCTGAATTGGCTATTGCATCCTGGATTAAAGGCATGATGCCACCACCTACAACAAACGTCATGAATATGCCGGAGGCGGCTTCCGTGTATTTACCCAACCCTTCTACTGACAGATTGAAGATGCCGCCCCACATCAGAGATGTGCATAAACCGCAGGCGGCGATGAAGATACATTTCAAAGGTATTTCATTATCGCTTACGCTGAACGTACTGCTCTCTGGCATGAATATGCCTATAAGAAGCAACAGTATTGCCAGACTCGACACGAATATCAACTGAATACGGGTGGATACCTTGCCGGATAGAGCGCTGGAACTTGCACGACCAACGAGCATCATAATCCAATAGGATGCCGCCATGGTGCCACCAATCGCTGCTGAACCTTTTGTATAGTCTGTAAGGTAGAAATTCAGCTCCATCGGTATGCCTATCTCGATCCCTACATAGAAGAATATGGCTATCACACCAAGAAGACAATGACGGAACGCTAAAGGACTGCGTTCGTATTTCACTTGCTCCTTACCCAAATTAGGCTCTGGAATGTCTACCATCTTCACAATTAAGAATGATATGGCAAAAACACCGATTCCTATGAATAGAAGAGGGGATACGTCGCTCATACTCGTATCTTTGGTCACTTCACCTACAAGCAGACCGGCGAGGAACGGGGTCAACGTGGCGGTCAGCGAATTTAGAGTGCCGCCTATCTGGATGTATTGATTACCTTTGTTGCCGCCACCGCCCAATAGATTGAGCATCGGATTCACTACCGTGTTAAGCATGCACACGCAGAAACCGCAGATAAAGGCGCCTGCTAAATATATAAACAGATTCAACATCACATGGATATCCTCGGTTCGACTCTGTTTCACTCCGTCTACCCATTCGTTAAGCTCATAGTTGGAATACACAAACACCTCGGTGCTTTCACCTACAAGGCTCGACAGGTATTGGAAAAGCAAACCTACGATTCCTACTACCAATGCTATAAGAGCGGTCTTCTTATACCCGTATTTCACCAGCATCTTGCCGGCGGGAATGCCCATAAACAGATAGGCTACGAAATTCATGAGGTTTCCCCACGATTTGGCAAAGGGATAGGACTGACCCCATACATTCCCAAAGGGGGCACCCATATTGGTTACAAAGCTTATCATCGAAAAAATGAAACACATCGTGATGATTGCTATCAGATTTTTGTTTCTTGACATCTTCTTGATTATTATAAATTATAGTTTTACAAATTCTTATCCTACTAAATCACCATCCGTCTTTCCCACCAACGCCATCCACCTCAAATCTCGCTTCAACCTCTCTTCAAATGCTACTAGTGGAGCGGAAGTCTCCTGGCTTCCGCACATCGTATATGGAAAAATCCCGTGGAGCCGACGTTCCCTCCCTTGGCAATAGCGTCTTTCATTTCAGCTTCGTATCCTCGCTTCCTGAAAGCCGAGCGCTGCACCTCCTCATCCTGTCATAGTCATAAAAATGCCTCTGCCATGCTGAGTTCCCCGCGTCGGGGCGTTGTAGCTCCTTTCTTCCTTGTACTCAACTCAACAGTAGGGGCTGGTTTTATGCCAGCCCGCAACGGTGCCAACACCAACGAACCCACATCCCGGCTATCCCACCAACGCCACTAACATTCTTATTACCCACAAAGCTTATTTCTACCCGTGGAACCGACGCGTCCCCGCGTCGGGGCGTTGTAGCACCTTTCTTCCTTGTACTCAACCCAACCATCTGTAGGGGCTGGTTTTATGCCAGCCCGCAACGGTGCCAACACTAACGAACCCACCTCCAGGCTGTACCAATAACGCCATCACCTTCTTATTCCCCACAAAGCTTATTTCTACCCGTGGAACCGACGCGTCCCCGCGTCGGGGCGTTGTAGCACCTTTCTTCCTTGTACTCAACCCAACCATCTGTAGGGGCTGGTTTTATGCCAGCCCGCAACGGTGCCAACACCAACGAACCCACCTCCAGGCTGTACCAATAACGCCATCACCTTCTTATTCCCCACAAAGCTTATTTCAATACGTGGAGCCGACGCATCCCCGCGTCGGGGTGTTGTAGTTCTTTTCTACATCGTACTCAACCCTTCTGTGTGTTGGGACCATCCTCCGACATAACGGGGAAAAGGCGAAATGCTTCGTTAATTCCTTTAACAAAAAAAAGAGTGCCGAAGCACTCTTTTTTAAGCATAGTTATATTAGCAAAGCTTGCGGGAACCGTCACCGATTACTACGTCAATAACGATTGGCTGCTTGCCATATTTCTCAGCAAACTTTTTCTTGGCGGTTTCAACGAAGTTTGGATAAAGCTCTTCAGCTACAAGGTTGATTGTGCAACCACCGAAACCGCCACCCATTATACGGCTACCGGTCACACCGCAGTCGCGGGCTACGTCGTTCAGGAAGTCTAATTCCTCACAGCTTACTTCGTAATCCTTGCTCAAGCCTTCGTGAGTCTGATACATCATTTCACCTACTTTCTCATAGTCGCCGGCTTCCAATGCGTCACATACTGCCAACACGCGGTCTTTCTCGCCCAATACGTATTTAGCACGCTTGTAGTCTACTTCGCCTACTTCGTCCTTTACCTCTTCAAGATCTTCCCATGTGCAGTCGCGCAAAGTCTCAATCTTGCGGTCTGGATGCTTTGCTGCTATGTGCTTCGCTACATTCTCGCAGGAGTTGCGACGGTCGTTGTATGGAGAACCTACCAACTCATGCTTTACACAGGAATTAATCAAGACAAGCTTATACCCCTGTGGATTCCATGGGAAATATTCGAATTCACCGCTGCGGCAGTCCAAACGCATCAAATTGCCCTTTTTGCCATGAACTGAGGCGAACTGGTCCATAATGCCGCAGTTTACGCCAATATATTTGTGCTCGGTGGCCTGACCTACCTTAGCCAAAGTCATCTTGTCTATCTTGTTATCACCAAACAAGTCGTTGATGGCGAATGCATAACAACTCTCAAGAGCTGCAGAAGAAGACATGCCGGCTCCGTTCGGTACATCACCTGCAAAAGCTGTGTCAAAGCCTTCTACTGGAACGCCTAAGGCCATCATCTCGCGAGCTACACCGAAAATGTAGCGGAAATGACTTGCGTTTGGACCTTTCTCGTCGTCTATTGAAAACTCGTCATAGTCCTTCATGTCTATAGAGTAGGCACGGATTGTACGAGTGCCGTTCGGACGTACTTCGGCTATCATGCCCTGAGTTACTGCACCTGGGAACACGAAACCACCATTATAGTCCGTGTGCTCACCTATTAGGTTGATACGACCTGGAGAAGCATAAACAGATCCGTGTTCCCCACCTAGATGTTTGATAAAACGAGTTTTTACATCATCAATTGTTAATTTCATAATAATTTCAGTTTTATTGAGTTATAAATATTTATTGAACTAATTCTTCTTCAAACCGATACGAGAGCCAAACCAGCAGAACCATATCTCATAAAGGTAGTATACAAACATCAGACATAATGCTACGGCTACGCCTGTCGTGTCTACGACCATTCCCATAAGAGGGGTAAGAAGGGCTGCACCGATAACGCCTGTGTTTATCACTCCGGAAGCTGTCTTTGTGTGAGGACCCAACTCTTGAAGACCAAGGTTGAAAATCAATGGCCACATCACGGAGTGGAACAAACCGGCTGCTAACAGACAATAAGCACTGGCCATACCGTCAAACAGGAAGGAGGCACCTATGCAGAGTGCGCCTAATACTAGACAGCCTGTCAATAGGTTACGTGGCTTGAACTTGGTCAATATAGCTGCACCGATAAAACGACCTACCATCATGCCGCCCCAATATAGCCATAAGAAATTAGTGGCATTATCAATCTTATATGGCAACATGGAAGGTACGCCTATCTCTAATCCCATATAAAAGAATATGCCAAGGGCACCAAACCATACGTGGGGATATTTGAACACACTGCTTTTATATTCTTTTACCTCGCCTTCAACGCTCTCTTGCTCTTCTTCCTTTATCTCCGGAAGTTTCAGGAAGCAAAGGATGCCACACAAAACTAATGTGAAAATGCCTATGCCTAAATATGGAGCAGGAACGGCTTCTGGAGTAGGGGACTTTTCGCCGATTATAACTGCGATTATAAATAGAGGAGCTACGGTAGTGGCTACGGAGTTAAGAGCCTGTGATAATGTCATGCGGAATGCGCCCTTCTCTGGCTTACCTAATACCATAACATATGGATTGGCTACATTCTGAAGCATTACTACGCCCAAAGCTACCAAGCACATGGAACCAAGGAATATGGCATAAATTGTGCCTTGCTCACTGCCTAAAGCGGAGCTGATACCGAATGAATTGACTACAAAACCGATGCCGGCCACTGCTAAACCTAATAAGAGGGTTTTCTTGTAACCTATCTTGCTCATCAGCATGGCAAATGGAATGGAGAAAAGATAAGCACCATAAAATGCGGTATTAACGTATTGACCTTGTTGAGCGTTTAAACCAAATGCTTTTGTACAGAAATCTATCATCGAGTTGTTCATCGTTGTGATAAAGCCTATAAGGAAGCACACAATGAACATTACTATTAATGCGAACGTGTAGTTCGGAGTTTGTTTTTGTGGATTCATAGAGTAATTATGAATTAGTGTTTGTGAATGATTAATTATTTTACTACGCCAAATTTATATATGGTCTTCTGACTGTATTCCTCACCTGGATTCAATACTACTGAAGGGAAGTATGGACGGTTTGGACTGTCTGGGAAATGCTGGGCTTCAAAGCAGATGGCTGAACGACGTGGGAACGTGGCGCCATGCTGACCTGGATAACCTGTTGCCCAGTTGTCGGTGTATACCTGAACGCCTGGCTCTGTTGTATATACTTCCATCGTACGACCACTATTTGGATCGGTTATTCGAGCGGCAAAGGTCAATTCGCCTGCTTCCTTTTTGTTCAACACGAAGCAATGGTCATAGCCGGCGCCGTTCTTCGTCTGAACGTCATCGGCGTCAATGTCACGACCTACTGGTTTCGGACTGCGGAAATCAAACGGAGTTCCTTCTACTGGGTCTATCGAACCGAGTGGAATCGAGGTGTCATCGATTGGAATATAGTGGTCGGCATTAATCTCGCAAATCAAGTCTTCAATCGTCGGAGTTGGGTTCGCTATGCCGGCGATGGAGAAATAACCGTGATGGGTCATGTTGACAATCGTCTTCTTGTCGCAACTGCCTTTGTAGTCGATTACCAGTTCGCAATCATCTGTCCATGTGTACACTACGGTAATTTCAAACTTGCCAGGAAAACCTTCTTCCATGTCGGCTGCCTCATAGTGCAATTCCAATGCATTAGAACCTAATACCTTTGCATCCCATACACGCTTGTGAAAACCGGTCGGACCACCATGAAGTGCGTTGGGACCATTGTTGATTGCCAAGTCATATTCCTTACCGTCCAAAGTGAACTTGCCTTTGCATATGCGGTTGCCATAGCGACCTATCAATGTAGACAAATATGGCTCCGGACTGCTGATGACTTCATCGATATTGTCGTGACCCTGGATCACGTTGCCTATCTTGCCATCTTTGTCGGGAACCATTATAGCTACCACTGCGCCACCATAATTGGTAATCGCTACTTCATAGCCTGCTTTGTTTGTTAAGATAAATAGGTCGGTTTGTTTGCCATCTACCGACTTCTGAAAGTCTGCGGCATGCATGCCGCATAAATTGTCTTTTGTGCTCATACTATTAGTGTTTTGTTATTTGGTGTTTTTTATATCATTATGGTTCACGATAATTGCTCTTTAATGACAAATTGCAATTATTATGCAAATAAAACAAATTTTTTTGAACAAAACTAATATATTGACAACATTTTTTCAAAAAAAATTTTTTTTCATCAAAAAAAATGAACTTATGAAGTGATAATTACGTCATTTGCTAAGTGAACGCAGAAAATCGGCTACAACGAATGTACTGCCACCAACAAATATGAAATCGTCTGAGGATGATTCCGCTAATGCTTGGTTATACGCCTCTATCACAGTGGAATATGAATTGCCGAATAAGCCGTGTTCACGACCCTTCGACTGCATTTCCTCATGAGCAAGTGCGCGGGATACGGAGGCCTGACAAAAATAATATTGAGCATCACGAGGCAACAGCGACAACACTCCGTCTATGTCCTTATCATTGACCATGCCGATAACTATCCTTAATTTACGGTATTTCTGACTCGACAACTGACGTGACAACTGCTCAAAGCAACCTACGTTATGACCCGTGTCGCAAAATACACGAGGATCCTTACGGATAAATTCCCAACGACCACGTAAACCGGTGTTCTTCACCACTTTCTGAATGCCTGATTCTATGCTGGATTCGCTGATGAGTGGAAAACGCTTTTTCAAGATCTCAATCGAACATAAAACCGTTGACAGATTCTGGATTTGATAGATTCCTCCCAACGGACTGTACAGAACCTTGAACCATGGGAGTACTACGCCCAATTTACCGTCGGGGTACAGTGTGTAGTCTTGAATCGGAGAATTGCGGTCTGCATATACCAATGGGGAATTAAGCTGACGGGCTATACTCGAAAACACCTTGTCGGTTAAACCAGTGAATTCACCAATCACAACAGGGCGATTACGCTTTATGATACCGGCTTTCTCATAGGCAATCGAACGCTTGGAGCTGCCAAGCAAATTAGTGTGGTCTTTGCTGATATTGGTTATTATGCTTAATTCTGGAGTTATGATGTTTGTACAGTCTAATCTCCCGCCTAAACCTACTTCTATCACTGCCACGTCTACTCCCATGTCGGCAAAATACTTGAATGCCATTGATGTGGTCAATTCAAAAAAGGAGGGATGAAGGGGCTCGAAAAAATCGCGCTCCTCTTCTATAAACCGGCATACATATTCTTCGTTGATCATCTCACCGTTTATCTTTATACGCTCACGGAAATCAAGCAAGTGGGGGGATGTGTATAAACCAACCTTGTAGCCGCTCTCCTGAAGGATGGATGCTATGAAATGAGAACAAGAACCTTTGCCGTTCGTGCCGCCGATGTGAATGCTCTTGAATTTCTTGTGGGGATGACCGAAATGCTCGTCTAAGGTATACGTAGTCGACAAGCCTGGCTTGTAGGCGCCCTTGCCTATGTTCTGAAACAGTGGGGCACTCTTATATAAATAGTCTATGGATTCTTCGTAGGTCATAGTGATTTAAGGTGTTGAAAGTTTGAAAGTTAATGGATTACTATAAAAAACTACTCTCGCTCATCACAAAATGAACGAGGGTAGTGGATTGATATGTTTATTCAAAATATGAGCGTAAACGTTTGTCTATCTTTGCACGGCTGTCTGAACTCGGAGTAAACGAAGGATCGTCCTTTACTGAGGATATGCCGTTGCGCAATGTGCTTGACATGTTTTCTGGAATGTATACGCTTATATTGATTATCTCATCACCTTTACCACGGCTGTAGCCTTGTACTTCAGGAAGGCCTTTGCCGCGTAAACGCAAGGTTGTGCCTGGTTGTGTGCCTGGAGATATGTTGATCTTGGCGCGTCCGTCTATAGTCGGTACTTCTACGGCGCCGCCAAGCATCGCCTGGGGTAGTGTCAACAGCAAATTGTAGACGATATTTGAACCTTGACGGATGAAACGGTCGTCTTTGATCTCCTTCACTACTACGTGGAGGTCGCCGGCTACACCGTTATGACGACCGGCACCGCCCTTTCCATCCAACTGAAGCATCATGCCGTCTTCAAGACCGGCTGGAAAATGTACCTCAACAATGTTCTCACCCGATACTATGCCTTCGCCACCACAATGTGGACACTTGTTCTTTATTATCGTGCCCTCTCCATGACAACGGCTGCAGGTGGTCTGCGATTGCATCATACCAAGAATCGTACGCTGCTGACGAATTTCAACTCCGCTTCCGTTACAGTTCGGACAAGTACTCGTCTGACCGTCTGAACTGCCGCTTCCGTGACAATGGGGACAAGTCACATCGGTCTTTACCTTGAATTTCTTTGTCGTACCGTTCAGTATCTCAGAAAGGGTCAGCTCTACCTTCAAACGCTGGTCACGACCACGGTATACTGGCTTGCTGCTACGACGACCGCTAAAACCGCCAAAGCCGCCAAATCCACCGAAACCGCCGCCGAATATATCTCCGAAGGCACTGAAAATGTCATCCATGCTCATTCCGGCACCACCAAATCCTTCGGCCCCGTCTACTCCGGCATGACCAAACTGGTCATAACGCTTACGCTTTTCGGGATCCCGAAGCACATTATAGGCTTCTGCGGCTTCCTTGAATTTCGCCTCAGCATCCTTGTCATCCGGATTCTTGTCTGGATGATATTTCAATGCCATCTTACGATAGGCTTTCTTTATCTCGTCTGCATTGGCGCTCTTATCTACGCCTAGCACTTCATAATAATCGCGTTTTGCCATCTCGTTTATTGTTTTATTCTGCCACTGCCACTTTGCTGTGACGGATCACCTTGTCGTTTAGTTTGTAACCTTCTTGGATGCAGTCAATAACCTTGCCGTGAAGCTCTTCGGGCTGACCGGGTACCATCGCAACGGCTTCGTGATAGTCTACGTTGAATGGTTCGCCTACTGAGTCTATCTTGGTCAAACCTTGTTTCGACAACGTGTCCTTCAACTTGTCAAAAATCAAATGAACGCCTTCTTTCAAAGAAGCTATATCGTCATTGGCCAACATGTCAACCTCTGCACGCTCTATATCATCCAATACAGGTAGTAGAGTAGTGAGTACACGCTCGCTACCATTCAAAATCAAATCGGATTTCTCCTTCAGCACACGCTTGCGGTAATTGTCAAACTCGGCCATCAAACGCAAATACCGGTTCTCGTATTCTTCTTTCTCTTGTTTATACTGATTGATATATTCCTCTATCGTGGGAGTCGTTTCTTCGTCTGATTCCGATGACTCTTCGGATGAAGCCGATGATTCATCAGAAGTGGTAGATGTCGACTCTTCTGACCCGAACTCCTCGGAAGATGACACTTCTGACGAATCGGATGAACCTCTCTCTTCTAATTCTTCAGACAATTTTGATTCTTCTTGAATCTTTGATTCTTCGTTATTCGTTTTTTTCATGATTTTAAGTTTTTTAACTTAATATGCAATATTTATGCCATTTTTATTATAAGGTTAGGCAATATGACACTATGTCATCTGATTGGCAGATTATGACAGCTCTTCCAAACTGTAACTGTCGGGCAGACGACGACAATTATAGGTCGAAGACATCGATTCACCATAAGCGCCTGCACTGCGGATGGCTATCAAGTCGTGACGCTCGCTTGTGGCCATCATATAATCGGTTACGAATATATCGCTCGATTCGCATATCGGACCTACTACGTCATAACAACTCTCAGAAATTAATGAAGTTGCAGGATCGGTAAGACGTATGTTCTTGCTCTTGCTCAAATTTTCTATCTTGTGATAGGCTTGATACAATGCAGGACGGATTAGCTCAGTCATGCCCGCGTCTAACATCAGAAATTTCTTCTTGCTGGTTTCCTTTATATACAATGCCTTGGATATCAAACTGCCGCATTGACCTACTATCGAACGTCCTAATTCAAAATGCAATTCCTGATTCTCATCTAAATCCAAACTCTCTTTGAAGGTGGAAAAATAGGCCTCAAAGTTGGGTGTCGGGTGCTCATTCGGATTTTCATAATCAATGCCCAAACCACCGCCAACGTTGATTATTGGCAAGAATATGCCTTCTGATTTCAAGGTTGATTCAATCTCATTGATTCGTAAACACAACGACTTGAAATCTGACATGTCTAAAATCTGACTGCCTATATGGAAATGCAGACCGCGAAGATTGATGTTGCTCAGGGATTGGGTGTAGCGGATGGCGGGCAATAACGACTCTAAAGCAATGCCGAATTTGTTCTCTGCCAAACCGGTAGTGATATTGGAATGGGTGTGAGCGCCTACATTAGGATTGATGCGAAGGCATACATTTGCCATCATATTCTTAATCGAAGATAGCTCGTTGATAACGTCTAATTCTGCCTGACTTTCTACATTGAAACTGAAGATGTCATGAGCCAAACCTAATTCTATCTCCCAATCGCTTTTGCCTACACCGGCAAACACTATGTCACGACCGGTGAAACCCATCTCCAAACTTCGTTCTATCTCTCCACCACTCACACAGTCGATTCCAAAACCGAATTTCTTGATGCTTTTCAAAATCAACGGGTTGGGATTGGCCTTAATGGCATAATGTACATGATATCTCGGCTCGTCTTTGATAACCGATTCTATCGACGACAAGGTCTGCTCCAACAAGTCTATATCATATAGATAATATGGAGTGCGGATTGATGATAATTTTGCTATGTCCATAAATCTTTTTTACCTTAAATTAATATTACTCCCCAATATCCCCCGTGGAGCGTATGGCATTAATATTATAGATATGTATTCTCTTTACCTTGAAAACCTTATAGCCACATTCTTCTTTGCACTTTTTTCAGGGGACTTGTCTGTGTTTTGATTCTGACTATTTAAATAATGTGTCGGAAAGTGATTGGAGTGCGCGTTTCTTGTCGGACGATGACACCAGGAAGGATATGTTATGGCTGCTGCCACCATAAGAAATCATCCTTACTGGAATGTTCTTCATCGCATCTGTTGCGGCTGTCTCAAATCCTACGTTGTGCCAATCCAAGTCACCAACGACGCAGATTATGCACATGTCATTGTCTATCTTTACAGTGCCGAATTTCTTCAACTCATTCACAATAGAAGACAAATGGGTCGTGTTGTCGATTGTCAACGATACTCCCACCTCCGATGTGCAAATCATGTCGATACTCGTTTTGTAGGTCTCGAATATCTCAAATATCTTGCGAAGAAAACCATGAGCCAAGAGCATGCGGCTCGATATTATATTGATGGCGGTGATATTGTCCTTTGCGGCTACGGCCTTAAATTTCTTGTGCTCAGTCTTGTTGCTGATAACCGTACCTGCTGCAGTCGGATCCATTGTGTTCAGCAATTTCACGGGAATACCGGCAAATTTGGCTGGCTGGATACATGTCGGATGAAGAATTTTTGCTCCGAAATATGCCAACTCTGCGGCTTCTTCAAAATGAAGATGACTCACTGGAGTGGTGTTGTCAACTATGCGGGGGTCATTGTTGTGCATACCGTCTATGTCAGTCCATATCTGAATCTCACTTGCATTCACGGCGGCACCTATCAATGAGGCGGTATAGTCTGAACCGCCACGTTGAAGATTGTCCATCTCACCATAGGCGTTACGGCAGATAAAGCCTTGAGTTATGTATATCTCTTTACCTTGATGGGCCGACATCTGATCCTCAAGACGGCTGCTTATATATTCCAAATCGGGCTCACCGTTCTTGTCTGTACGCATGAATTCCAAGGCTGGAAGCAAACATGCATTGTACCCCTTTTCCAATAGATAATTGGTCACCATGTTGGTCGACAATAATTCGCCTTGACCCACTATGATCTTCTCCTCATACATCGTAAAGATGCCTTTGGTGAAAGAACGGATATAGTCGAATATCTCTTTCAAAGTCAACCACGTCGATTCTTTGTATTCATTGCTTGAATATAGCTCTTCTACATGACGCTTGTATGTCAACTCCAATTGGTTGATCATCTCATGAGCGCCTTCGGGATTCTTCTTGTATAAATAATCGGATATCTCTACTAAGGAATTAGTGGTGCCCGACATGGCAGACAATACTACAATCTTCTGCTCGCCGTCGGTAATCAGATTAACAACATCTTTCATGCGCTGAGGAGTACCTACCGACGTTCCTCCAAATTTTAATACTTTCATCGCTTATTCTAAATTGGGTTTGCTTTCTGTAAACTATTTTGATGGGGATGAGGCTTTTTCTGAATCTAATGAATCTACTGATTCTGATTTTAATTCTACTGTCTCTTCTGATTCCGGGGATTCCGAAACTCTATCAGGAACTTCTGATTCTGTTGCTTCTTCAGATTCAGAGGGGTCTGATGATTTTGATGTCTCTTCAGATGATGAGGATTCTGATGGTTGTGAAGCTACATCAGATTCGGCGGATTCTCCTTTTTCAGATGACCCCTCTAATGATTCTGCAGATGCAACAATCTCTACATCTGAAGATTCTTCTGATGATATCTCGTCATTACGGGTTATCTCTGTAAAATTGTGGTCCAGGCATTGGAACACTCTGCCTGGATATAAATCCAGCAAACGGATGTTGTGTGTCACCATCACAACTGTTGAGCCCTTCTCGCTTATCTTGTGAAGCAACTCGCATATCTTGTTGCCGGTCTCAACATCCAAATTACCCGTCGGCTCGTCCGCCAAAATGATTTCGGGATTGTTCAGGATCGCTCGGGCTATCGAGATGCGCTGCTGCTCACCACCCGACAACTCGTTCGGATATTTATAACCCTTTGTGCTCATCCCTACCATGTCAAGTACTTCCTCTATGCGCATGCGAATCTCATGCTTGCTCTTCCACCCTGTGGCCTGAAGGACAAAACGAAGATTCGACTCTACGGTGCGATCGGTCAGCAACTGAAAATCCTGGAAGATAATGCCTAACTTCTTGCGGAGCTTCGGGAGACGCTTCTTACGCAGCTTCTTGATGTTGAAATCCAATACACTGGCTTCGCCTTCTTTGATGGATAATTCACCGTACATCGTCTTCAAAAGTGAACTCTTGCCGGAACCTACCTTGCCGATTATATAGACAAACTCGCCTTTGTCGACCTGAAGATTCACGTCGTGAAGTACCTCTAACGACTCCTGATATACATTTACATTTTTATAATCTATCAACATGATAATATGTTTTTATGATTTGATGTATCGTTTTTATTTGAATGAAATGGTCTGATTAGTGTTTGTGCCAATTCGGATCGTGACGCTCTTGAAGTTCTTTCGCCAAATCTTCTATACTCAAACCCTTGGAGGTCAACAGAACTATTAGATGATATAGCATGTCTGACGCTTCATATATTAAGCGCTCGTTATTGTTGGCTACTGCTTCTATTACTGATTCCAATGCTTCTTCACCTACTTTCTGAGCCATACGATGACAACCGTCTTTAAATAAGCTCGTTGTATATGAACCTTCTGGCATTTCATCCTTGCGCTTCTCTATGAAACGTTGGAGCTCTGATAAAAACATTATCGGATTATCATTTTCCTCATTCCAACATGTGTCAGAGCCTGTATGACATACTGGACCCGTCGGATTCGCTTTTATCAATAACGTGTCATTATCGCAATCCAACAAAATCTCTACTACCTCTAAATAATTACCGCTTGTCTCACCTTTCGTCCATAAAGTCTGACGACTGCGACTCCAAAAGGTCACTTTACCAAGTTCTTTGGTCTTTTTGTAGGCTTCTTCGTTCATGAAACCCAACATCAAAACCTTCAAGGTCTTAGAGTCTTGAATTATTGCAGGAACAAGACCTCCCATCTTCTTGAAATCTATTGACATGACTTTTATCTTATTGAATTTTATATATTTAATCAAATTATTTTATATTCTGACTGCTACACCCTCTCTTTTAAGATAAGACTTCAATTCCGGTATCGGTATCTCGCCGAAATGAAAAACAGAAGCGGCTAAGGCTGCATCGCTCTTCCCTTTTATGAATGCATCACGAAAATGCTCCTTCTTGCCGGCGCCTCCGGAGGCTATCACGGGTATGCTTAAATGTGTGGATAATTCACATAAAGCATCATTCGCAAAACCTTCTTTCACTCCGTCATGGTCCATGCTCGTAAACAATATCTCGCCAGCACCGCGTTCACATGCTTCATGCGCCCAGTCAAACAATGTGCGGTCACTCGCTAAACGACCCCCATTTAGATAGCATTGCCATATTCCGTCTGACTGGAGTTTGGCATCTATGGCAACTACGCATACTTGAGAACCGAAATGGCTGGCTATCTCGTCTATCAATCCCGGATTACGCAAAGCGGAGGAGTTGATGCTCACCTTGTCTGCACCTGCATTCAACAGACGGTCTACATCGCTCAATTCATGAATGCCACCACCTACTGTAAACGGAATGTTTATCTCTTCTGATATCCTGCGGACTAAATTTGTAAACGTCTTTCTACCTTCATGACTCGCAGTGATATCTAAATATACCAATTCGTCTGCACCTTCTGAACTATAACGCTTGCCTAACGACACAGGGTCGCCGGCCTCACGCAAATTCACGAAATTCGTGCCTTTTACGGTCATACCGTCCTTGATGTCCAAGCAGGGGATTATCCTTTTTGCTAACATAACTGAATTCAACTTTTATATGACTTTAGGTCATCCAAACTGATACGACCCTCATAGAAGGCTTTACCAAACACTACGGATGGAATTCCTGCCATATCTAATTCCTTAATGTCATCCATGCTGCTCACTCCTCCGCTCGCTATTAATTCCAATTCCGGATAATTTTCAAGAATACTGCGGTATAACTCTATGGAGGGACCACATAGCATTCCGTCTCTCGATATGTCGGTACATAGCACTTTGCTTATGCCTAAATCTGTATAATAGTCTAAAAATGATGTTAAATCCGAATCCGACTCCTCTTGCCAGCCGTTTATACTCAACTTGCCGTTTTTTAAATCGGCACCTATTATGAATTTGTCAGCACCATATTCGGATATCCACGACGACAAAATCGACGGAGATGTCACCGCTAAGGAACCTATCGTCACCATTTGAGCACCGTTGGAAAAAACGCTCTCAAGGTCGGACTCACTCTTAATGCCACCGCCAAAGTCTATTGTCAAGCCTGTATTTGACGATATAGAGCGCAATACCTCCATATTTACCACGTGAGAAGCCTTGGCGCCATCCAAGTCAACAAGATGCAAACGACGTACACCGGCTGTCTCGAATGACTTGGCTATTTCTAAAGGATTTGACGAGTATTCCTTCGAAAGATTGTAGTCGCCCTGACTCAAGCGAACACACTTTCCGGATATTATATCTATGGCTGGGATTAACTCTATCATAACTGCAAGAAATTCTTTAATATCTGTTCGCCTACTTTACCGCTCTTCTCAGGGTGAAACTGGGTGGCATAGAAATTATCCTTATGAAGTGAAGATGAATATGGATGAATGTAATTGGTGGTCGAGATGCTCTCATCACACAGTGGTACATAGTAGCTGTGAATGAAATAGGCATAACTTCCTTCGGATATTCCTGAAAATAGAGGTGAACGCATGGACTCTAAACTGTTCCAACCCATCTGAGGCACTTTGTAACTTGGATCATTCGACGAAAAACGCGCTACATCTACATCAAAGATTCCCAAACAGTCTGTATCGCCCTCGGATGAATGACGGCACATCAACTGCATTCCTATGCATATGCCTAACACCGGCTGACGAAGCGACATTATCAATTTGTCTAAACCGCGGCTGCGAAGATAACTCATTGTACTCGACGCTTCGCCCTGACCGGGAAACACAACATGACTGCTGCTGAGGATCTCTGAAGGGTCGTCGGTTACGATGGGACAGATGCCTAAACGCTTGAAAGCGTTGACAACACTGTATATGTTGCCTGCATTATATTTTATTATGCTTACTTTTGACATAGGCTATCTGCTTAATTCTTGCAAATTTACGAATTTTATCCCAATTTTATAACATTATCATCCTAAAATCTGACTTTTTGTTGAGATTTTGTAGATTTTGTTTTTTTTATTTATATTTGCATAATCATCGGTTGCTTAATCTTTAATTCACATACTTGATATTATGAAATTTCAAAAAACAAAAATATGCCTCATTATTTGTTGTTTGTCATTTTTCGGGATTAATCCTGTCTGGTCTCAGCAAAACGACACTATAAGCAATTTCGATAATGTAATTGCTCTTATGAAACACATGAAAGTGTTTCAAATGACATTCCCGCAGGAAAAAGTATATCTGCATTTCGATAATACTGCTTATTTTAAAGGCGAACGGATTTTTTTTAAAGCATATGTCAATAGAACTGATAAGGGAATTCCTACTGACATCAGTTCTGTGCTCTACGTCGACTTGCTGAATCCTAGTGGCGATGTGATTCACAAATGTAAATTGAAAATTGAAAACGGAATGGCGTCTGGCGACATTCCGCTTGACAGTATTATTGGAAACGGATTCTTCGAAGTCAGAGCATACACGCGTTATATGCTTAATTTTGGCGACGAAACGGCGTTTTCCAGGGTTTTCCCGATTTTCAACAAACCTAATACTCCTGGCGACTTTTCTGAACCTACTATCGACATTTTGGCATATCATCAGAGATTGCCGGAAAGAACGCTCAAAACCGACTCTGTATCAACACTGCAACCTGTTGACCACAGAATCAGAAATGCTAGAGGATATAACGTGAATTTCTATCCTGAAGGGGGAAAACTTGTCAAGGGAATTGAAAGTAGGGTTGCATTTACGGTCACCGACCAGTTTAACAAACCGGTAAAATTGCTTGGAGAGGTGGTCGACAGCAGCGAAAACACATTGACCATTGTGGAATCTGGTGATAATGGCAAGGGAATTTTTTCTCTCATCCCTTCCGACATTCATCTGTCTTTGTTGCTTACAACACCTGATAAGAAAATTCTAAAATTCGAACTTCCTGAAGTGCTCGAAGAGGGGGTCGCACTTGCGCTTGATCCTACAAACGATAAGGCGGTCGTCGCTTCTTTAACGGCTTCTGACAATATGAAAGGCGAATTCATGGCTTACACTCTTATGAATGACGGAAATATTTATTATTCTGACACTCTCTCCCTGAAATCTTCACAAGTTTTCGCTTTTAAAAGGGATAACTTGAAGCCGGGAGTCAACCAGCTTACTTTCTTTGATGCAAAGGGACATATACATGCTGAAAGACTCTTTTTTATTTGCCCCGACAAGAATGATATGGATTCTATTGTCATTCAGAAAAACGATAGCATGATCAAACCTTGCGAAAGGGTGCATATCAATCTACATACGTCACCAGGGGCACATGTCTCTTTCTCTGCTATGGATGCACAAACTCTTGTCAATGGAAATCACGGCAACATACTTACATATATGCTACTCGGGTCTGATGTCAGAGGATTTATTCCTAATCCGGAATATTATTTCGAAGCGGACGACAGGCAGCATCGATTGGCAGCCGATTCTCTTATGCTATTTAACGGATGGAGAAGATACGACTGGCAGGTCATGGCTGATGTCACTCCTTGGAAACATAAACTCCAACCTGTTGAAGACCAACTCTATGTATATGGATTCCTACGGCCGTCGCTTAACAGATGGAAGAGAAATAACCCTATTGAAAATGTCGACCTGAATATGTATATGTTCAATCAAGAAGGACTCAACCTCAGTGGGGAAACAATTACTGACAGCCTCGGATTCTATGCATTCAAGATTCCTGATGTCTATGGTAGATGGGATATGCAAATAATCACTAAAATTAAAAACAAACTGAAAACTTATGAGGTCTTGGTCGACAGGCAATTTAACCCGCAACCTAGATTCATTTTCCAAAAAGAAACCGAAATGCTAAAACTGCCTGAAAAATTCCTCGAGTTTCAAGTGGATCAAGAAGCGTTTCAGAATATAGAAAGGCAAAAAGCTGAGATGATGAGAATAGCACAAGGTGAATATGTCACTTCACCTGCAATCATAAGGCCTAAAACTAACTGGAGATATACCAAGTCTACATGGTATGATGAATACAACGGCAGATATCATGCAAATCTTTTCTACGATGGGAATACTATAACGGAAGAATATAGGGATCTCGGACTTTCAGAGCCGCCTGTTTACGACTGGCTCGAGGAACATGTCAAGGATATGGAGGGCGAAATTTTTGTTGATTATGAAACAAACTCTATTTCTGGTGATGCCACATATAACGGCAGAAGCATATTATGGGTTGTCGACAACCATTTTGTGGGATCCACAGGAAAAAGCGGTAGGAAAATATCTGAACTCGAGGATGCGTGGAAATTCTCTTTCTTCGACGATACTTATACTAGAGATCAGATGATGCTCATTATTCCTATGTATATGAATGATGTCAAATCTATTTACATTTGGTCTGACCAAAATGCAAGAGAGGATGCTGTGGTTATTTACATCTATTCTTTCCCTTACATCAGTACCGCTTCCAGAAAGGGCAGAAGAAACACTTATTTTCAAGGATTCGACATACCGACTAAATTCCATATGGACGACTATTCGGTCATCCCACCTACATACGACGATTACAGAAGAACGATTTACTGGAATCCGGATGTGATCGCTGATGAAAATGGTAATGCCAAAATCGAATTCTATAACAACTCTTCATGCAAAACAATGTATATCTCTGCTGAAGGAATCAACAAGAACGGACAATTCATCGCTAATTAATATATTATGGACAAATTGAACAGGGAACAACGGCGCAGGTGCATGGCCGCTATAAAAAGCAAAGACACTAAGCCTGAACTCATTGTGCGGAAATTCCTGTTTAAAAAGGGATTCAGGTACAGGCTTAATCTCAACAGGCTGCCTGGACATCCGGATATCGTTTTGAAAAAATATAGAACCGTCATTTTCGTTAACGGATGCTTCTGGCATGGACACGACTGCAAGTTCGCATCAATTCCTAAGTCAAACATTCAATTCTGGAAATACAAAATCTTAAGAAACCAAGAAAGAGACAAGCTCACAATCCAAAAATTGGCGAACATGGGATGGAATTCTATCACCGTATGGGAATGCCAACTGAAAAACAATGTCCGGACCGACACTCTCAACGCGCTTGAACATACTCTCAACAGTATCTTCCTGATGAATAATAAAAAATATAATTTAAAACAAAACCAACTCAAAATCGCTGCCGAAGAACAAGTCGAATATAACTAATGCCCCCAATACCATCATCCTTCATCATGAAATATATCGAAATCAATGAAAACACGGACCGGCAACTCTCATTCTATCTCGCTCTGGAGGAATTTGTCGCACGCCACATGACTCAAGAATCCGAATGCTTCTTCATGTGGCAAGTCACACCATCTGTCATCTTCGGACGTAATCAGCTGATTGAAAACGAGGTGAATGTCAACTTCTGCAAAATGCATGGAATCAAAATGTACAGAAGAAAGAGTGGGGGAGGATGTGTTTATGCCGATATGAACAACATCATGTTTTCTTATATCACGACTGCTGAATTTGTGGGATTCACTTTCTATAAATACATTAATCGGATTGTTCTGGCGCTACGCAAATTGGGGGTCGATGCTAAACCCAGCATTCGAAACGACATACTCATCAACGGCAGAAAAGTCTCGGGCAACGCTTTCTATCATCTGCCTAAACGTTGCGTCGTACATGGCACATTGCTTTACGACACTAACATGGTATTCATGACTAAGGCCATTACTCCCGATTCGGAAAAACTGCAAACTAAGGGGGTGGAAAGTGTACGTCAGCATATCACTTTGCTGAAAGACTATGTTGATTGTGATATTGAGCAACTTAAAGATTTCTTCAGGAAAGAGTTGTGCGATAGTTCATATCACATTAATAACGACGATCTGAAAATCATTACTGAGATCGAACGGGAATATCTCTCAGATGATTTCATCTATGGGAATAATCCGAAATTCACCAAGACTTTCAGAAAACGATTCGACAGGGTGGGGAATATTGAAGCTAAGTGCGAAATCAAGAACAACACACTGAAAAACCTCAATCTGATGGGGGATTTCTTCATGCTTAGAGACATCAGCGAATTGATTGAACGCATGAAAGGGGTAAAACTCAACCCCGAAGAACTGAACAAGGCACTCCCTGATAACATCTCCGACTATATCCTCAATCTATCCAAAAACGATTTCATCTCTCTCTTTCTTCAGTAGCTTCTTCCTCCTAATCTCCGATATTAAAAAGGGATTTGCCTTGACAAATCCCTTTCATCCCGTTTGACTTAATATCTGCTATTTATCAACCCCAAATAACCCCCAATAAACCCAATAAACCCAGATAAACCCTCTCGACTTTTCAAAAAAACATCCATAATATTTGTTTTTTTAAAAGGATGTTTTTATCTTTGCAAAAACTAAGGGGTATTAGCTCATCTGGCTAGAGCGTTTGACTGGCAGTCAAAAGGTGGCAGGTTCGAGTCCTGTATACTCCACACCTAATCCAAGCAGAGTCAAATACTGTTTGGATTTTTTTGTAAATGTTAATCCCATTCTTAGTCTACACTCAATATTCAATATAATGAATTACGATAACATCATCATCAAAGGTGCTGCTGAAAATAATCTTAAGAATGTCTCGCTGAATATCCCGAAGCATAAAATCACTGTGTTTACCGGAGTTAGTGGAAGCGGGAAAAGTTCCCTGGTCATGGATACCATCGCCGCTAAATCCAGAAGGGAACTCAATGACACCTTCCCAACTTTCGTACAGCAATATCTGCCTAAGTATGGACGCCCACATGTCGATAGCATCGAAAACCTCCCTATCGCCATCGTAATAGACCAAAAGAAACCTGCACAGAACTCAAGGTCTACGGTCGGTACATATACTGATATAGCCGCACTTGTCAGACTTCTCTTCTCCAGAGTCGGTAAGCCATTTGTGGGTTACGCTGAATCTTTCTCATTCAACCATCCCGAAGGTTCTTGTCCAAGATGCAATGGACTGGGTGAAATCAGAGAACTGGATATCCATAAACTGGTGGATTTCAACAAGTCTTTGAATGACGAAGACACTATTCATTATATCGCATTCGGAAAAGGGGGATGGAGATGGATACGTTATGCGAATAGCGGACTTTTCGACCTTGACAAGAAAATAAAAGACTATTCTCCTGAAGAACTCGATCTGTTTCTCAACAGCCCGCAAATCAGATTGAAAAATCCACCACACAACTGGCCTAAAAGTGCTAAATATGAGGGTGTCATTCCGAGAATGTATAGAAGCATTATCAACAGCGAGGAAGGCCTGCTGCATGCGGCTGTACTCAATCCCATGCTGAATATGGGAAAATGCCCTGATTGCAACGGCTCAAGAATCAACCCGGAAAAACTGAAATGCAAAATCAACGGTATGAATATCGCGCAAGTGTGCGCCATGTCGATTGCAAGACTTAACCAATGGATGAAAAACATCAACGACCCGCTTGCTGTCGATCTGAAAAAAGCTATCTGTTCACGACTTGAGGCACTCGAGGAAATCGGACTCGGATACTTGTCGCTTGATAGGGCGGTTGGATCTCTTAGCGGTGGGGAAGCGCAAAGATGCAAAATCGCTAAATACATTAATTCTTCTCTCTCGGACGTGCTTTATATTCTTGATGAACCGAGTGTCGGACTGCATAATCATGACATACAACTCATGAAACATTCGGTTAGAAGATTGAGAGACGCAGGAAATACTGTCATTCTCGTGGAACATCATAAGGAAATGATAAGGATGGCTGACCATATCGTGGATATGGGACCCGGACCGGGTATCGATGGGGGGAATGTCGTTTTCCAAGGCTCCTATGAGCAATTGCTCAAAACCAATACAGACACCGCTTTGTGTCTTAAGGAAAAGGCTTCTGACAATGACAATACCATGCGCCAAATCTTTTCTGACGAAACTGGTAAAAACCGGAATGTTGGCAATACGGCGATTGACCAGCCAAATCATGTCGAACTGAGAAATGCTGAATTGCACAACCTCAAACATGTTGATGTAGACCTGCCTCTCGGAGTGCTCTGTGTCATCTGTGGCGTGGCTGGTAGTGGAAAAAGCTCACTTATGCAATGCCTTATGGATGAAATGAATCATAAACCGCTGCTTATCAGCCAAAAGAATATTGGTGTCAGCTTGAGGTCTACACCCGCTACTTATTTGGAGCTTGCTGCGGACATCAGAAAACTCTTTGCAAAAAAACATAAATTGAAGGAAACGGATTTTGCTTTTAACGGGAAGGGAGCTTGCCCTATTTGCGGTGGAAAAGGATTAATCGTAAGCGAAATGGCATTCATGGATAATATCGAAACCACTTGCGAGGCATGTGGTGGACTGAGATATTCTAAAGAGGCTCTGAAATACACGATTACAAGCGAAACCACTAACCAAACTCTTAATATTGCACAGGTCTTCGATTTGAGCGTCAGATTGGCAAGCGATTTTTTCAAAAACACCATAATTGAACAAAAATTAAAACCTCTAAAGGAGGTCGGACTCGGATACCTGCATCTCAATCAGGCACTTTCCACGCTTAGCGGAGGGGAATTGCAGAGAATGAAGTTGGCTTCATTCCTCGCCTACGACAAAGTAAATGATAATAAATCTCATCCAAAATCAGATATGAATACCCCAAAAGAGGGTGGGGAAGAGAAGCGGGTCTTCATTATCGATGAACCTACCGACGGACTGCATATGAAGGATGTCAAACGACTGATACAGCTGTTCCGAAAAATGGTCAGCCAAGGCGATTCCCTTTTTGTCATCGAACATAACGTCGATGTAATAAAGGCTGCCGACTATGTCGTCGAACTCGGACCGGGGGCTGGAGAAAAGGGCGGAGAACTGATCTTCAAAGGCTCTCCACGCGACATGAAAAACTCCGAAAACAGCATCACAGCACGCTATTTATAACATTCCAATAATCACTTTTTCCCAATTATGTTTGCTTAATTGTAAAATAATCTTATTTTTTGTATTCATAAATATCAATAAAGTGAAGATTATAGTATAAAATACTATATAAATATCAATATTGTGAAGGTAAAATATATAATATGGCTAACTTAAACCAATATTTTTCAAATTATAACTCTTATAGGTATAAACGGTCTGAAAGGCCAACAGCCCATAGCACAGGGAAACGCCCTGGGACATTGCCAGATTATTCGTGTAAACGCCCTGAAAGGGCAAAAGCATTAAATTTTTATTTACATACAAAAAAATATATAACTAATGGATTTCTTACCTAAAGACCCCCCGATTCTGGTTTCGAGCGTCAACATGCTTCTAAGGGATGAAGAGTTTGACTCTCTCGAATCATTGTGCTATAACTTTGGCACTGACCCAAAACAAATTAAAGATTATCTGTATCAGAATGGATTTGTATATAGCGAAACGCAGAAACAATTCCGGCCGATTGGATTTGATGAAATGAGATGATAACAAAAGACAGTATAGAGACAGCCTACAGCTTTCTGCATCAGAAGCAGCGTATTTATGTCCATTCCACTCTCGAATGGCAGAAAGACGACATTGAAATGGCAATTGCGGCTTATGCCGACGACATGAGCCAAGAACTTTACAATGCAATAAGTGGAGGTAAGACGGATTTCCTTCATGACCACAACCGATTTCAAGAGGATATCACATCGGCTGTCGAAATTCTTGAAAAAATGTTGTAATCACAATCAGAACTTTTGAATTATTCAAGTTTAAAACCTTGAATATAAAAAACTTAGTAACAATAACTGAGGAAATATGCATCATCTGCCAAAATTCATTATCACCATGGACGGTGTCCTGCGTCTTGGCATGGTCAATCAGCATAAAGACCTGCTGAAGCCGGGTGACCGGTGCATCGGTGGCGGTTATTACCAGTTCGACTGGACTGCCAATCGCCTCATACTCGACCGCTCTTCATACGACTTCGGCATACCACTCTGGCACCTGATCGATACACTTAAAGTGCCGGCATCATATCGTGGACTCAGCGTCGTCTATATCTATGACGACAACTTCCACGAGGATTTCAACCTCACCGACAATCTCAATATCGAATATTATGAATAATATGGAATATAAAACTTTAAACAACGGCGTGAAGATTCCGATGATTGGTCTCGGAGTCTATAATATCCCAAAAAGAGATACGCAAAAGGCTGTGGAAGAGGCCATCAGCGTGGGATATCGCAGCATCGACACTGCTGCTATGTACTACAACGAAAGTGCTGTGGGGAATGCAGTGCGTTCTTGCGGACTGGCAAGGGAAGAGCTCTTTGTCACAACCAAAATTTGCGACTCATGCTACTCACGTGAGCAAACCTTGCGAAGCGTTGAACATTCCATGAGTGAACTGAGGCTCGACTATCTGGATCTCATGCTCATACATTGGCCCGTCGGAAACCCCACAGTGATGTGGCAGACCCTCGAAGAACTCTATAAGAAAGGACTTTTCCGTGCTATCGGCGTGTCAAACTTCTATCCTAACTCGTTCCCGAAAATCGCTGAACATGCAGAGGTAATGCCGGTAGTGAACCAGTGCGAGACACATGTGCTCTATCAGCAACGCATGATGCTCCACTACCTGAAGCCCTATAACGTCGCCCTTGAAGCATGGAGTCCCTTGGCTGAAGGACGTCGTGCGATATTCAAGAACAACACTCTCGTCGCAATAGGTGAGAAATATGGTAAGACCGCTGCACAGATCGCATTGAAGTTCCTCGTACAGAACGGAATCATCATCATTCCTAAAACCACCCATATCGAGAGGATGAAAGAGAATATCGACCTCTTCGATTTCACCCTTACCGATGATGACCTGAAACAAATCCGCATCTTGGACACCGGCCACAACGTCACCGGCTGGCCCTCGGATGCTCTTAAATACAACCCAAAAACATAATACCCTCATGAATATAGAAGATTATCGTGATTTTTGCCTTTCATTAGGCGACGACGTAGAAGAAAAATTACCCTTCACTGCATTCCATGTAATCTGTGTCCTTACCGCAGCCCCCAATAAACCCCAATAAACCCCAATAAACCCAAATATACTCAGACTAACCCCATCCTGCCCATTTCGCCCATCCTGCCCATTAAAATCTAAGCACTCCCGCACTCCATTTTCAAAATCCCCATCACCTCCCTCCTTTGTACTAACCCCCTTACCCGTAGGGGCGACGCTTTATGCTCGCCCGCAACGCTGCCGCCTCCAACGAACCCACCTCCCGGCTGTCCCACCCACGCCACCTGCTTCTCGACTTTCTGCTACGTTAAGGAAAGAAGAGATTGACCCCTGTAGTATGCACTTGTAATCAACACCTCTTTCCAGCCTAAAATTCCAGATGGAAACTAAAAACAAAATAGCGGCAAACCTATATTTTACTTCGCATTTTATTTGATTAATTAGATAGATTTGAGTATTTTTGCAACGAGAATTGAGTAAAAACACAACGAGAATTGAGTAAAATTGCAACAAGTATTACTCTGCTGAAATTCCATAGAATAATTCAGATCTTCTTCTAAACGGCCTGCAAGGCCAACAGACCATAGCCCAGGGCAACGACCTGTGGAAAAATAATAATGAAAAAAACGAGAAAGAAAATATTAAAGTCAACGACTCTCGACGTCATAAAAGCCATGAGGCGTGGCGGACGTGAAGCGGAGATGGATCTGCTTGGACCTGGATTCCACTCAAAAAACAAAGTCCACAAGTCGGAAAAGATTTACACGCGAAAGAAGAAACATAAAGGAGAATGGTAAAAAATAGACAGTCATCTCAAAGCATCTCTTTCCTGCCTCTTGCAAATCGACGAACTTGTAGAACTTGAATAATATGGAGAAAATAATTTTCCTTGATATCGATGGCGTGCTGAATACCGGACAATATCATAACTACCTTATATGTCAGAATAAACCAAGCCAAGACAAGTATGGTATGCTCTTCGATCCGAAGGCCGTACGACAACTTAAACGAATCGTGGAAGCCACAAGAGCCGACATCATAATTGATTCATCTTGGAAATTCCTCGGTCTTGAAGTTATGCAAGAGATGTGGAAACAACGGAATTTGCCAGGCAAAGTAATCGGTGTCACAGATTCAGTTGCCACTGATAATTGGCTGCTCAAATCCAATCTTGACGACATAGACCCTACTTTGGGACATTGCAAGGGAATGGAAATAGCGTCATGGTTAGATGATAATACAAAGAATGACGTAAACTATGTCATTCTTGATGACGAATATGTCTGCCTCGAATCGCAGATTCCCTACTTCGTGCTTACAAATTCTAATTATGGTATCACGGAAGATATTGCAGACAAGGTGATTGCCATTCTTAATTTTTCTTCTTTTGATAATGTTTGAGGTTAAATGTCCGAATTTGGTGATAGCTTTCTACTTTCCGACGCAACATTTATATAATCTTCACTTACAGCACTTTAAGCATTAAACGGTACAAGTAAGAAAATGCAATTACTCATCCAGCATGCTTATGTGTAATTTCCAGTCTTTCAAAGTCTGCGAAGTGTCCACTTGACCTCTCGCTTG
>FLNV01000734.1_pt1 | contig 61588 bp, 40 predicted proteins | sample 1140351 | NCBI WGS metagenome assembly FLNV01 (sample SAMEA3878207, study PRJEB12797) | bioreactor metagenome | biome: Moose rumen | place: Sweden | collected 2011-10 | reverse complement strand
CATTGACAAGAAATTCTTTATCTTCAGACTGGTTAAGATCTTTGGCTAATCCACGCGGTTATACAGGTGACCCCATCATTCTTCCCATTCTGAACGCTCGACGCTCCAAGAACGGACACATCAATCTGGAAGAGGATGCCTGGACGCTGATAGAACGTAACACAGACATGGTGCTTCCCGGCTTTACCACACGGCTGCGACGACAGCACCCCACGCTGTCGGTAGAGGACATGCGCTTCTGTTGTCTCATTATGATGCGCGTGCCCAACGCCATATTGGCCGACATCTACGGCATTGCGTCCACCTCTGTAGCCATGCGCAAACAGCGTATGAAGAAGAAGTTTGACGACATTATGCACGAACAGACCTTGGAAAACTATCTAAACCAATACGGACTATGAAACAGATTACTCTGACATTGCTCGCCTTCTTAGCTCCTCTGGCGCTTCATGCTCAGCGGGTGTGGACCGAAGGCACCACGTGGGACGTGGAGTACACAACTGAAAGCGGACTGCCACACACACTGTTCCGCATGGAGCCTGACACCCTGATAGACGGTGTCAGTTATTTCCCGCTCACCGCCACGACCGACAGCGGTTGCGACACGCTGGCCTACATACGCAGCGAACACGGCGACAGCATGGTCTATGTGCGGTACATAGCAGGCGACGGTATGGGTCTGCTGCCAGACACACTGCTCTACGACTTCTCCAAACCGTTCTGCTACGGCGACACAATACACTACGGCACGGCCCATTCTGGAGTACAGCAGATGGTCGTTGACAAAGCTTATGACACATTGCTATACTGCTACAATGTGTTGGAAGAGGGCGACTCGCTGCCGGTCTGGCGCGGACTGGTATATATGCTTGGACATGTGGAGGGCCCGCTGGCTTTGTTCTTGGACGACAACCCTACAGGGGGCGAAAGTGACACTCATCCTAAATCAAGCAATGTCAGCCATATACTCTTCGGCACAAAGGGACACACTGCCATATCCTTGTCGTTCACCAGTGGCGACAGCCAGTTGGACGGAGCCTGTCAACGGTTTGGCTTCCAGCTGATGAACCGGATAGAAACAATGCAGAATGAGCCTGACAACATCGTGATGTCGCCACTGTCGGCATGGATAGCCCTGAGTATGCTGCAGAACGGAGCCGCGGGCAACACCCTCGCACAGATGCAGCAGGCCATGCTGACCACGGGCTGCACTGTGGAGCAGGTGAACAGCTTCAATCGGCAGCTGTCAGAGAGCTTAAAGGATATAACGGTGCCAGAGTGGTATGCTACGTCGGGGGATTACGACCCGGAGTCGCTGCCCGTGACAGAGCTGGCCAACAGCATTTGGTCTGACGAGGGCTATCCGTTCTATGACACGTTCTACCAGGCCAACACCGACTATTACGACGCCTCCCTCGGCACGCTCGACCTCTCGCTGCAGGTGTCAACTGACAGCATAGACCGATGGGTGAACGAGAAGACCCACGGCACCATTCCGTCCGTCAATGTCACTCCTGATGACGCACTGGTCATGATGCTCATCAACGCGCTCTACTTCAAGGGCGGCTGGAGCAGTCCGTTTGACGAGTACAACACCAGCATGAAGCCGTTCCTCAACGACGGCACGACGCAGGTTGATGTGCCCACAATGCGCAATACAGACTGGATGCCATACTCGCACACGGATGGCTACCAGGCGGTGAAGCTTTATTATGGCTATGACAACAAGTTCAGCATGACGCTCTACCTGTCCGACGAGACCGGCACGCCGTTCACGGCCGACCTGTGGAAACAGACCCAGCAGTCGATGACACAGACAATGGTCAGTCTTGAACTGCCACGCTTTGAGACCGACGTGGAAATGGAGCTGAAGGAGATGCTCAAGGCGATGGGCATGACCGATGCCTTCAGCCCGGTAGAGGCTGACTTCTCATTGCTCTCGCCACTTCCTACCTGCACAGGAATGGTGAAACAACTGTGCCACATAGCTGTGGACGAAAAGGGCACAGTGGCCTCGGCTGTTACGGTCATCACTCAGGAAGCCACGAGCATAGAACCGGTAACGGCCACGCAGGTCAGTGTCAACCGTCCGTTTTACTACACCATAGAGGACAACCAGACGGGCTGCATACTCTTCATCGGACACCAGCGTCATATAGACAGCAACGCTAACAATGCCATCACCCAGCTGCCAGACCACGCCACCCGTTCCGCTCCCGCCTACGACCTGTCTGGGCGCAGGCTCCCTTCTACCGCCATTCGCAAGGGCCTGTATATACAGGATGGGCACCTACGCCACTGACTAAAGAAATAACCATAGCCGCTGTCCGCGAGGATAGCGGCTTTTTTCTGTCATTTCCCTTTGCCATTTGAAGAAAAAGCGGTAACTTTGCCGCCGCAACTCCATAAACATGTATATTATACATACAGAGCAATAGAAATAGAATAATGGGAATATTCGGTTTTTTCAATAAGAAGAAGCAGCAAGAAACGCTGGACCGCGGCCTGGAAAAGACCAAGGGCAGTGTGCTGAGTAAGTTGGCACGTGCGGTGGCCGGCAAGTCGAAGGTTGACGACGACGTGCTGGACAATCTTGAGGAGGTGCTTATTACGAGCGATGTGGGCGTAGATACTACACTGAAGATTATACGCCGCATAGAGGAGCGCGTGGCACGCGACAAGTATGTCAGCACCAAGGAACTGAACGGCATGCTGCGCGAGGAGATTGCCGCCCTACTGGCAGAGGCTGGTGCTGCCGGCGACAACACCACAGAGTTGGCCGACTGGGACTTGCCTGCTGACCATAAGCCATACGTTATACTGGTGGTAGGTGTGAACGGCGTGGGCAAGACAACAACCATCGGCAAGCTGGCATGGCAGTTCAGACAGGCAGGCAAGAAGGTGGTGCTGGGTGCTGCCGACACCTTCCGTGCGGCCGCCGTAGAGCAGCTATGTATCTGGGGAGAACGGGCTGGTGTGCCGGTGGTCAAGCAGCAGATGGGCAGCGACCCTGCATCGGTGGCTTTCGACACCCTGCAGAGTGCCAAGGCGCAAGGGGCAGATGTTGTCCTGATTGACACTGCTGGCCGCTTGCATAACAAGGTTGGCCTGATGAACGAACTGAAGAAGATAAAAGATGTGATGAAGAAGGTGCAGCCGCAGGCACCCGACGAGGTGCTGCTGGTGCTGGATGGCTCCACCGGACAGAACGCCTTCGAACAGGCAAAGCAGTTTGCTGCCGTCACACAGATAACCTCGCTGGCCATAACAAAGCTTGACGGTACAGCCAAGGGTGGCGTGGTCATTGGCATCAGTGACCAGTTGCAGGTGCCGGTCAAGTATATCGGACTGGGCGAAGGCATGGAAGACCTGCAGTTGTTCGACAAGACTCAGTTTGTGGAGACATTATTCAAATGAGACGAAAGAGACCCACCATCGATATAATCACCATGGGCTGCTCGAAGAATTTGGTTGACAGCGAGCGGCTGATGGGGCAGATAGAGGCTCTGGGCTACCGCTGCACGCACGACCCCGAGCAGCCTCGGGGCGACATAGCCGTGGTGAATACCTGCGGCTTCATTGCCGATGCAAAGCAGGAGAGCATAGACCAGATACTTCAGCTGGCGCAGCTAAAGACTGACGGACAGCTGCAGCGACTGTATGTTATGGGTTGTTTGTCAGAGAGATACCGTGAAGAGCTGCAACGAGAAATTCCCGAAGTGGACCGTTTCTTCGGTAAGTTTGACTGGGGGGAGTTGGTTGAGGAGTTGAGGAGTGAGGAGATGGGTAGTAAGGAGGACAATTCATATAAGCGCCATATCACTACGCCCGCCCACTATGCTTACATCAAGATTTCCGAGGGCTGCGACCGCCATTGTGCCTATTGCGCCATACCACTCATTACGGGACACCACATCAGTCGGCCGATGGAGGATATCCTGGACGAGGTAAGGCAGCTGGTGGCACGAGGTGTGAAGGAGTTTCAGGTGATAGCACAGGAACTGACATTCTATGGCGAAGATCTGTATGGCCGACAGGCCATAGCCGAGCTGGTTGACCGCATGGCTCAGATAGATGGTGTGCGCTGGATACGTCTGCACTATGCCTATCCGGCTCGTTTCCCATACGACCTGCTGCCTGTCATAGCCCGCCATGACAATGTTTGTAAGTATCTCGACATGGCTTTGCAGCACATCTCTGACAGCGTGCTACAGCGCATGAAGCGCAATGTGACCCGTCAGCAGACGCTTGAACTTATAAGTCGTATCAGACACGAAGTGCCGGGCATACACCTGCGCACGACGCTGCTTGTTGGCTTTCCCGGGGAAACCGATGAAGACTTTGAACAGCTGGTGCAGTTTGTGCGTGAGGCTCGTTTCGAGCGAATGGGCGCTTTTACCTATAGCGAGGAGGAAGGTACCTATTCGGCCCTGCACTATGCCGACGATGTGTCTGACGAGGTGAAGCAGCAACGGCTGGACCGGCTGATGGCCGTTCAGCAACGTATCAGCTTGTCGATGGCAACAGCCAAGATAGGACAGACACTGACCACCGTCATAGACCGCTATGAGGGTGGGGTGGGTCGGAAAGGCGACCGCCGTGGAGGTTTCTATGTAGGTCGCACGGAGTTCAGTTCGCCAGAGGTGGATCCTGAGGTGCTGATACGGGCAGACGAAGGTACACTTACTGTGGGCGAGTTCTATCCTGTGCAAGTCACCGATGCAGAAGAGTTTGACCTGTACGGAAAAGTTGTAAGTGAAGAGTGAAAAGTGAAGTAACTGATAATTATTAAATTGCCAATCAATAAATGAACAATAAGGAATATGTGGCTGAGCTGGCTGCGCGCGCTGGATATTCAAACCAGCAGACGCAGCGTATGCTGACCACGATGACGGCATTGATGGGTGAGTGCTTTGCCGATGGCGATTCACTCAGTGTGGCGGGCTTCGGTACTTTTGAGGTGAAGAAGCGCTTAGAGCGTATCATCATCAACCCTGGTACGGGCAAGCGTATGTTGGTGCCGCCAAAGCTAACCTTGGCTTTCAGGCCTGCGTCAGCATGGAAAGAGAGGGTCAGGAGCAAGGACGATGCAGTCAAGGAGGAAGGAGGCGAAACGGTATGAACAGACATAGCATGGCAGACCTAGCTACGGCGCTGGCACAGCGTCATAGCCTGACCATTGACGAAGCGAATGACTTTCTGAGCTACGCCTTTGAGATAATACAGGATGCCATTGACACCGACGGACAGGTGAAGGTGCGCGGACTCGGCACTTTCAAGCAGACCAGCGTGGAGGCGCGCGAGAGTGTGCATGTAAACACTGGCGAGCGTATAACCATTGATTCGCATATCAAGCTCAGTTTCAGTCCAGATTCCACCATGCGCGACATTGTGAACAGGCCATTCTCTCAGTTTGACACTGTGATACTGAACGATGGTGTCACTTTTGATGACAGTGAGACAGTTGACGTGGAAGAAGATATGGACGTGACAGAGGTCGCCGCTGCATCTGATATAACTGTGGTTGAACCAGAACCTCAGGAAGAGCCGGAACCTCAGGAAGAGCCAGAACCTCAGGAAGAGCCGGAACCTCAAGAAGAGCCGGAACCTCAGGAAGAGCCGGAACCTCAGGAAGAGCCGGAACCTCAGGAAGAGCCGGAACCACAGGATGAACCGGAACCTCAGGAAGAACCGAGAAAGTCAAGATATATATGGTTCGGCGCAGCAGTTGCGTTCTTGGTAGCGCTGGCCTGCCTAACCATTTTCTTCGGTTCCGACATTTTCAATAAATACGTAGGCAAGTCGGCGCCAGTTGTCGTAGCCAAGAACAACTCAATTCCCAAGCGCAATGCTGGTAAAATAAAGCCTGCCACAGAGAAGCCTGTCGTCAAACCTGTCGCAGAGAAGCCCGCCGCAGAGAAGCCCGTTGCAGAGAAGCCCGCCGCAGAGAAGCCTGCCGCAGAGAAGCCCGCCGCAGAGAAGCCTGCCGCAGAGAAGCCTGCCGCAGAGAAGCCCGTTGCAGAGAAGCCCACCGCCGTGGAGAAATCTGCTGCGGTAGCAGAGTCTTTACCCGACTACGATGCCATGGATGCTCGCATACGTACGGGCGCCTACCGCATTGTGGGGCTCGACTTCACTGTTATGGTGCGGGCGGGTGAGAGTGTCACTGGTGTTGCTAACCGCACGCTGGGTCCAGGTATGGAGTGCTATATCGAGACATTCAATGGCGTCAAGGGCAAGCAGCTCGTGGCCGGACAGACCATAAAAGTCCCAAAACTGGAGCTTAGGAAAAAGAAGAAGCGACCCGCTCAACAATAGGTCACCTCTTCCAGAAACAGAGCATTGGCAGGCATAGATTCGCCCGCGTTGTTGCGGCAACGTCCCTGTATGACCTGGTGTAACCGCTCTACGGTCATGCGGTGGCGGCCCACTTCAATCAGCGTGCCCACCACGGCACGCACCATGTTGCGCAGGAAGCGGTTTGCCGTAATGACAAAATACCATTGTGTGGGACTCGTCTGCACCCACTCGGCACGTGTGACATGGCACAAGGTTGTTTTCACGTCAGTATGCGACTTGCAGAAAGCTGCAAAGTCGTCATACTGCATCAGCACTTTCGCTGCTTCGTTCATCAGGCCGAAGTCGAGTTGATAGTGAAGCATGCAGCTATACTGGCGCAAGTAAGGGTCCTTTTGCGTATGGATATAGTATCGATAGGTGCGGCTTGTGGCCGAATAGCGAGCGTGCATTTCCGGGGCCACTGCCTCTATACGTTGTACCGCTATGTCCTGTGGCAGCAGCCTGTTCAGCTTATAGACAAGTTGGCGCAGTTGCAGTCGTTCGTATTCGTCCCCTGCCGTTGCAGCAGGGGACGAAGCGACCGTCGTCATGGCGGGCAGCGTGCCTTCCATGTCGAAATGGGCCACCATCATGCGGGCATGCACGCCAGCGTCAGTACGGCCGGCACCCGTCACGTCTATCTGCTGTCGCAATAGCTTAGACAGCGCGTCTTGCAGTACCTCTTGCACAGAGACACCATTGGGCTGTACCTGCCAGCCGTGGTATCTGGTGCCGTCGTAACTCAGTGTGATGAAATATCTGGCCACAATCTTCAATTTTCAATTTTCAATCTTTCAGCCATCTGTCCAACCATCCAAAGAAGGTGCGTTGCCACAGTATGCCATTCTGCGGTTTCAGCACCCAGTGGTTCTCGTCGGGGAAGAGCAGCAGCTCGGCCGGTATGCCGCGCAGCCGTGCGGCGTTGAAGGCCCCCATACCCTGGTTGTAGCAGATGCGATAGTCCTTTTCGCCGTGTATGCACAGGATAGGTGTGTCCCACTGGTCCACGAAGCGGTGGGGCGAGTTGGCGTATGTGCCGCTTGCCTGTGGCGTAAGGTCGCGGTTCCAGTAGGCATCGTCATACTCCCAGTTGCTGAACCACACCTCCTCGGTGTCGGTGTACATCGACTCCAGGTTGAAAGCGCCGTCGTGTGAGATGAAGCACTTGAAGCGTTTCTGATGATGTCCAGCCAGATAATATACAGAGAAGCCACCGAAAGACGCGCCCACGGCGCCAAGCCTGTCGCGGTCAACGAATGGCAGGTTCTCTGCAGCGTCGTCGATGGCCGACAGATAGTCGAGCATGCACTGGCCTGTCCAGTCGCCAGATATTTGCTCTAACCATTCCTGTCCGAAGCCCGGCAGTCCGCGCCGGTTTGGTGCCACTACTACGTAGCCGTTGGCCGCCATGATCTGGAAATTCCAGCGGTAGCTCCAGAACTGGCTGACGGGGCTCTGTGGTCCACCCTCGCAGAAGAGCAGTGTGGGATATTTTTTCCCTTCTACATAGTTGGCAGGCAACATTATCCACACCAGCATTTGCTTGCCGTCGGAAGTCTTCACCCAACGCTGCTGCATCTTTCCGAAGCTGAGCTGCGAGAGCAGCTTGTCGTTCTCGCGGGTCAGCTGGGTCAGTTGAGCTTTGTTGGATACCGTGCTTTCTGTTTTCTTTCCTTTATTCTTTGGCACGTTCTTGCCAGGTGTGACGATGTATATGTCTGTAGGCGCAGAGAGGCTCTGCCGCATTGCCAACAGTCGGCGACCGTCGTTCATCGGGGCTATGGACACCCAGTCGGCCCAGTCATCGGTCATCTGCTGCACATCGCCATTCAGGCTGGCCTGATACATGTTGACCGTGCCGTGCCATACGCCGATGAAAAAGACAGTAGGCTCCTTCGACTGCGAGAAACAGAAGGCATCTACGTTTGAGTCGAACTGCTCGGTCAGGAAACGCTTCTCGCCTGTGGCCAGTGTCATCAGGCACAGGCGGTTGCGGTCAGCCTCGTAGCCGTTGCGTGCCATTGAAGTCCATGCTATGTACTTCCCGTCGGGCGAGAACTGTGGATTCTGGTCATAGCCAGGCAGGTTCTTCAGGTTGTCGTCGGCATTCACGCTCTGCCGCTTCATGGTTTTTGTGGGATCTATCTTCGGCTCGATGTATCCGTCGGGCTTGCATAGGTTGCGCGTCTGTCTGGTGGCGATGTCGTAGAGATAGATGTCCGTATCGGTGGATATGGCATAGCTGGTGCCCTTCTTCTTGCGTGCTGTATAGGCAATCTGTCGGCCGTCCGGGCTCCAGCAGAGCTGCTCCATGCCGCCGAAGGGTTCCACCGGACACTCGTATGGCTCACCCTGCAGCAAGTCCACGCCATCGGTTGCCATGCCCTTCTCGGCCGACACATTATATATAAAGGGGTGCAATATGCTCTCTACATAGTGGTCCCAGTGGCGATACATCAGGTCGGTGATACGCCTACCCGTGGCCTTGGGCAGGTCGTCGGGGGTCTTCTGGATAATGTCGTGAAAAGGCAGTGAGTGTAGTACCAGAACCTTCGTGCCGTCGGGCGAGAAGGCATAGCCCTCTATGTCCTTGTCGGTGTGCGATAGCTGCTGCCTTGCTGTACCGTCGGCATTCATTGTCCACAGCTGGCCGCCGCACAGGAAGGCTATCCGTCCGTCCTTCAGCCACTGCGGGTCGGTTTCGCTCTTGTCTCCTGTGGTCAGCACGTGCCGGTTGCTACCATCGGCATTTATCAGAAGCAGTTTCTGCTGACTATTGTTTTGCGGCACGCTGTAGTAGCCCACCTGATAGGCCACTTGGCTACCGTCGGGCGAGGCCTGGGCCTGAGAGATACGTCCCATGGACCACAGGTCTTCAGGGGTCATCGTACGCTGGGCTGCCCCTGTGGCAGCCACAAGGGTTGCAGCCATAAGAAAAGATTTTTTATTCATATTTGTATATGGTTTTTGAGTTCTGCGTGCAAAATTACAGTTTTTTCTCCAAATAACAGCATATTTCTTCATTCTTCATTCCTACTCCTCAGTTCCAGCGAGTTTATTATATTCTGCCACAGTACATAGCAGCCAGCTCCTACCGATGCCACCGGACTGAGAAACATATACGCCACCCAGATGGCCATGCCTGTGTTTTTCTGGAACATGGCTTGGCGCGTATTGACTTTTTCGCCACAGTGTCGGCCCACCATGTGTCCAATGCCGAACTGCAGCCAGCACACCGCCAGCGTTAACAGTGCTATGGTCAGCAGCAAGACAGGTGGGACACCAGAGCACAGTATATTGCGCATGGTTATTCCGGCAGTCATAGCCAGCGATATGGCCCAGGTGTAGAAGGCTAAGTCCCTGTGTATCGTCACCCACTGTCGCAATGGCTCCATGTGGTGCTGCACGATGTAACCCATAACGAGCGGTAGCAGCAGGACCATGGCCACTTGTTGTAGGATAACAAGGAAGGCTCTGCCGAAGGTGACGCCGGCCGCAGGTTCAAGTATGGGGAAGACGGCTGGTATCAGTACCGACGCTGTCACGTTCGACATCAGCACGTATGTCGTCATGGTGTTTAGGTTGCCGCCCAGCTTGCCCGTGACAACCGGTGCTGCAGAGGCGCAGGGAGCAATGACGCAGGTCAGTACAGCCTCGGCAACCATGCGGTGGTGCATGTCAAGTCCTGTCAGCATGATGGCAGCCACCACAGCTGCCACCAGCAACAGCTGACTGGCGCTGATCCACAGGTGCCAGCTATGGGGACGCAGTTGGTGGAAATCTACTTTGCAGAAAGTTATGAGCAGAGTCAGGAAGATGAACAGTGGAAAGGTGGTGTCAACTATGTCGCCCACCACTTGGCCCACAGGCTCAAGGGCGGGCAGCAGCCAGTAGCACAGATATAGTGAACAGCCGATGACTATGGCCACCGGCAGTGTCCAGTCTTTCAGAAACCTCAGTATAGCATTCATATTTCCTGTGTAACCTGTATGGGAAGCCAGACAGCCCAGTGTGTAATGAAAAGGTGAAAACAGCTGCAAAGTTAGACAAATTGTTTGGAAAAACAAAATAAAAAGTCATGTGTCTTAGTGCAACCTGCGTTTGGTACAATTTCGTACACAGGCTCTGTACGTTTCGTACACAGGCCCTGTACGCTTCGTACACAGGCTCTGTACGTTTCGTACACAGGCCCTGTACGAAATTGAACTGTTACTATTTTAGTTAAAAATGCTAAAAGAAGAGGTTGCATTCAGATATTAATGATAACTTTGCACACAGAAAGACAACAACAGTATAACCTCATCTATTAATAACCAAACGAAACACACCATTATGAGCAAGCAGAACAAGTATGCCGGCACTCAGACAGAGAAGAATCTGGAGGCCGCTTTCGCTGGCGAGTCGCAGGCGCGCAACAAGTACACCTACTTTGCCTCGCAGGCCAAGAAGGAGGGCTATGAGCAGATAGCAGAACTGTTCCTTAAGACAGCCGACAACGAGAAAGAACATGCCAAGCTCTGGTTCAAGGAGCTGAACGGCATTGGTGACACAGCTGAGAACCTGGGTGCCGCAGCCGACGGCGAGAACTTTGAGTGGACAGACATGTACGAAGGCTTTGCCAAGACCGCTGAGGAGGAGGGCTTCAAGGGCCTGGCTGCAAAGTTCCGCATGGTGGCCGCCATCGAGAAGCGCCACGAGGAGCGTTACCGCGCCCTGCTTAAGAACATTGAGGCTCAGGAAGTGTTCAAGAAGTCGAGCGTCAAGGTATGGGAATGCCGCAACTGCGGCCACATCGTGGTGGGTGAGAAGGCCCCCGAGGTATGCCCTGTATGCGCACACCCGAAAGCCTATTTCGAAATACACGCAGACAATTTCTAAATTGAGAGGTGAGAGGTGAGAGTTGAGACAACTCTCACCTCTCCACTCTCACCTCTTCATTAAAATAAGATATGAACATTCTGATTACAGGCTGCAACGGCCAGTTGGGCAACGAGATGCAGCGGCTGGAAGGGCAACACACTGCCCACAAGTTCTTCAACACTGACGTTACTGCCCTGAGCGAGGGGCAGACATCGCTTGACATAACAGATGCCGATGCCATTCGGCGCTTTGTGCAGGAGAACGAAATAGACGGCATAGTGAACTGCGCGGCCTATACCGCGGTTGATCGCGCCGAGGAGGCACAGGAGCTGTGCCACAAGCTGAACGCCGAGGCCCCGGGCCTGCTGGCGCAGGCCGTGGCCGAACGCGGCGGATGGCTGATACAGATTTCCACCGACTACGTTTTCGACGGTACGGCCCATACGCCCTACACAGAGGAACAGCCCACCTGCCCCAATAGTACCTACGGTCGCACCAAGCTGGAGGGCGAGCAACGTGCACAACAGACCTGTCAGCAGACTATGATAATCCGTACGGCATGGCTCTACAGCATATATGGCAACAACTTTGTGAAGACCATGCTTCGCTTAGGCCGCGAGAAGCAGGAGCTGGGCGTCATTTTCGACCAGATAGGAACTCCCACGTATGCTCGCGACCTGGCTGTGGCCATCTTTGCTGCCATAGAGCAGGGCGTAGTGCCTGGCGTATATCACTTCTCTGACGAGGGTGTCATCTCATGGTACGACTTCACCAAGGCCATACATAGGCTGGCAGGTATCACCACATGCCATGTCAAGCCGTTGCACACAGCCGAGTATCCCACGCCTGCCGCCCGTCCACACTATTCAGTATTGGACAAGACGAAGATAAAGCAGACCTACCATCTTGAGGTTCCCTATTGGGAGGAAAGCCTCGCCGAGTGTGTAGCCCAGCTGCTGTAGGTCAGTACAGGCTGCTTGGCAGCCAGCACGTCATCTACCCTGCCTATCGGGGTGGAGTGGGGGGCGGTCTTTACCAGTTCTGGATTGTTTTTAGCCTCGTCGGCTATCTGACGCATTGCGCTGATGAAGCCGTCGAGGGTTTCTATTGACTCGTTCTCCGTGGGTTCCACCATGAGGCTTTCATGGAATAGCAGTGGGAAGTAGATGGTGGGAGCATGATAGCCGAAGTCGAGCAGACGCTTGGCCACGTCCATGGTGGTAACGCCTGTCTGCTCGTCTTTCAGTCCGTTGAACACGAACTCGTGCTTGCACAGCCCCTCTATCGGCAGGTCGAACACATCTTTCAGGCTCTCTTTGATGTAGTTTGCACTCAGCGTAGCCAATGGCCCAACCTCCTTGACCTGTTCACACCCCAGTGAGCGTATGTAAGCGTACGCCTTTACCAGTACGCTGAAGTTGCCCAGGAATGTGCCTATCGTCCCGAGTGTCATGTTGCTCTCGTCTTCGGTCTGCAGTTCATAGCGTGTGCTGCCCGCATCGGTCTTGGCCACGACACGCGGCATGGGCAGGTGCTGCTCCAGTCCGCTGCGTACGCCCACGGGGCCAGAACCTGGGCCACCGCCGCCGTGCGGTGTTGAAAACGTCTTGTGCAGGTTGATGTGCATTACGTCGAAGCCCATGTCGCCGGGCCTGCATGCACCAAGCATTGGGTTCAAGTTGGCTCCGTCGTAGTACATCAGCCCACCACAGCGGTGCACTATGTCTGTTATCTCGGGTATTGCGTGTTCGAAGATACCCAGAGTGTTGGGGTTGGTCATCATCATGGCGGCCACCTCGTCGCCCTGTTCGCTGACAATACGTCGCAGGTCTTCCACATCTACCGTGCCCTCAGGCAGGCTCTTTACCTCTATGACGCTCAGTCCGCAGACGGCTGCCGAGGCTGGGTTGGTGCCATGGGCAGAGTCGGGTATGATGACCTTGGTGCGCTGACGCTCACCCCTGTGTTCGTGCCATGCACGTATGACCATCAGTCCCGTCAGCTCGCCGTGGGCACCGGCACACGGGTTGAGCGTGAAGGCTGCCATGCCAGTCAGTTCGGCCAGGGCAGACTGCAACTCGTAGCAAAGCCTCAAGGCGTGCTGGCTTGCGCCGGTAGGTGTCATCGGGTGCAACTGGGTGAAAGCAGGCAAGGCGGCCAGCTCTTCGTTGATGATCGGATTGTACTTCATGGTGCATGAGCCCAGAGGGTAGAACCCATCGTTAACGCCGAAGTTGTTGTGGCTCAGGTTGGTATAGTGGCGCACCACGGTCAGCTCGTCGCATTCGGGCAGTCTGGCATCTTGGCTGCGTAGCAGCTGACTTGGCAGTTCACTGCTGCTGTGGTCGTATTCGTTGTCAGGCAGCGAATAGCCCTTTCGACCAGGCTTCGATAGTTCAAATATCAGGTTTCCGTATAGCTTGTTGTTCATGCCTTGCCCTCCTTAAGCTTAATGTCATTGATGATTTTTACCAGTGAGTCTATCTCATGTCGCGTGCGTTGCTCGGTCACGGCTATAAGCAGTTTGTCGTGGTCTATCTTTACACCTGCCAGAATGTTTCTGTTGGCACATTCACGCAGGATTGCGTCGGCCTCCATGCCTGGGAATGTCATGCAGAACTCATTGAAGAACGGCTGCTCGTAGGTCAGTCTGCCCAGTCCGCTCCTGACCAGCTGCTCACACAGGCAGTGTGCTCCCGCATACGACAGCTCTGCAGCTTCCTTCAGTCCCTGTCGTCCCATGAGTGAGAGGTATATGGTGACGTACAGTGCCATGAGGCTCTGATTGCTGCATATATTGGAGGTGGCTTTCTGTCGGCGTATGTGCTGCTCGCGTGCCTGCAGGGTTAGCACGAAGGCGCGCTGCCCGCGGCTGTCCTGCGTCATACCCACTATGCGTCCAGGCATCTTACGCATGAGCTTCTCCGTACAGCACATGTACCCTATGCCAGGCCCGCCGAATGACATGGGCAGACCCAGCGACTGTCCTTCACCCACGGCGATGTCGGCTCCCCATTCCCCAGGTGTCTTCAGCAGGGCCAGGTCTGCTGCCACGCTGTTGATGATAAGCAAGGCTTTGTGCTCGTGTACGTCGTCGGCAAAGCCCGAGAGGTCTTCTACTATGCCGAAACGGTTTGGCACCTGCACCACCACTCCGGCCACACCGCCTTGCTGCAGGCGCTGCTGCATGGTCTGACGGTCGGCAATACCGTCCCATTGCGGTATGGTCTCGATGTTGATGCCATGGTAGTGGGCGTATGTTTTGACCACACCGGCCACCTTGGGGTCAAGCGTCTGGCTTAGCAGCACGGTGTCTGCCTTTTTGGCGCTGGCCACAGCCATCATGGCAGCCTCTGCCGTGGCCGTGGCCCCATCGTATAGCGAGGCGTTGCTGATGTCCATGCCTGTCAGTTCCGCCATCATCGACTGGTATTCGAAGATATAGTGCAGTGTACCCTGCGACACCTCAGCCTGGTAGGGCGTGTAGCTGGTCAGAAACTCTGAGCGACGCACCATGTCCTGCACCACAGAGGGTGAATAGTGGTCGTATGTGCCGGCACCGGCAAAGCACGTCATGGGCTTGGCCTGACGTGTCATCTCGTCGAACAGCTGGCGCAGCTCTGTTTCAGAGCAAGCCTTGGGCAGCCTATAGTCGCCGCGGAACCGTATCTCTTCGGGCACGTCGGCATATAGGTCTTCCATACAGTTCATGCCAGCCTTGGCCAGCATGGTCTGAATGTCTTTCTCTGTATGCGGGAAATATTTAAACATCTTGGTTGTTTTCGGGTTTTCGATATTCAGTCTTCTTCGCAGAAGGCATCGTATGCCTTGGCATCCATCAGGCTGTCCAGCTCTGTCGGGTCGCTTATTTTCACCTTTATAATCCAGTGCTTGTAGGGGTCGTGGTTGAGCAGCTCTGGCTGGCTATCCAAGTCTTCATTCACCTCGACCACCACACCAGTTACGGGCGAGTTGAGGTCGCTGGCGGCCTTGACGCTTTCAACGGCGCCAAACTCTTCGCCTGCCTCTACATCGTCGTCCACCTCTGGCATGTCAACATATACCACGTTGCCCAGTGCGTGCTGTGCATAGTCGGTTATGCCGATGTAGCCAAACTCGCCTTCCACTCTCACATACTCGTGACTCTCGCTGTAGTAGAGTCCTTCGATTGTCTTTGCCATAGTTAGGATAATGATTTATGTTTTATTTCTTGTAATGTTTGTCGTAGAAACGCTTCTTCACCACATGGCCAGGGAATACCTTTCTGCGTATCTGTACCTGGACGGGTGTCCCCAGCGTGGCATACTCTGAACTGACAAGTGCCATGCACACACTCTTGTCTGTCGATATGGTGTGGTAGCCTGTTGTAACCTCGCCAATGGGCTGTCCATCAGCAGAGAGAACGGTATATCCGTGACGCGGTATCGCCTTGTCGTCCAGCTCTATACCTATCAACCTCTTCATCGGGCCTTCAGCTTTCTGCTTGGCCAGCGCCTCCTGGCCGATAAAGTCGCCTTTATTCAGTTTGACAAACACGCCCAGACCGGCCATGATTGGCGTGATGTCGGCCGACAGCTCGTCGCCGTAGAGCGGCAGACCGACCTCAAAGCGTAGCGTGTCGCGACAGCCCAGTCCGCAGGGCTGAACGTGATGTGTCTGCAGCAGCGTGTCCCAGTAGAGCTGTATGATGGCTGGCGAAGCATATATCTCGAAGCCGTCCTCGCCCGTGTAGCCGGTGCGACTGACTATGATGGGCAGACCTCCACGCAGATGGTCGTATGAGGGCTCGCCTACGGTGGTCTTGAATGTATAGAACACCATGTCTTGCAGAGGCATGTCCAGTAGCCGTCCTACCACATCTTCTGACTCTGGTCCCTGCACGGCTATCTGGCCATACTGTTCTGACAGATTCTGCAAGCTGATGTCAAAGCCTGCCGCCTGCTGCTGCATCCATTCCCAGTCCTTGTCGATATTGGCAGCATTGATGACGAGGAGGAAGTCTGCCTGTCCCATCTTATAGACCAGCAGGTCGTCAACAACACCGCCGTCAGCATAACACATCATGCCGTATAGGATTTTTCCAACCGCCATTCCGGCCACGTCGTTGGTGAAGATGTGCTGTACATAGCGTTCGGCATCGCGCCCACAGACACTTACCTCGCCCATGTGACTCACGTCAAACACACCCACATGCTGCCTTACAGCCGTATGTTCGGTGGCTATGTCGCTATACTGTATTGGCATGATAAATCCGCCAAAGGGTTGCATCAATGCACCCAGCTCCACATGTTTCTCGTAGAGACATGTCTTTTTGTTTTCCATAATATAGAAGATTAGTCTTTTTATTTGTGGCAAAGGTATGGAAAAAACAGCAAACGAGCAAAAAAAACACAGTTTTTTTGCTCGTTTGCATGTGTTATATTGTCACACAAAGGCGTTTCCACCTGAAATAACCCATTATGGCTATCACAACATAGAGTCCGTAGAGCAATGCCTTAAATGGTATTCCCTTAACTACATAGAGATAGCAGCATACGGCATCCACGATTATCCAGAAGAGCCATTGCTCAATGAATTTACGCGACAGTGCCCACAGAGCCACTATGGAAAGCGCATTAGTGAACGCGTCGAGCAGTGGTACGGTGCTGTTGGTCCAGTGGGTTAGGACATAGTAGGTCGCCCCCCAGGCCGTGATAAGGAACAACAGCGTGACAGGATAGAGTCCGCGCTTCATGCTGGTAATGGGCATCTCTGCAGATGACTTCTTGTTGCCGCCCCACTTCCATGCCACGTAGCCATATACGGCAGCCAGGGTGTAATAGACAGCCATGCCGGCATCGCCATAGAGCCCGTGACTCCAGTAGAGCCAAACGTCCAGGGCGGGCATGACAATACCTACAAACCACAGGTAGATGCTGGCTCGGTACTCCAATGCTATGTAGAGCAGCCCAAGCAGGGTGGTGAAGATGTCGAGGCCGTGGACTTGAAGGAATTCTGACATTGCGCAAAGCGAGAATAATTCTAAATTCTTAATTCTTAATCGCAGCAAAGCGAGAATACATCTTAATTCTAAATTCTAAACTCTAAATTCTAATAGGTTAGAACCTCAACGTCACACCACCCATGACGGTTGTTCCAGCCATGGGTATGAAGCCAATCTGATAGTAGCGGTTGTCATTAGTGTGGCCACCGCTGCCATAGATGGCGCTATAGACCCAGCCGCTGGCAGCATAGCGCGCATTCAACACATTATTAATATTAAGGCTCAGCAACACCTCGCGTACACCGAGGACGCGCTTGCCTGTTATCCAGTCGTAGCTCAGACGCAGGTTGCTCACGGTGTATGACGGCAGCGAGCGCTGACTGTTTTCTGTGTTGTCTAAATACTGTCGGCTGACATAGTTGGTATGCCATGTGGCGGCGAGGCCGCGCCAATGCAGGTTGATGAAGCCGTTTGCAATCAGCGAAGGCGAGAAACTCAGTGTGCGATTGTCGTAGTGCAGCATGCGCATGCCGTCGCCATCGCCGTCGCAGCCCAATGAGACCGCATCGGGATTGCCTTCCCAGTCGTCCCAGTCTTCCACATATTCGGTGAAGTCCTTCAGTTTGTTCTGACTAAGCGCGCCATTGGCGGATATGTTCAGCCATGATGTCACATCGACTGAGGCTGACAGCTCCAAGCCCATGCGGTAAGAGTCTGGAATGTTGGTGGTCAGGTTCTCGCCTATGTCGCTCTGTTGGCCCGTCTGCACGAACTGGTTGGTGTAGTCCATGTAGTAGAGTCCTGTGCTGATGTTCCAGGTAGGGGCTGTGTAGATGTAGCCGGCCTCCCAATCTACAAGCTTCTCAGCCTTGGGGGCAGGATATGAGCCGTTGTCGGTGAAGTTGTTGCGCTCTGGCTCGCGGTGGCTCATAGCCATTGAGACATAGGCACGGTGGTTGCCTGAGTGGAAGGAGAGGCCTGCCTTTGGATTGAAGAAATTGTACTTCTGGTCTATGTCAAGCCGCTGGTTGTATAGCCCGCTCTCCTCCTCGTAGAACTTGTCGTTGATGCCATTTGTACGGAAATCTACGTGCCTGTACTGCATGTCGGCGAAGACATCCAGTTTCTTTAGAATTGTGTATTGCGCCCTCAGATAGGCCATGCCATCGCTCTTCGAGGCGTCGCTGTCGTAGTAGGTGTAGTCGCCTTGTGCCAACAGAGTACGGCGCAGGCCCTCATGTCCCACATAGTTTATTCGGCCAAAGTGATTACCCTCAAACTGCTGTACGCTCACTCCGCCAGTCACGTCCCAGTTGCCCTCGCGGTATGACAGGTTCCACAGCAGTCCCCAAGTGTTCTGCGAGAGTCCCTTCTTGCGCACGAAGTCGGTGCGTTTCAGTTGGTTGCCATCGGCATCGGTGAAGCTTAGTCCAAACTTCTTCAGCTTGTTCTGTGGACGGAATTCCTCATAGTAGCCATAACCGTAGGTGTAGTGCAGTGTGGCACTTGTGCTGAGTGCACCCTCGCTGTAAACCAGCGACAGCAGGTTGTGGTTCTGCCAGAAGTTGTCTGTGGTCCTTGGCCAAAGCGTGCCGTCGCTCATCTGATAGCGCTGAGTCTGGTAGTTACCGTCGGCATCACGAACGAAGTTGCCGTCTGCGTCAGTAACAAGCTGCTCGTAGAGCGAGTTGTACTGGCCTAATCCACGGTCGTACATGTCTTTGTATGTACTGATACCGGTCTGTGCGCCGTATGTGCCGTTCATCAGCGACAGGTCGTCAGAGCCTGCGGTGACGCCGTTCCATGCCTGGCCTGTCGTCTCATAGTTACCTATATTCTTGTAACGCAGTTGCATTTGCTCGTTGACATTCCATGTCAGCCCACCATAGTAGCTGCCAGAGTTGCCTGCCGTACCATGTATAAATCCATCGGTGCCAGTGTGATGATAGGCGCCATCAATGATGAGCTGGTTCCACAGCAGACCTGTCGAGAACGATCCCCCGACATTGTAGGTGTTGTACGAGCCGTAGTTGCCGCTCAGTTCGAGCATTGGCGTTAAGCTCGGCGCCTTGGTAGAGAGTGACACCGTACCCCCGAAGGCACCGTCGCCGTTGGTCGAGGCACCCACGCCGCGCTGCACCTGCACTGAGCCCATGAGCGAGGCATAACTGTTCATGTTGGCCCAGAAAACCGTCTGGTCTTCTGGTGAGTTGAGTGTTACGCCGTCGAGTGTCACGTTGATGCGTGAGCCAGAGGCCCCACGTATGCGCATGTAGGTTGTGCCTGTGCCCAGACCGTTCTCACCCCATGCTGTCACGCCTGGTGTCTGCTGCAGCAGCATTGGCAGTTCGCGGCCTGTGTTTGAGAATTCGGCCAGCGTCTTGCGGTTCAGTGTGGTTGTGGCGAATGGCGCATTCTGCTGTGCACGCACCGAGCGTACTACCACTTCCTGTAGCTGCTCCATGCGCAGTGAGTCGTCAGCCGTCTGAGCCGACGCCCCCATGGCCGCTCCTGTTGTCAGTGCGGCCGTCAAGAGAATCTGATTCTTCATCGTTGAAATTCTGTATTATGTTTTTATTCTGGTCCATCCCTACGTCGGCATTATCCGCATCAGGTTAAGAGGGTATCATCTCAGCCGCCCCAATCAGGACAGCACCCCTTGACATGCCTTGTATCGGCAAATCGTGTGCAAAGGTATCACTAATATTTAATGTGGCCAAATAATCGGCCCTGTTTTTGCTTTGTTCTGATAAAAAGTTATTAATTTTGCGCCGCAAAATGCAGAATAGACATGAACGACTATAGAGAACTGTGCATGCAACAGGGCTCGCCCGCTGTGGAGCAGGGCCGAGGCCTCAACATCATTCCGCCACCCGAGGAGCGTTCGCTCTGGTTGCGTTTCCTCGACAAGTTCAGAGACCCGCTTATGCTGGTTCTGCTGGCAGTTTTTTTTATGTCGGTTGGCATCTCCGTGTATGAGATGGCATACGAAGACGCAGGCTTTTCTACCCTTATAGAGCCACTTGGCGTACTGACAGCTCTGCTGCTGGCCACAGGCGTGGCCTTTATCTTCGAGGTTAGAGCTGACCGAGAGTTTCGTCTGCTGAACCGTAAAACGGACGAGCGACTGGTCAAGGTGTTGCGCTGGGCAGAAGGTGCAGACCGTATGCACTCGCGTCCGCAGCTGCTGCAGGTGAAAAAGAGTGACGTGGTGAAAGGCGACGTGGTGCGCTTGGAAAGCGGCGACGAGGTACCTGCCGATGCTCGACTGTTGCAAAGCGTCAGTCTAAAGGTGGACGAGAGTGCCTTCACTGGTGAGATGTTTGCCTCAAAGGGAGTGGAAGAGGGGAATGCTGATGGGGTAGGGCCCACTGATGAACCATCTGACGACGAAACTGCCTATCCTCGCGACATGCTGCTCAGGGGTAGTACGGTGATTGAGGGCAGTGGAGTGTGCCGCGTAGTGGCTATTGGCATGGACACCGAGGAGGGACATGGTGTACTGCTGCTGCGCGAGGAGCCGCAGGTGAAGACCCCACTGAACCGACAGCTTGACAGTCTCGGCCTGTGGATAACACGCGCCAGCTATTTGATAGCAGCGTTGATTGTGGCAGGACGAATGCTATACTATTTCTTCCTCGACGGCAACAGCGCCAACAATACCGACGTGCTTGGAATAATATCCTTTGCCCTTGGCTCGGTGATGATAGCCGTGACACTTATCGTGGTGGCTGTGCCTGAAGGTCTTCCCATGAGCGTTACCATCAGTCTTGCTCTCAGCATGAGACGCATGCTGAAGCAGAATAACCTGGTGAGACGCCTGCACGCTTGTGAGACTATGGGGGCTGCGACGGTCATTTGTACCGACAAGACGGGGACCCTGACGCAGAACCAACTGACTGTGATGCCCGACTCGGTGGAGTTATACGTCCCCATAGAAGTGGCGGCTCGTGCCATAGCCGTAAACAGCACGGCAGAGCTGAATACCGAGGACGGCCACCTGCAGAGTGTGGGCAATCCCACTGAGGGCGCGCTGCTCAGGTGGCTATACGATACGTATGGCATTGACTATCAGCGGCTGCGCGAGAGTGTCAGCGTGACGGAGCAACAGGCTTTCTCGTCAGAGACAAAGCAAATGTCAACCACGGCTTGCGACCAGGCCACGGGGTGCATATATAAGTATGTAAAGGGTGCCCCAGAGATTGTACTGGGTATGTGTGACAGTATAGCAGGTGGACACACACGCGACGAGGTGCAGGCCCGTCTGGCCGTGTTGCAGAGTCAGGGCCGACGCACGCTGGCCTTTGCCGTAAGCAGCATCCCGCCTCTCAGTCCTCAGTCCTCAGCTCTCACCTTCATTGGCTTTGTCGGCATGGCTGACCCTATTCGGCCGGACGTTCCCGCAGCCGTCGAGACATGCCATCGTGCTGGTGTCAATGTCATCATGGTGACGGGCGATGTGGCACTCACGGCGCGACAGATAGCCACTGAGACAGGTATTATTCGCCCCAGCGACCAGGCAGTGCAGTTGACAGGACAGGAGTTTGCCGACACTACCGACCAGCAACTGATGGCCAACGTGCTGCCGAGGCTGAAGGTGTTGTCGCGTGCCCGTCCGGCCGACAAGGCCCGGCTGGTGGGCCTACTTCAGCAGATGGGGCAGGTGGTGGCCGTGACGGGCGATGGCACCAACGACGCGCCAGCCTTGAAGCGGGCGCAGGTGGGACTCTCCATGGGTGACGGCACCGCTCGGGCCAAGGAGGCAAGTGACATTACAATTCTGGACAACTCTTTTGCCACAATCAACACCGCCATACTATGGGGGCGCTCGCTCTATCTGAACATCAGGCGCTTTATTCTGTTCCAGATGACAATAAACGTCTGCGCATGTCTTGTTGTGTTGGTGGGAGCGTTCATGGGACTCGACTCGCCACTCAATGTCACTCAGATGCTGTGGGTCAACCTCATCATGGACACCTTTGCCGCCATGGCTCTGTCGTCATTGCCGCCAGACTCAAGCGTGATGAACCAGCCGCCGCGTTCGCCGCAGAGTCAGATTGTTGACCGCGGCATGGCACGGCATATCATGGGAGTTGGACTGACATTCTTCGCCTTCCTGTTCGGATTGTGGCAACTGCTGTGGCACTATGACATCACAGCCATGAGCCAGCTGACCGAGGCCGACACATGGCGCATGTATGTGTATGGACTGCTCGATTTCCAGAGAAGTAAGCAACACCTCAGCACATACGAGTTGGGCGTGTTCTTCTCTTTCTTCGTTATGATACAGTTCTGGAATATATTCAATGCGCGATATTTCCGCACCGGACGTAGCCTCGTTCAGGACCTGTCCTATTGCCTGCGCCGACCTGCTGCCGTTTCCGAGCGCTTCAGCACAGCCTTCGTGGCAATAGTGGTTGCCATCTTCGTGGGACAGTTGCTAATCGTTAACTGTTTCGGGGCATTGTTTGGTGTGTCGCCACTCAGTGTATCCGACTGGTTATGGCTGTTGTTGTTGACCAGTCCCATACTGCTCGTAGGCGAGCTGCTCAGACTTTTTCGATGATATTGCCACCTTCCTGCAGGGCCTGCATGTTCAGTGGGATCAAGTCGTGGTGGCGCTCGGGCAGGGTCTTCCTCAGCGCTTTCTCCACGCCTTTGTCGCTGACAACTGGTGCCACTTTGAGCAGCCCGCCGAGTATTATCATATTGAACACCTTACCATTCTTCATCTCGGCAGCCTTGTCCATGGCGTTGATGCGATAGACCGTGATGTCCTTGCGTGTTGGCGGGTTCATAATGCCATATCCATCGTAGATGAGCATGCCGCCTGGTTTTAGCTTCGGTTCAAACTTGTCGAGCGATGGTTGGTTCAGCACGATGGCAATATCGTAGCGGCTGAGTATAGGCGACGAAATACGCTCGTCGCTGACGATGACGGTAACGTTGGCTGTTCCGCCGCGTTGCTCAGGCCCATAGGCGGGCATCCACGTTACTTCCTTGTCTTCCATGAGGCCAGAATAGGCCAGTATCTTTCCCATCGACAGCACGCCTTGGCCACCGAAACCACTGATGATAATTTCTTTCTTCATGTATAGTATGTTATGTATTTAGGAGTTTAGGAGTATAGGAGTATAGGAGTTTTGGAGTTCAGGAGTTTAGACTTTTCACTCTATAATTATCAATTATCAATTTTCAATTATCAATTTTAAGAAACGCCTTTGGCAGATAACTGATTATATCGCTGGCCGTAAGGCTCTCTTGTCCCAGCTCGCTTGCGGCCAAGTCGCCAGCCAGCCCGTGCAGGTAAACGCCCAGTACGCAGGCATCTGCCGTCGGATAGCCCCGTGCCAGCAGGGCGGTCAGTATGCCTGTCAGCACGTCTCCGCTGCCTGCCGTTGCCATGCCTGCGTTGCCTGTACTGTTAAACACCACGTGACCGTCGGGCAGACATATAGCCGTGTGGTGTCCCTTCAGCACAACATAGCCACTCAGCCTCTCGGCCAGCAGCCGGGCCTTGGTCAGTCGCTCGTAGCTGTTCGAGCAGCGTCCCTCCATGCGGTCCAGCTCCTTTGGATGAGGTGTCATCACTACGCCTTGTGGCAGCTGTTGCAGCCAGGACAGATGGGTGGAAATGATGTTCAGCGCGTCGGCATCGACCACAACGGGCACTCCCGACCTGCGTATTTGTGCTATAGTGGCCACGGATGTCTGTTCCTGAGTGCCCAGGCCTGGACCTATTCCGAGAGCCTGATAGCCCTCTGTGCTTACGGCTTCGCAGAATGCGGTCTCGTCGCGGTCTATGCGCAGCACCGCCTCTGGTACCGCCGTCTGCATGATGGCCACGTTCTGGCGTGGTGTCACCACCGACAGCTTGCCTACGCCTGAGCGCAGACATGCCCTGGCAGCCAAAACGGCTGCACCGGCCATGCCGTAGCTGCCAGCCACAAGCAGAGCGTGGCCCATGTCGCCCTTATGTGCGAAATCGCTGCGATGACGCAGCATTCTGGACATCTGCTGGGCATCGGTCAGTGTATATTGGGCATCCATTGCGTCAATGCCCTGCTCACTCAGGTGTATGTCGAGTACCCTGACACGACCAACAAACTCCTGATTCTCCGCAAAGAGCATTGACAGTTTAGGCTGTTGCAGTGTCAGCGTTAGCGTGGCACGCACTATGTTTTGTCTTACGTTGTAGGTGTTATCTTCGGTCATCAGTCCTGACGGAATGTCCAGACAGACCACCTGAGCCTCACAGGCATTGATGTATTTCACTAATGAGGCAAAGCCGCCAGCCAGGGGCTTGTTCAGTCCCGAGCCGAAAAGACCGTCTATCACCAGCATGTCGACGCCAAGTTGTGGCGGGTCAAACTCTTGCACAACCTCGTAAACGGTGCGTCCCCATTTCTCGCGCAGTCGTTTCAGGTTGGTTTGGCAGTCGGCCGACAGTTTTCCGCTGACGTTAAAGATGAATGTCTGTACCTCATATTGCTTCTCCAGTAGCAGCCGTGCCACAGCCAGTGCGTCGCCGCCGTTGTTCCCCGGGCCGGCAAAGACCGTCACAGGCGTCTGTGGACTCCAGCGCTCTTCTATAGCTGCAGTCATGGCCCTGGCGGCACGCTCCATCAGGTCTATACTCTTGATGGGCTCATTGTCTATTGTATATTGATCCAGTTCGTGAATCTGGCTCGCAGTGAATATTTTCATGAATGTTCAATATCAGTGGTTATCGCCTGCAAAGTTACAAATAATAAATCTAACGCCAACACATCTTTCGTATTTTTCTGTAAAGATTTTGCAACACAGCCCTAATGTGGGCCACCTGTCATGCGTCGGTGTAGAAGCCATGCTCCTTTATATACTCAATCAACCGTGCGAAGGTTAGATTCTCTTGCAGCAGTGCCGCATGTCCAGTCATGACGAGACGTTCGCGGGCACGTGTCATGGCCACATTTAGCTTGCGGTCTATCACTTGTCCGTCTTCCTCAAATACGCTGCTGGTGAGAAAACTGAGCTGATGGCGCTGCTGGATTGTGAAGCAATAGACAATGGTGTCGCGCTGTGACCCTTGAAAACGTTCCACCGTGTCTATGGTAATGTTGGAGAGAACCAGCCTGCTTACACTCGTTGCCTGCTCTACCGGCAATGCTGCCACAGCCGTGGCTATGGCCTGTCTGACAACGCTTATCTGACTGCGGTAAGGCACAATGACACCAACCGTGCTGTCGGCATTGAAATCAGTGCCATAATGCAGCCATGTCTGTACCACCACGTGGGCTGCTACCTTTGCCTCTGCCATATTCACCCTGTCTGAGGGAGAACTGGCTGGTGGCTGCACATTAATGAACTGTAGGCGTGGTTGCCTGCTGGGCATTTTCTGCCTTGCTGTTGCAACATCCAACAGTCCGTCGTAGAAGTACTGGCTGGGGAAATGCGCTATATCTTGGTGCATTCGGCCCTGGCGCTTCAGCATATACACATGTCGGGCATCATGCTGCCATTCGGTCAGCCAGCGCTCGAACAGCGAGCGCCGACAGTCGGTCAGTCCTATGGCGCGCAGCTCAGCTTCGCTCACACGGCTCTGAGCCACGGTCTGCTGTACTACAGCCGGCAACTGCTTGTGGTCGCCTATCAGTACAAAGCGCCCTATTGCCGACTGCGACAGCAGTGGCAGTAGGTGAGGTTCGAGAAGCTGCGATGCCTCGTCGATAATGGCTAACGAGAAGCGCCGCAGACGCAACAGGTCAAGGCCAGAGCCGCACATGGAGGCTGTGGTGGAACACACCACGCGAATGTTACACAGCATCTTCCTGACCTGGGCCACGGAGCCAAGGTTGCCTACGCGCTGTTCCAGCAGATGTGGTCTGCATGTCTCGGCTGCAGCAAGGTCGCTGCCCAAGCGTAGGTAGTCGATTGCAGCCTCGTCCAGCTTGCTGCATATCTCATCCACTGCCCGGTTGGTGAATGCCAGCAGTAACACGGAGTTGTCTGCCTCAAGCAGTTCCTCGCGCAAGATATTCATCAGGGCAAACGATGTTTTTCCTGTGCCTGGCGGGCCGATGACAAGGAATGCCTCTCTCGACTGTTTAGCCCTGAGAACAAGTTCGTTGAAGGTGCCATAGTCGCCTTGCAACCCTATAGATGTGTCTATGTGTGGTCGGCGCTGCACTAATAGCAGTTGTCTGCGGCTTTCTGGTGCGGTTAGCATGGCTTGTATGCCGCGATAGAGGCTTCCCTGTGTCGATTCGTATAGGTCGTGTTCTACAGCCCATCGGTAGTCGTCTGGCACGCTGAAAACCTGCGGGTCTGTCTGGGCGTTGCGCAGGCGTATGGCCAGCATGCGTGAGTCTATGCAGGCTATCGTGCCGCGCATGACCATCTGTGCGCACACGTCTGGCTGACTGCCTGCAGCATAGCTGTACATCACCACCACGTCGCCACGGCGGAAATTGGTAGTGGCTGTAGTGTCTGCCTTGTCATTCAAGGCCGCTACTGTCGAATCCATGGTCTTCAGTTCAACCTCGGTCACGTTGCGACCCTGCTGGTGCAGGTGGTTGATGGTCATGTCGCAGAGTATGTCGCCAGCAGCGCGCTTTTCCTCTAAGCTGAGCAGCCACTTGCCTGCAGCGCCAGGGTGCTGACTGCCTGTGCCCACGCGGGCCAGCAGCTGTTCGGTAGTGACAAAGCGTAGCATGCGCAGGGCATAGAGCTGTTCCAGTCGGGTGGCCGTCTGTATGGGCGATAGTAGCTGAGTCAGTTGCGGGCGTATGTACTGCTGCCACAGCGGGCCTGACGTACCCTTGGTATTGAGGGCCTCTGGACTCAAGTGCAGCAGCTGTTCCCACCCGTCTTCGGTCAGTCGGCGCTCTTGGCAGGCCAGCGCATTGCGCAGGCGCATGGCGCGGTGCAGCAGGGTGGGGGAGGCCCCGAGGCGCAGCAGTCCCCGCTGATAGCGTGAATATAGTAGAAACAAGTTTGTCAGTCCGCGGGCGGGAAGTCCAAGGCCGTATTGAAGCATGGCGCGGTAGAGCAGCAACTGTGCATAGTGAGGCTCGCGCTGTACTGGCACTTCCTGACTGTAGCCAGCGGCCCCCATGGGCACCCACTGGCCCTTGCCCGACTTTTGCTCCACTATCAGGTTCAGGCCTGGCTGCAGCAGGTCCATGCGCCCCTGCAGACCCAGTGTCTCGCAGAAGAATGAAGGCTCCAGCAGCGACTGCTGCCGACTGAACTCGGCTACTGCCGAGGGCAGGTCGTGCCCCATCAGCCGACCTATCAGCTGTTGCTGACGACGTGCGGCGGCATGAAACTGTTGCGACTGCTCACGGTCGGACAGCTCGTCGCAGGTAGCAATGCCCAGTGCGTTGTGGCTGAAGAAGGTGGTCAGGCTGTCAGCATAGCTTAGCTGTTCGCCGTGGATGGTCTCGTCGAGAAACTGTCCAGCCAGGTTGCCCAGCAGCGTGGCACTGCTGTTCTGCTGCGGCTTCAGGCGGTTCAGCATGTTCACCACAGCGTCTTCGGTATATGTCTCCATGCACGATGTGATGGTTGACACATCTATAAGGCAGTCGGGCTCGACCACTATCAGCTCTGGCAACAGGCGGTTGTCTCGCGTGCGTACATTTATAATATTAAGTTGCTGTCCCACGCGCAACAGAGTGCCGAGGTAGCTCCAGTCCTGTTCGCCATTCTGGGTAAGGAACTCGTTGGCCGGACCGTAGCAGATGCTGACTTCAAGCGAGCTGTCGGCCATGCGCGCTACAATGATGTCGTCATTCCATTCGCTCACCACCACGCGCAGTCGGTGCATGTCGGCCCGGCTCCACTGATGACATGTCTTCTGCAAAGGGAACAGCGCTACAAGCTCGGCAGGCACTTCCGCACAGGAAAAAAGTGCTGACACAAAGCGGCACACCGCCTCCAGATGGTGCGGCCATGCCTGTGCCTGCTGTGCCGTGCTAAGCCGCCGCAGGTTGCTGCGCGGCGAGAACAAGGCATGACGCGTACGACCTATGCTTACGGCCAGTCCTGCGTCCATGCCACGACTGCGCACCAGATAGTCTATGCGGGCCAGCAGTCCGACAAAGACCAGCGGCACGTCGGCTGTCTGTTGCTCGGCTGCCTCTGTCAGCACACGCCGCAGGGTGGCATAGCGACGGTCGTTGGCTACCTCCGGGCTGTCGTCGTTGTCGGCGTTGACTGCGGTGGAAAGTTCAGCAAAGAGTGTGGCGGCAGTGTCGCGATACAGTGTCGTGGGTCTGTCTATATGTTCCATAGTTGGGCACAAAGGTATGAATTATTTTCCAATTCTCAATTCTTAAGCGTCAATTTTTGGCAGTGTCGTTTTTTCTGCCTACCTTTGTCGGCCAAAGAATGGAACTACAGCAGAGACTGCTACGGCAGATGAGTGAGACTTGTAAGCGCTACGGCTTGATAGCCGATGGCGACCGCTTGCTTGTGGGCCTTTCTGGTGGCAAGGACTCGATGGCATTGCTCGATCTGTTGGCCCTGCGCAGTCACATACATAAGCCACGCTTCACCCTTGAGGCGGCGTATGTGCGCATGACAAACATCAGCTATGCTTCTGACGAGGACTATCTGACCGACTTTGCCCGTCAGCGGGGTGTCAACTTGCATGTGGTTGAGACAAGTTTCGACCCATCAACCGATCGGCGACACCAGCCCTGCTTCCTCTGTTCATGGAACCGGCGCAAGCAGCTTTTTGCCTTGGCCCAGCGCTTAGGTTGCAACAAGCTTGCCCTTGGCCACCATCGCGACGACATTATGCAGACGGCCCTGATGAACCTCACATTCACGGGGCAGTTCTCGTCAATGCCGCCCATGCTCACCATGCGCAAGTTCAACCTCAGCATAGTCAGGCCACTTTGTCAGATACGTGAGCGACAGCTGCGGGCCTACGCCGAAGAGCAGCACTTCATGCCACAGAAAGTGACATGCCCTTACGACGACGGCACCCGCCGTGCCGACATGAAGCACATTGTGGAGCAGCTTGAGGCCATGAATCCCGAGCTGGAGTATTCCTTCTGGCACGCTCTTGAGAAAGCAAGGTCTTGCTCAACTTGCGGAAGTTGAGTCATATCCTTTTTTTCATGAGAAGCATGGATATGGCAGCATTGAGTACGGTCAGCACGGCGCCCGTCACCCAGTAGGCTGTGCCGCTTAGCGTCAGTGTGCAGGCATAGGCGGCCACTCCGAAGGTCAGCGTCCATGTCAGGTGGACAAAGACCAGTGCAGACGGCACGTAATGATAGTGCATGAGAAGATAGAAGAAGGTTATCACGCCGTCGAGCAGTCCTACCGCAGTCAGTGCTATTCCTGCTCCCATCAGATTGCCATAGTTGAACCCGATGGGCACAAAGACCATGATCATAACGGCATAGATGCCCTCAAGCAAGAGGTAGCTGAGCGAGTCGCCCTGAGACAGAGGCAGGTACTGCATGGGTATCTTCACAGCCCTGATATACAGTGCCAGCACAAGTACCTGTGTCATGGGAATGGCGTCCCCAAATCGCGTGCTGAACAGCATTGGCAGCAGCAACGGCAGCGAGATGGTCAGCCCTACCAGCATAGGCGATATAAGCAGCAGCGACACCTCGATCTGCCTGTTGATGACGATGTCGCGCTTCTGTCTGTGCCTACCCACAGACGACAGCCGTGGGAAATAGTCGGTCTCCATGGATGTGAAGACCATGCCCGAGTATGTCATGGCTATCATGTATGCGGCATTGTAAAGGCCCACATTCTCAAGCGATGCCACGTTGTTGAGGAACGACTTGACCACAAAGTCGGCTCCGCTGCCCATTATGCCGGCAAAGACAAAGGCAATGCCCAGCTTAAGCATGTCGCCGCCCCTGCCGAGACTGGCTCTGTCCATCGACACCCTGTAGGGGTATTGCCTGCAGGTGTAGTAGAGCGTGAGTAGCATCTGCTGCAAACCGAGCAGCAACATCGAGGGCACAATGGCTGCCTGCCCCCACAGCCAGAACATTGGTACCGACAGTATCAGTGCCATCAGTACATTGTAGAGCGACATCTTGGCAATCTGCCTGAGCATGCGCGTACTCTTCATGATGGCCATCTCGCCACCCGTGACTGCCATCATGCCCACAAGGAAGGCCAGCAGTGTGAAATGTAGGCTGTGGTCTCCCCAGTTGAAGGTAATGTGGCTAAGAAGGTTGCCAGCCAGGGCCATTACCACAAAGCCGACTATGGCCGTGACGCAGCTCCATGAACGCACCAGCGCTATGTCGTCGTGCAGACTGTCCTCGTCGCCGTTGTCATAGCTCTGCGATATTCGTTTTACGGCACTTATGGCCAGCCCAAGGTTGGTGCTATCGGATACGAGCTTGACCGTCGAGTTGAACAGCGACACCAGACCCATGCCATCGGGACCCAGCAGAACGGCCACCAGCTTGTTGCGTACCAGCGAGATTGCGATGTTCAATCCCTGCACACCGCCGAACAGACTGGTATATCTCAGTATGTGCCTGTAGCTGTTCTCTTTCTCTGCTGACATGGAAAGCAATAAGTATTATATTCAACTTCCGCAAGCTCCGCCCTCAATTGTCAATTGTCAATTGTCAATTTTCAGCAGAATGCTGGTGGCTCCGATGGTGAAGAGTGTTCCGTCGCCGATGACGCGCCGCTCACGGTCGCCCAGCAGTTGGTTATCGACAAAGGTGCCCGTGTTGCTTGGTCCGTCGCGCAGCACGTACTTCAGTTGTCCGTGCTTGTCGCGACTCACGTTTATGATACAGTGGGTCAGGTCCACGCTCGGATCTACGGTCTCTATCGGCGTGTTGATGTTGTTGCCCTTCTGGTAGCGGCCTATCACGTTGTCGCCCATGCGCAGCGGCAACACCTGCTTGTAGTGGAACACGTTCTCTATTACCACAATGCAACCGAGGCTGTTTTCGCCTATCTGCTCTTCTGGACGGTCGTCACGCTGCATGGCCTTCAGCTTCGACACCCCCATGCGAATGCCAAACTGTCGTCCGCAGCCCGCACACTGGAACACCAGCTGCTGGCCCTCGGCATAGCGTGTCTCGTCAAATATGGTGTATTGATCACATTTGGGGCAGCGTACTCTCTTCATCTTTCAATCCTCAATCTTCATCACCCATGCCTCGGCAAAGGTGTTGCTCTGCTGTCGCAGCTGCTTCATTGCGGCGTGAGCTTCGTCGTGCGATGAATAAGAACCATATATCGCGCGCGTAATATTATTATATGTATAGACACGACCTGCATCCAGTCCCTGCTTCGACAGGTGGGCCACCAGTTCTCCAGCCCCGCGTTTGGTTACATAGCTGGCCATTACGATGGTCCACGTCTCGGCGGCCACATCGGCCTGTGGCTTCTGTTCGGCATTCTGGGCCTGCTCTGCCGTTGGCTTAGCTTCTGCTTCCGCCTCAGCAGCCTCTGCTTCCGCTGACACCGCTTGTTGCTCGGGTGTTGTTTCCGTTGGCTCTGCCTGTACCTCGTTCGACTCAGAATACACAGCCGCTGCCCCTGAGTTGCTCATGTTGAACGGAAAGAAACTGCTCTGCTCCATAAGCTCCTGACTGTCGCGCTGGCTGTTGGCCACAGGGGTCAGCATCAGGAAGAAGACCACCACGGCGGCTATTGTGGCCACAGTGTTGCGTACCCATGACAGGGGTATGGTCAGTGTGTCGTGGCTGACAATGGTTCTGCCTCTCTCCGGTTCCTTGCCCACCATCTCCTTGCTACTCATCTCCTCCATCGGGAAAGCGTCAAGTCCGTACAGCCATGGCGTCATGACCCCCGCATCGCATGGGTCGAAAACCATCTGCCCCTCTTCGCCCAGCGATAGCGTTCCAATGTTGTGCAGCTCGTACATGCCATCGCTGTCCAAACGCTGACGCAGCTCTTCCACCTCGTTCTCTATACGCTTCAGGGCATCGGGATAGCTTATGTCGTATGCCTCGACATACTGCTGCGCCAGCAGCGAGTCGTTCATTGTCAGCTGAGGGTTGAAGCCTATGGTGCGCTGTGGCGGCAGGAAAAGGTTGTCTTCTTCGTCATAACGCGCCGGTGCGTAGTGGGTCATGAAGCCTCCCAAGCCCGGCACGATGACACAGTCGTTGTCCAACAGCAGTATCTCTATGTGCTTTTCTATCTGTATCACAATTTAATGTACAGTTGAGATTATATATGTTTGTATGTTTTTCTATGTCGAAATTTGTGCAAAGGTACGACAAAAGTGCGACACGGCCAAATCTTTCTCTCTTTTTTGCAGAAAAAACAAAAACGTTTTTTTATCTGAAAGAAATATATTATATTTGCACGCGAAATTGTAAATATATCCAATAACTACACGATGAAAACACTTATGAAACAACGCCTAAGCTGCCTTATGGCAGTGGCGATGTTCTGTGCTATGAGTACACAGGCGCAGACAACAGTGCTGACCGAGGACTTCTCGGGCGCGAACAACATCTTCGGCATAACGGCTACAGGACTCAGTTCTGGCAGTGCGGCCATCTACGACAGCGGACTTAGCGGCTACGGAAACGTGCTGGCCGTCAGCAATGCCACTGCCACCGGCCAGATACAGTTCGATGGTGCCGCCGTAGCCACAGGCTCTAACGGCGTCGTAACCATGGAGTGGGATGCCTTCCACGGCTATTATAACTACGACGACAAGACAACCGTCTCACTGCTGAACAGCGACGACGCTGTTGTGGCCAGCTACACGTATAATGCCAACGGCTGTAAGATAGAAAGTGCAGTCATAGGCGGTGCAGATGTCACATTCGATGCTTTCTCGCTGCAGAGCAAGACGAACGCTTCCAGTGGAGCCAATGGCTGGGGGGGCAACGGCAAGCCTTTCTCTGCTACGGCAAAATACAATCCACACATCGCTGTTACACTTGAGGCAAGCGGTAAGGTAACAATGACGTTTACATTGAACGATGCCACGGTGAGCACATTGCTCGGCAACATTGGCAACATGAAGAAGGACATAGCCAGGATGAGCGTGAAGAACACGTTCTCTCGTAATGAGAATACCGACCGCTGCTATGGCTTGGACAACATAGTTGTCAAGACGGACGTGCAGGAGCAACATGAAGATGATTATATAGAGGCTATTAGCAGTGTGGTACTGGTGGGATCGGAACGCATGACCTTCGGTCCAGACCCTGACACTGCCTACAAGAACGAATATAGTGTTGTCATAACAGGCGTGGACGGCACCAACATTACAGAGGATAACATCAGCGAAAAAGTCACTGACTTCAACATCACATGGGACATAGAAGGCTTCAAGACAGCTAATGACACCGAGGGGCAGTACTGCGACTCGTATGGTGCCTTCTCCGTCAACAACGAGGGCAAGGTGGCCACAAGCTTCGACCTGCGGGACGTGCCAATGAACTTCTTCGGACGTCTCACGGCCACCGTGACATACAACGGCACCACCACCACCGTAGGCAAGTATGTGGTGGCGCTGGGCGACAAGAGCGTGGCCACGGGACAGGTGCTGCCGCTGCCTGGATACCCTAAGGATTTCTCTGCCTATCCCGCGGCGCTGGCAGGATATAAGATAGCAGCTGAGACATACGGCGCAGCCGACGACCTCATACTCGGCGGATGGTGCGTGGCAGGCAGCGACACGCCCAGCGGAAAGCTGCTGAGGGACGACGACGGCACCATGTATGCACGCCTGACGGCCTCCGCGCTGAAGAAAAGCCATGTGCTCACGAAGGCTATCGCTGCACCGACGGGACAGATCTTCTTCGCAGAAAAACTGCGCTTCAACAATGCCGGGGCCACGATGACCCTCACCAGCAAGTACCCCGTCTGGTCAAGCACCTCTGGCTACACTAATCCCGTCACCTTCAGTTTCGACGGCACCAACATCAAGCTGAATGGTACCGCTCTGCAGAAGGACGGCGCGGCCGTGACCTTCGCCACCGGCACCTGGTATCAGGTGGTGCTCTCGGCCGACAAGACCGTGGAGCAGTGCTATGCACAGGTGTTCGACGCTGAGGGACAGCTGCTGGCAGAGAGCGGCCTGCTGCCTTGGACAGAGACCAGCTCCCCGACATATTTCAGCATCGGCATGGGCAACAGCAACACGGGCTCGGTGGACATTGCCGCCGTGGAAGCCTTCACGCCTGTGGCCGACACCGGCAGCTACACGCTGACGGCTGACAAGACCACGCTCTCCATACCCAACGGCGAGAGCGCACGCCTTGCGGCCACCCTGCTGGACCAGAACGGCTACGTCATCACCCAGCAGGCCACGTGGACCGTCGTGGAGGAGGACATGCAGCAGTCGCTCGTCATCACTTCCGACGCTGACGACACCCACTCGGCCACCGTCACCCTGAGCGAGGCTGCCGAGGCCGGCACGGCCACCGTGCAGGTCAGCATTGCCGGTTACACCAAGACGCTGCAGCTGACGCTCACCTCGTCGGTCGAGAGCATCAAGTTCACCAAGAGCATGACCAGCGTCAGCATACCGCTCGATGCTGACGAGACCGCCACTGCCACCTACGCCGCCAGCGTGGTCGATGGCGAGGGCAATCCCATCGACAGCCCTGTCACCCTGGCCGCCTACGACCGTGACGGCACGTCGCCCTACACCTTCGGCCAGGGCATCACCTTCGATGCCGAGCAGGGTCTGCTGACCGTCACGGCCGAGGCACAGCCCGCCGTCTTCACCATCAAGGCCACTGGACTGAACAGCAAGGGCGAGGAACTGAGCAAGAGCGTGCGCGTCAGCGTGCACGGCCTGAAGTTCGACTTCGGCTACACCGACGAGGAGGCCGTGGCCGAGGGCTTCACCGCCGTTGGCACCGCCACCACCTACACCGACCAGCAGGGCTACGGCATCGTGTCGGGCACTACCGCTGAGGGCGGCACCGCCTCGGCCGACGATGCCACACAGGACTACCTGCAGGGCGCCATGCAGTTCAGCGTGAAGGTGCAGCGTGGACAGTTCTACACCGTGGAGATAACCTACCAGGGCAAGCTGACCACGGGCGTGGTGAACAGCGACCTGGCAGGCTACGTGCTGGGCACCCACGAGACGCTCGCCACCGAACAGTACACCCTGCCCGCCACACTCGACGTGCTGGACCTGCACGTGGCCGACGCTGACGCCACCCACGTGGCACAGATAGCACAGGTCACCATCACCAAGCAGACTCCCCGACAGAAGCGCAGCAAGCGCGTGGTGCACCACATCGGCGACTCCACCTCGGCCAACAACGGCTCTTGGGCCTATCGTCTGAAGAACGTCATCGGCACCGACTATCCTGAGCTGGCCGGACTGTGCGACTTCCACAACGACGGCGCTGGCGGACGCAACCTCTCCACCTACTACACCGAGGGCAAGCTGGCCGGTGTGCTGCGCGACATCTATCCTGACGACGTGGTGATGCTGGGTAACAACGGCACCAACGGCATGGGCAACAGCTTCGAGGCCGACGTGAACTACTACCTCGACGCTGCCGAGACACTGGGCGCCAAGGTCATCATCAACTCTTACACGCCTCACGGCTGCGTGGGCAACTACGCCAGCGGCTACGACGCTTCCACCAACACCTTCAGCAGCTACCGCCGCGACAGCTACGAGACGGTGGTGCGCCGCGTGGCAGAAGAGCGCGCTGAGAGCGATGCCAACTATCTGGGCTTCGTGGAGATAGGCAAGAATGCCGACGAGATATTCAACGCCTACGTGGCTGACTATGCCGCCAACGGCTACACCGATGCCGATGCCGCTGCACAGGCCATCATCAGCTGCTTCACCGACCACAACCACTACAGCAACGGCTCGCTGGCTTGCAATCTGATGCTGGGCGGCTACCAGACCACCGACGTGAAGGGCATCGTGGCCCAGATGGTGGAGCTGCTCAGTGGAGGCGAGGAGCCGGAAGACCCCACGGGCATCGGCATCGCTAAGACCGTGACCGTGCCCGAGGCTGTCTATAGCGTCAGCGGACAGCGCGTCAGCAGCACCGCCCGTCCCGGCCTCTACATCGTAGGCGGCCGCAAGGTGGTGAAGTAAAAGCCCCCTGAAACTGCAAGAGTTTTCTGCACTTTTAGAGATGAAAAATCCGTCGGTTGTGGAAATATATGCCACAAACCGACGGATTTTTATTTCTGTGCGCGACAACGGCGTTTTCGTTACATCGCAACTGGGCCTACGCTACATCGCAATGGGGCCTCTATTACTGTGTGAAACGGCCTCCGTTGCAAGGTAACGGGGCCTCCGTTGCAAGGTAACGGGGCCTCCGTTGTGGTGTAACGGGGCCTAATTTGCGAGGCAAAACCACCCTCGTTTTGCCATCCGCCTGATATACAACACCATAGAAAACATGCCACAGAACGGCGTTTTTCTCCGCCATTTCAGTTTTGCTCGAAAATACTCGATTCTACAGGTGGATATTTGTGTTAAAGTTTTCTAATTGAGGAGTTGAGGAGATGTGGAGATGTGGAGTTGAATTGGTTATTCAAAATCAGCGTGACTTGTATATCTTCTTCCCATTAAGGATATAGACGGACGGTGCAAGGAGAGTCTTCCACGAGCCGTCACTTACCTGCTGCGCTGTTGCCACCTTGCGGCCCTGCAGGTCGTATATGCAGCCGTCGCCCGTCAGGCTGTCCCAGCCCTGTCGTTCGTCGCCCTGCTCTTCCTCATCGTCGAACACGACGGGGATATACTCAGCACCGCGTTTCGACTCGCGGGCAGAGCCGCCACCAGTGGCACGATAGTACACCTTGTTGTGCAGCACGTAGCGGTTGTTGCGTTGCCAAAGTGACTCCGACACATCGGCCTCCTTGTTGGGCGTGGCGTTGATGTAGAAACCAATACCTGTCTCAGCCTGTTCGATGCCGGGTGAGGTAATGCTGCCATCGGTGCGATTAATCGTCACCTCGCTGGTGAAGGGCAGACCGAAGGTATAGACATCGTGCGAGGCATCGGCAGCCAGCAGTTGCTCCAGATATTCACCCGAGAACACACACGACAGCGACGACGACGGGGTGGTGCTTGGGAACGTCAGGCTTATGCTGCCGGTAGCGTCAGTGGTGCGGAAGATGACGGGCGTGCCGGCCGGCACAAACTTGCCCGCAGCATAAGGGCTATGTGCTTCGACTTTCGTAGGATGGATATTCGTCTCGTTCCACTCTGTGCAGACATAGGCATAGTATTTCTTGTCGCCGTCGTCGGCAGGCAGCGCCACATCGTAGGGTGCGTAAAAGGTGGCGTAGTAGTAGCCGTCGCCACCGTCGTTCGTCGTCACCTTCAGCCCTAAGTTCGCTGCAGGCTGCATGCACCATCGTGCACTCTCGTCACCAGAAGCCGTAAATTTCAGATCATAGATGTTGCTGCCCTGGTCGTACAACAGATATTTAGTGCCGTCGCCATCGTTTCCGCTGAGAGCCACGATGGCACCGCCTATGTCGGTAATGGTAAACGCCGTGCCTGCAGCAGTTGTCATCTTGTTGCCCAAGACATTGAGTCCCTGCGTGCTGATGTTGATAGAGCCATTGTCGCCTGCAAAGCAGAACACCGACGAGGGGTCGTACTCTGTGGCAGGAACAGGAATGTCCCCTCGAGTTGCAGCGGTCTCGGTATAGCCGTCTTTCAGTCCATCGTCGCCAAAGGTGGTATTGACACCCTCGCGGCTGTAGAAGTGCATGGGGATGCCACCGCTGACAGCCGTCTTTTCCGTCTCGTGCAGATAACCTGTAGCATAGCGCACAGTGCTGATGCCCTCTGAGCCGGGCTGATTGTGCAGACGGTAGTAGCCGGGGGTGTAGTGCACGATGTAGTTTCCCGGGTCATCGTCGTCTTTGTCGTGGTTATACACCACATCTTGGAGGGTGACGAGTTTGGTGAATGTCTCTTCCGGTTCAGCGTAATCGGCTAAGGCTGCTTCATATGCGGCCTTGCCGGCATCGTTCAGTCCGCCTACATAGCCTGCACCTTCATAGTAAGGCCGCATCACATCCTCACTCAGGCCGTAGGTCCACTCCGTAGCAGTCGTGCTGAGTTTCAGGGTTCCGCTGACATCGCGCATGTAGTATCGTGGCGTTCCGATGTTGTTGACGGGGTGCACCTGGAAATAGCCAGGAGTTGTCAGTCCGTCAGCCAGCAGTTCATACACCGAGTTGGGAACATAATCCGCGTCCTCACTCATATCAATGGGCATCACAATGTCAGAGCCCTCACCGAAGTCAGCAGTTGTCATCACGGTGGCTGTCTGGCCTAAGTTCTTGTGCATGTAGCGGTTGTACATCTTGAAGCCGTAGGGGTCGCCGAGCGGTGTCCACAGGTAGTCGTTGGTATAGTGGGTGGCATAGCCTTCCACCGTTTGCAGGCTGCCCGTGTATTGTGCCAGCTTGGTGGTGGCGCCGTTGGCCTCGTAGGTATACCACAGGTTGCTGGCAACGTCCGTCACGAAGCCATCGCCGCTGTTGGTTTCCAGACCTTGACTGAAGCGATAGACGATGTTGACCTTCACCGTTCTGCCTATCAGGGCGGCATCTGTCATCAGCTTACCTACTTTCAGCCCCTTGAAGCTGTTATTAAGAACAGCATTGGGAGTGTTACATGCGGCATCGTCGTACACCCCCTCTATATAGTAGGAGAAATCGCAGTTAGGCCGGTAGTGTGTGCCAGGAACTTCCAACACATCACCAAGGCTTACCTGTCCGGCATCGAAATCTGCAATCGGATGATTGGCCAGGTCACGCTGCGTGGTGCCGTAAACTCTTAATTCTTTAGTGGTGGAGTTATAATATGCTTCTGCTGGGTTCTCGTCGGAAGATGGAATATCCACATATTCGCCGCTTGCTGGTGCAGACTTGTCCGCACAACTCTTTGCTATGACCAGGTGGTAGATGAGCTTATGGACAGAGAGGGCGAAGGGGATGAACTTGGTGGGGTTGTCAGCAGTAGTCTCAGGATCGTGGTCATCGATTACTGTTGTCTGTCCATATCCACTAAGCATCTTGTCTTGATTGCCTGTCTCCGCCAGCACGCCGTAGTCGTAGCCCGCGCGCTTGAGCAGCATGAAGGGCTTGGGCGTGGCGTTCAGCGTAGCCGTGCCATCCACGTACTTGCCGCCCTCGCCTTTATTCCTGATATGAATGGCGTATGGGTCGTTGCCTTCAAACTTCCATACGTAAGTGTCGGTGCCATCCAGCCCATGACTTTCTCCATCGGAAATGGCAGAACCATCTGTTGATGACATCATGTTGTCGCTCATCCAGATAATGTTATAGGGCAAGTTACCACTGAGGTCGAAGGCCACGTCGTTTGATGCGCCGTCGATGGAAACCGTACCCGTACCGGTGTCATTACGCACGTTGGGCACAAAATATGGTGTCTTGTCACGGTTAAAAGCATTATAGCGCACATACACCACATCGTCGTATAGGCCATACAGGGTAAAGAGTTTCGTGGCTTCCACTACGGTGTATGTACCGCTGCTTTCGGTAGCTGAACCGTAATAGACGTAGTCCGTCTCGTCGTTTAGCAGCGGTGTCTGGGCGGCTTCGGGCAGATGAGGAGCATAGCCGTGGGAAGCAGCTTCTGCGTAGGTCTGCGTGCTTTCCACTGCCAGTTTATTGCCAATGTTTGTCTCTACTTCCTCTATCTCTTCAATGTTTTCGTTCGTAATAACCTTGTAGGTATAGTTATGTGTCACGTCGTCGTTGACGAGGAGCTGCGCGCCCGAGGTGATGACGTTGTTCTTAGCGGTAAAGTCGGCTTCAAGAGCGGTGGTAGCGGCCACTGTCTCACCTGACTCTTCAACGGTTGGCGTCGTCATGGTGGCTCCGTTGAGGAACGAATAGGCGTATTTACCCAGTCCGTCAACCGCTAACGCGTAGCCGCCATCGGGGTGCGACAGGAGCGAGAATCGGTCTTTGCCGTTCACTTTGATGGGTACACTCATGGGACTGGGCTCTGCCAAGGTGGTGGCATAGTTGGCCTCACGATTGAACAGCTGTATGGCATACGGGTCAACGGGGGCGTAATACTCTGACGACGGGTCGGTGGGGGCTCTCAGGAACTTCCACTGCCGTTTCTTGTTGTCTGCATCGATGGTGGCAGGCTTTGTGGGTGTTTCTGAATCATCTGCATAGAGCGATACGCCTGTGCCGTCAGAAGTGTTGATGGTGCCGCTGCTCTGTACATCCTTACCAGCCAAATTGATGGTGAACCATTTGCCCTGTAGGATATTGTCATTATCCTTGTCGAAGTTCTCATTGTAGATGTAGCGCACATAGACGGTGATGTTGTCGCCCTTGAGTCCTGCCTCGGCAAACGAGCCGGTGATTTCGTCAGCCAGAGTAGCCATTTCGTACACTCCGTCACTGTTGCTATCTGTTAGCGTCTTATAGAAAGTAAAGTCCATCGCCAACGGACTCTTGAAATGGTCGGTGATGACGGGATAGTAGTCGCCGGAACGCTTGTAGCGCAGCGCCTCGTGGCCCTCGTTGTCTATGATAAGGTATTCCTGTATCTGTGGGCGCACCAGGAAGGTGGTCTGGGCGTTCATCGAGTTGTTGTCTTCCACCGTGGCTTTCTGCGGATTGTCTAACGGGTCTTCCAGCGTGGTCAGGTAAGGTGAAGCCTTGCTGGTGTTGACGCGCTTAGTGTGGTCGAAGCGCGGCATCAGCTGCATGTTGCCGTTGACATCAGAGACGGCCATGAAGGTCTGGTTGCTGATTTTTAGGTTCGTGTGGTCGTAGCCCTCGCTGCCAGTGCTTGCAGTGGGATCCACTCCTGCCCATGAGAACGCAGTTTCTAGCGTGATGTCCAATGAACCGCCTTCATAGTCGCCCACCATAGCGCCCTCCACCAAGGCGGCTGAGGTAATATGTGAAGTGACACAGCGACCGTCATCGACATTCTTTATCTGCAGGTTGTAGGGGTCGAAGCCCGTGGTCTGCATGTAGGCGATCTTCGTCCCTTCAGGATCGTAGTAGAGCGCCTTGGTGGCTTTTTCCGTCAGCGGCTCTGCGGTGCCTGTTTCCGAAGTGCCCCAGTTGATGCCCATCTCGCGGTCAATGTCCAGATTGGGGCCGATGTACCAGAAATTATCTTTGGCTATATTGCCGCTGCCATCCAGAATATTTACCGTATTGTTCTGCGGACTTACAATAAGGTCGTAGGCATTGCCTCCTGTTGGGTTGGTATGTTCCCAGATAGGCTTGGATATGTAACTCTTCTTATCAGCTTCGTTCTCCTTCTTGAGGAAACGGCCGTTTTGCGCCACTATGAACTTCGAGGGCGTGCCCGTCTCTGTAAAAGTACCATCGCCATTGTCGGTAAAGGAGTAGTCATAACTCTTCTCATACTCCTCCTTCACGGTATAGGTGACATAAAAGTCTTGAATGAAACCGTAGGTGTCCTTCACACCCGTTGCTGTGATAGGAGGCAGCGTACCAAGTGAGGTGGAGGTGTAGGCGGTTCCGTTGTCCTTAATCTCGTCGCGGAGCGCGCCGTACTGTTCGCGCAAATAATACTTGTGGCAGCCTGAAGCCTTCGAGGCGTTGCTGAAGAAGTGGTACTCCTTCACCATCGGACTGTCATAAACGCGCAGGGCATCCAGTTCATCGCCGTTGGGGTAGGTGGTGGTAGGCAGCGGCTTGCGCATCACCTCCCAGCCGTGGCGGTCGAGCAGCACCAGCACGGGCGGGATGTTGGCACTCTCAATGTCGAACGAGCCGTCGCCCATGTCGAAGGTCTGGAACCAGTGTTCCAACTTCTCCACAATCTTCGAACCGCCATTCCATCGGGCAGCGTTGGCATAAACCTCATAGCTGTGCCAGCCTTTTATCTGGTATAGATATTCTCTGTAGGTAAGGTCTGGATCGTGGTCTTCATTATAAGACGCAAACGGGGCATCAGGCACAACATAGATGTCCGGTTCAGTGTTGGTCATAATGCCAAGGACATCCTGCTTCACAATGTTGTATGTCTTCCAATACTGTTCAAGCGAGGTGACGTCGCGACGCGCGCCGTCTATCAGGTTGGTGGTCATCAGCCGGTAGTTGCCCTGCGTGCCCAGCACCATGTATTCTGTAGGACTCTCCGATGTGATGCCAGGCAGCGAACCACGGGTAATAATATGTTTGGCGGCACCTTCAGCGTCCTGATTGAAGTTGATGGCTTCCGTTTTAAGATAGGTGGGATGGGAAACCCCGTTATACGAGATGGTGCTTCTGGAGTGTATCGTCACGTGGTAGGGGTCGTCGGCATAGCTGCCCGTACTGCCACCAGGATTAGTAAAGTACCATATCCAGCGCGGACGGGTGCTGGCACCGCCGCCCATCTGCTCCTCGTTCATTTGCTTTCCATAGACGAACAGGCTGCCGTCGCCGTTGGTGTAGGGGTAGATGGCCTTGAGCTTCTCTGTGGTCAGTTTGTCGCCACCGTTCTCTAAATAGTAGCCTTCGGCATGAGGCTCAAGGAACTTGAGCAGATATGGATGGGCGTTGTCGTTGAACGTAACGAGGTCGTTCTTCTCGTAGGTGACGTAGATGTCGGTATAGCAGGGCTTGGTGACCTCAACGTCATAATAGTCACTACCCACCTTGTAGTAGTAATGGCCTGTCGCTGTCAGTTTTTTCACCTCTGACTCCATGTCATCAACGCTGGAGGCCTCCAACTTATCATTTTTATCTAAAGCGTCATAGGTTGCAGCATCACTCGTGGTTTTTGTATAACTTGCCTGAAGTGATAAGATGTTCGTCAGTGCCGTGGGACTACCCTTCAGCGTATAGACACCCGCTGCGATGTCAAATTTGTCAAATTGGTCCTTATCATAATAGCTGTAGTTCGCAGCGCCCACCAGCGGACTCTGATATTCGGCAGGCAACACCAGCTCAGGGCTCTTGCTCGTCGCCGTAAGCAGTTCGTGTTTGGACTTGTCTATCAGATGATAGGTATAGACAGTGTTCTCTTCCAGCCGGAACTTGATCTCATTGTCATCGCCTGCCTGATAGGTGGCGTTGCTATATATCTTGACGGTAGTCGCGTCGGGGCGGCCTATATGATAATAGGTAGTAGAGGCATCCACGCCGTCGCCTGTGGCCACCATCACCTCATACACACCGGCGCGGGCACTGCTCTTGGCGATGAAAGGCTGGGCATGGGTTCTGTCCGTATCGAAGGTTAGTGCTGTACCAGCATTAGTAGTAGGCAAATCACCATCTAATATCACCCAGGCGCCGACCTGTCTTGGTGCGGAAGCTGTCGTTCCATCATCGTCGGTAGGCACAGTGACCGGCTCGCTACCTGTCGCGCCGAGTGCAGTTCTTGCACCCAGGTTGTCAAGGAGCATGGCGTAAGGGTCAAGATTTCTTAGTTTCCACTTATATTCATCGCCAGCCCCGGAACTCTCTGTACTCTTGAGAGTGCCACCGTCAGCAGCATCATAATAAATATACTGCCCGTTCAGCCGGACAAAGATCTCCTGGTCTTCACTCAGGTTAAAGGGCTTCTCGTCGAGCTTTGTTGTGGTGTACTTCACATAGATAACGGCACCGGCTTCTGGGTCTGCAACATCTGGGGCTTCTGTAATGGATGTCTGTCCGATAAAATCCCTTCGGTCTGTTACACCGTCGCTATTCCTATCTGTATAACTATCATAGAATGTCACCGTCTCATCGACAATAAACGGGCTGACGATGATGCTGGGGATAGTGGCTATCGACAGGGGCGAATAGATGGGCTGCGTGGTGGTAGCCATGGCGGCAATGCAGCCCGCCTTATCTACAATCTTGTAGGTATATTTGGCACTACTCAGTTCCATCACCTTTACACGGGTGGATGCTGTGGTACTGTACTCTACAGTGCTGCCTGCGTAGGCCGTAGTGCCTTGGTTGATGGTAATGACAGAATGCGCTCCCACCATGTCATTGCTTTTGTTATACTCCTGTATGGTCAGTGTGAAGGTCTTGGTGGCTCCGCTGTTGGCGGCAATGGTAGCCGTGATGGTGGCAGTGCCGTCGGACGCCACACCGCCGATGCCACTGCTCAGTGTCGGAGTAGTCGCCGTGACCTGAGCAGCATCCCTCCCGCCTGCCGTCACCTTGAAGTAGTTGCCGTCGGCAACGGTCAGGCCGCTGATGTTGAAGGTCAGGGTCTGGACGTTATTGTATGTCACGTTGCAGGTATGGCTCGCCGTGGTGTAGGCAATGTCCTGACTGATGTTTTCTGTCTCCCACGACCAGTGCCCCCCGCCACCATAGCGCCGCAGCAGGAAGCTGCCCGCCGTCTCGTCATGGGGCATCTCCCAATGGTAGCCGTCGCCGTCAACGGTGCTGATGCCCAGACTGCCCGCGCTGGCAGCACCCACATACGAGGGCGTGGCACCGCTGGTTTCGCTGCGCAGCACCACCTGCAACTCGTAGGGGTCGCCTATGAATGCATACTCGCTCGCCTTGGCAAACTCATTGTGCGCACCGTTGTTCTTGAAACTGCTCGTGCCGTCGTACTTCAGCTTCTTGCCGCTCTCCTCCGTACTGCCGTCGTCGGTCAGTTCATACCAGGTGGCTGCCTTCCAGGTGGCATCTGTGTAACTGCCGGGCGTAATGGCCGCGAAGGGGAGGGAGGCAGACACCTCGTAGGCTACGTAGATGTCGTAGCCCGTCATGTCTGAATACTTCGTAATCTCACGGGTGTGGGCAGCGTCGTCGTAGAACTTTGTAAACGTGCAATACTTGCGATCTAATGACGTAGGAATGTCGCTGATGGCGATGTCGTCGTTGAGTATCTTGTACTCGCTCATCTTGACGGAGGCCGACACGGTGTGGGCGGCCTTCTCCTCGTCAGTTCCGTCTTTGTCATAGAACGGGGTCTTCACCTTGAAGGTGACGGTCTTGATCTCATAGAACTTCTGGTCGGTGCTGTAGTTCGTCGTGGCACTGGCGGGTGTCAGGTTGTTGATGGTCAGGTTGCCGGCGTCAAACTTCAGGTATTTGTACTGATAGTTGTTGTTCGACCCTCCGGGGTTACTGAACGTTCCGTCGTTGTTGTAGGTCCGGCTGCCCATGAAGACGTAGCCGTCGCCCGTGGTGTTGTTCAGCAGGGCGAAGGTGCTCCATATCGGTCCGTTTTGTCTATGGAAGAATCCGGGGGTGTCAGTCCAAGTCAAACCTCCCACAGGGAAGGAGGCGTATGTGGGGTAATTAGCGGCTACATAAAGATCGTTATATTCCCTGTGCTCGTCGCTGGCCAGATAGGCGTTGTTGGTGGAAGGGGTGAAGATGCTGCTTTCTTTATAATATTTGATATGAAGCACACCGTTTCCCTCCTTCTCCATGTAGGTGGAGTCCCGGTCGTAGGCGGTGCGGATGATGATGTTATAGGGGTCGTTACCTTCCAACTTGAACTGGAAGTGGAACTGCGACCCCACGCTTGCCTGTGGGTTCTTGTTGTCGCCACTGCTCCAATAGGTGGTGATGCCAGAGCCGGTAACATCCATCTTCACAAAGTCCTCGCTGATGAGTTGCGCGTCGCCGACCATGCTCTTGGGCACCACGGCAGGGCGGTTGTTGCGGCCTCTGTTCAGCGCTAGGAAGCCTTTCTTCACACCGATGTTGTAGATTCCCATTCCGTCAAGTTTAGCGATGGCGTTGCTGTTGCCTACATAGTCGTAGGTGACGTAGATATCGCAGTTGCTTGTCACTTCAGCGCCCTCTGCTGTCTCCACAGCACCGGCTTTGAGGTTATAGATGATGCCCTTCACCCTGTTAGAACCTGAATGCAATTCCGTGGCGGCACTCGCCTCTATCTCGCTGGCGGCATAGTACTTGAAGTTCGTGGCCAGCGGACTCTTGAAGTGGGCGGGCAATTCAATGGTGGTGGCATTGTCAACGATAGCCCTGACGGCCTCCAAGCGCTTACCGTTAACGTCACTTACCATGTGTGCTTCCGATGCGTTGATAGGCAGCGTCAGCACGTGGTAGGTCACCTTGGCCGCCTGTGTGCTGACGGCCAGCAGCAGCGCCGTCAGGAGCGTTGCGATTCGTGTCGCTATGTCGTTATTTCGATGTGTCGTCATGTCGTTATGTCGTCGTGTCGTCATGCCGTTGTGTCGTCATGCCGTTATGTCGTCATGTCGAGGCTGCCGTCACCACTGCTCGGTAAAGCGCTCTGTGTCAACCTTCAGGTCGGTGTCGGTGATGGTGAAGGTGTAGGTGTGGCTGTAGCCCGGCTGCCAGGTGGTGGGCACCGTAGTGGTCAGCGTGTGAGTGATGCTCTCGTCCCAGACATCCCAGGTGGCGCTGACCTCTATCTCGCCGGCCCAACTCTGGGGTACGACGATGTAGTAAACGGGCGTAGCGGTTCCGTAGCTGTCCAGAGTGGTGACGGTGAGGTTGGCATCGGCACCTGACGGGGTCCACTGCGGCGAGTCATCGCTTCTGTAGGTGCCGTTGTTCTTGATGTTCTTCAGCGTTATGCTGTTGATGGTGATGCGCGAATGGTCGTAGTTGGCCCATTGCAGCGTGATGCGGGCAAAGGGGTGCTGGAAGTTCAAGGGCACGCCCGCAGAGGCGTTGCCATAGTTCTGCCCTGTGGCCACGCCGTAGATGAACTCCGTAGCAGACTGCATGGGCAGGCTGCCGCAGGTGAATGTCACGTTGTGGTCTGCGGTATAGGTAGGACCTGTAGTAATATAAGAAGGTGTTGTTGTCGGCATATAGCCGAAGAAGTCGAGCGAGGGATATGCGCCGCCCTCAGTGGCTGGCAGTGGCCAGTAGTAGTGGCTGCTGCCATTGTTGAACTCCCACTTTGACGTAGTGGAGTTCCAGTCCACCGTTGTGGTGGGAATATATGCTGTTGTTGTGTTGGCGTTGTAGGCAGTGCAGGTGAACGAGCCCTGCGCCTGCAGGTCGGCATCTGCGCTGAACGTGGTGGCGCGGGTGTGCATGGCGTTCACGTCGGCCTTTATTGTTATCTCTGTTTTCTGCTCCTGTGTGTGATCGGCGGATTTAAGTTCGGAGGCCTCATCGGAGCAGCCTGCCAGCAGCACAGCTGCCAGCATGATGAATAGTTCCAGATGTCGCCTCACTTCAGTCATAAGTATTATTCAAGTGTTTTGACAGAATTCATGCCGCCTCATAAAACAATTGACCTACCCTGTCAATATGGTCGCCTATCGGTGTACCGACCTTGGCTTGATAGTTAAGCAAATCTATGGAATACAGCAGCTCAAGGTCGTCAATCTCGTTATAAAGATTCAGCATCTGTCGATAATCGATACCCTTCCCTATCAGGGCGAGGTCAATGTCAGAACCTTCACGATAGTTGCCCTTCGACCTTGAGCCGAAGATCACGACCTTCTCGATGTTCGCATGTCGGCGGAACACATCCTGCAGTTCACTGATGACGGTGTCGCTAAGTCCGTATTTCATAGCTGTTGATAGTCTGTATGATGTGACAGTTCTTCCAGGTTCTGGTCTAACTTCTTCAGCAGAGGGGCATAGTCTGTGTATATCAGCTTCACTATAGGCATCACTTCGGCTTCGTCGTATATGTGGCTAAGTGTGTTGCGCGACTTGGCCATCCGTCGCCATCCGTCATGGTCGGAAATAAGTCCGTCTTCGAAAGCCATCTTCAATGTTCCATTAGGACCAAGCATGAATTCATATCCTTTATAGATGAGCAAGTCCTGTAATACTTTCCAAGATAATTCGAACGTGTACTCAAAGCGTTGCACAAGTCCTTCGACTTCAAGTTCCGAAAGATCGTCTATGAATCGGTCGGCCTCGGTCACCTCAAGCAGTCTGCTGCAAGCTTTGTGAAAGTTTGCGTATCGTTGAATCCATCGTATGTCTATATTCAGTTCCATCGTATTGTATCTGTTCGTATAACTTGTCGCTATTTAACGTATTGCAAAGGTAATGGAAATATTCCTAACCACCAAATGTTGTAGCCAGGCGGGGAGTCACCACCGGCTTGTCGCTTGCCGAAGCAAGAACCCCGCCAGGCTTAATTGAAAGTAATATGTATATTACACGTTAGGAATAGCTACTGCGTAGTCTGCATCAGTCCAGTCGGTCACAGTAGCATCAACTTTGATTTCATGCAGAGTGAAGGTAATGTTGAAATCATACTTGTGTGCAGGCTCCATACGCTTTTGAGCATCGGTGGGAGTGTACTCGAAAGTATAGTCGTTTCCATTCAGCGTATAAGACACGACGAAAGTTGTGAAAGAAGCATTAAGGTCATCTCCTGTCTTTGTTGGATTAGGCACAATCATCAAGCCATCACCTGCAGCAGTTTCACTGGTGCTGCTGACTGCAACATTTGAGAATGTTGTCTTGTTTGTTGGCACGTCAACATCATACTTTGTAGCAGAAGTATAAGCTGTACCGTCCCAAGCAAGCGTATGAGAGAGAGCGTCACTCTTACTATTATAATTGGCAAGAGTAACAGTAGCAGTGCCATTATAAACAGCCTGTTTTAATTGTATGCCCGTGACAACGATTCCTGCACCAGCAGTGGCTGCATCAGCAGCTTTAACTGTGAAGTTTACCCAGGCCTGAGCATGTTTAAAGGCCATAGCGACATTGTTTCCACTATTGTAAGCGAGAGTATTTCCCTCCTTAGTTACTGCAGCCCGTGCATAAGAAAACATCAAGTCGTGTTGAGCAGTTCTGTTGTCTGCCAAGTTAACAACAACCTTACTGGCGTATGCATCAGGAGTTGCGGTTCCGAATGTAGTATTAGTACCATCTGCATCAGATTTGGTAACTGCCAGAAAGTTCAGTGTTTCAGAGGAGAGTGGCCAATACTGCTTGTTGGAGGCATCTTTACCAGACCATGTGTTTCCAGAATCACCTTCACGAGCATACTCAGCCTTGTTGAAATAGTCATGTCCACCATCAACCGCAAAAGCAGAGATGTAGAAATTGTATTCTGTTGGAAAAACTTCTCCATCAACAGCAGCAGTAGCACGAGTGCTGGGCTGTGCAATCGGCATGAACGTAATCTCCTTCAGCTGGCTGTCGGATTTGTTCTCGCTGACTACCTCGTCGTTGGAGCAGGCTGCGAGAGTGAGCGCTGCTACCGAGAATAATAATAACTTTTTCATAGGTGTAATTGATTAAGATGTAAATAATTAAGTTAAAGAAATTGATTTCTGTTCGCTTTGTTTGTCTGTTTGTTGGTTTTCGTTTTTCTGTCGGTTTTTAGTGTTTTAGGTGTTAGTACTTGGTTTATCTGTTCTCTCTTTATGCCTTGCGGCGCATGTCCCGCTCTTATCCTATGGGGACATCATGGTTCTCATTTTCCCAGGGATCTACCGTAGGCGCTATGCCTCCGCCGCCGCTCTCGGGCTGCGGAATGACAATCTCATCGTCAATGACGATGTCGTGGTCGGGTTCTTCAAACTGGGGCGTGATGTCTTCGGTGAAGGTATGCTCGGTGCCGCCGGTGTCTCTCAACACGATGTGCAGATAGGTATGACTGTCGCCCGGCAACTTGCCAAAGGTGTTGAAGGTAGTCCTGAGTGAGCGTGTGCTGAGATCTACCTCCACGGGGAAGTAGATGGTGGCAGGCTCGACACTCGGCACTCCGCGGCCGAAGAAGCAGCTGCGGGCCTGATTGGTGACAAAGGCCTCGGCGCTGGCTATGTACTCTATGCCCGTGACGTTGGTTACTTCGAAGCCGTAGGTATCGACGATGGTGGATGCCATGGCCGTGATGGTGACAACGCGCTCCTCGCCGCTGAAGGGGGGGACCTCCACATGCATGCGGGTGGACAGCAGGTGGTCGGGCGTGTAGATGATGGGACCCGGAGCCTCGTAGTCGCTATTGCGGGTGAAAGACGCCATCTGTCCGGCCTTCTGGGCGGTGATGTCGCTGGTGAAGGCTTCAAGGGTGCCGGCGCTGCTCTCGCCACGCACCTGCGTCCACTCTGTGCCGAAGGAGTAAACCACCAGGTCGTAGGTGCCGGGGACGGCATGCAGCGGCCCGCCGTATGTGCCGACAAACTCGGTATGCATCAGCGCGCCAGTCTCGGGATGGTATAGGCACACCTTCATGTATTCAGGAGTCAGTATCTTGGTGTGGGCCTCCTCACTGACCTCCAAGTTGAGATCCAGGTCAAGCTTCAGGTTAAGCTTCAGCTCCAGCCCGTGGCTGTCCCCATGGTTGTGGTCGTAGCAGAGGTCCTTGTACTCGCAACTGCACAACAGGAATAAAATGAAGAATTTGCTACCGCACAATGCCACGCGGCACAGACCCTGAAGCCTGCGCAGCGCGATGCTGATATGTAGCCTGTTATTCTTCATTCTTCATTCTTCATTTAAAAAGTCTCCACTTCAGCGTCACCTCAGCCTTGGTGGGGCCCCACCAGTGGCGCTTTTTTGTGGACTGCCACACATACTCTCCGTCCATGGGCAGATACTCCTTGTACTCTCCATCCTGGAAGCCGAGACCTATGGAGAAATCGAGGTCCAGCCGTGGGCCTATGGGCAGCGAGTAGCCATACTCCACCCCGCCACCAAAGCCGAAATGGGCGGCCTGATAGCCGCGCCCGCCCCATTCCACGTCGTAGGTGAGGCCCAGCATGTAGATGCCCACATGGTGTCCACGCAGGGCGGCAACAGCGGGGCTGTCATCCTTGGAAACATAAGAGGTGAGGTATTTTCTGAGTGCCAGGTATCCGCCATAGCCCTGCCAGTAGCGGTGGCTGTTGTCGTTAGAAAGCCATGTGAAGAACCAGTCGGCACTGGCCGTCCACTGACGGCCGAGCCCCACTTCCACGCCTATATTGGGTATGAGTGCTGCGTCATAGAGCATATTGGTCTTCAGGGCCAAGCGCTGCGCTTGTCCCCTCATCGTCGGAAGAAATAGCAATGTGACAATGACTGACAAATATAGACGTAGCCGTTTCAATCTGCGTCTCGGTTAGTAGTATAGCTGTTTAGGGCGCAAAAATAAAAAGTTTTTTTATATCCACCAAACATATTGGTTGAATAATGCTCTTACCAACAGCAATTTACGCAAATTTAACTAAAAAGATAGGAATATGTTGGAAAAATCGTATCTTTGCAGCCGCATAACGATGTAAATATGGACTTGATAACACTGACAAAGAAGATTCGCCCCTACGTCCGGCCATATCGCTGGATGGTTGTGGCCACACTGGTGCTGACACTCGCTGGCTCTTTCATTGCACAGGTGAATGCCATTGTTCTCGACCGCACGGTAGATGCCATCAATGCGCTGGTGGTGCCTGAAGGATTTGACTGGGGCGAGGCTGCACATATACTGACCGTCATAACCTTTGTGTTGCTTGGCAAGGAGGTTGTGGCCGCTGTCATTCGCTATGCACAGAACTACTATGGCGAGCGAATGCGCGTACTGGTGAGCAAGGATCTATCGCAGGCTGTGGTCGATCGAATACTGAGCTATCGCATGGCTTTCTTCTCGCACAGCGGCAACGAGACCGGACGGCTGCAGACGCGCATTGACCAAGGCGTGGGGTCGCTTTCATCCACGGTGCAGAGTGTCTTCATAGACCTGCTGCCGCTGTTCACCAGCGCACTGCTGGCACTGATACTGATGTTTGCCGCCAATGTGTATGTGGGGCTTGCCGCACTGTTTATCGTGCCCGTCTATATTTGGATCACCATAGCCCAGGCGCGTCGGCTGAAAGGCTGGAGAGCCAACATGCGACACTTCAGAGAATCGAAGAGTTCGGGTCTGGTTGGCATTATAGAGAGCATGAATGTCATCAAGTCGTTCAATCGTCAGCAGGTGGAGAGCAGCAAGCAGTGGGACATACAGACACAGTTCACCGACAACCAGATGTTGGTGCGTAAGACCTCGTTCCGCTTCGACGGGATGAAGAGTCTGGTTCAGCAGATAGGCACCGTCATCATCATTATCCTGACAGCATATCTCGTACTGATACAATATCCGGGCATGACCATCGGCAAGATTATGTACCATGTGATGCTCTTTGCCAATGTCACTGCACCCATTACGCAGCTGCAGCGCATCTTCGACTCACTAAACGATGCCCTAATCTATGCTGAGGGCTTCTTCGACATTCTGGATGCCAATGAGGAACGCGAACCCACAGGCAGCTACCGCCCCGCCGAGGTGAAGGGCAACTTTGAGGTGCGCAACGTCAGCTTTACATACCCCAACGGCACCAAGGCCCTGCATAATATTAATATGTGTATAGGCAGTGGCCACATCACGGCCTTGGTAGGCCTTTCTGGTGCAGGCAAATCGACCGTGGTCAACCTGCTGGATCGCTTCTATGAGCCAGACAGCGGCGAGATACTGCTTGACGGAGTGCCCCTGAGCCAGTGGGACACCTCCTACCTGCGCGAACATATCGGGCTGGTGCTGCAGAAAAACCACATATTCGAGGGTACGGTGGAGGACAATATACGCTATGGCAAGCTCGACGCCACCGATGAGGAGGTGGCTGAGGCCGCCCGCAAGGCCAGTATATATGAGCAGGTCATGGCCAAGCCTGAGGGAATGAAGACGCTGGCCACAGCCCTCAGTGGCGGTCAGCAGCAGCGCATAGCCATAGCGCGCATGTTCCTGAAGAATCCACCCATAATCTTCCTTGACGAGCCCACGGCAAGCCTTGACGCGGTGGCGACAGAGCAGATAAAGTCGAGCATCGATGCCATAAAGGACGGCCGCACCGTAATCATCATCAGCCACAATATCTCGCAGATAATAGACAGCGATGTGGTATATGCCATGCGCGATGGCAGGGTGGAGCAGTCGGGCCAGCCCGACGACCTGTATCGACGGGGTGGTGTCTATAGGGACATAGTGGAAGCCTCTGCCCGCAGTCTCAACATCAGCAAGCTGGCACGGATTACGCAGGAGCCTGCTCCTTGATTATTCCGTGCCTGTAGGCGTAGAGCAGCTTGCGCAGGTCGCCGACCTGTGTGCGCAGTTCCACGCCCTTGTCTGTGTCGGCTACGAGCATCCGCTGGGCCGACATCTCCACTATCTGCGTGGTTGACTTGATGTCTATACCGCGCCTGATGGCATCCTCGGCACTTGTGAACGGTTCATGTTGAACAAGCTGGAAGCCACGGCTGTGATAGACCAGCGTATAGCCGGCAATGCCCGTCTCGCTGTGGTAGGCCTCTGAGAAGCCGCCATCGATAACCATCAGCAATCCGCCGGCCTTGATGGGATTCTCACCGCGCGAGGCATGGACGGGTACGTGCCCGTTGATGATGTGCCTGTTAGGACCGCTAACGCCAAAGGCATCAAGAATGCGGGCGCATACCTCGGCCGAATCGCGCAGCAGGAAATAGTTGCCCTTTCTCTCCTTGTATGTGTCTTTGTCCTTTAGGAAATAGCGCTCAAAGGTTGCCATCTTCGACTTGTCGAACAGCGCCGAGTCGGGGCCACACCACAGGTAGAAGAAATAGTCGAGTGCATACTGACGATACTTGGGCTCAGTGTCCGACTGGAACGCTGCGCGTATCAGCTGTCCCGTCTTCTCCATCAGACTGCGTCCGCTGTACTGCTCACCGTAGATGGTGACAGCCTTGAGCGACCCGTCGTCGTTGAGCGGGCACGAGGCATGGAACAGCAGGTTCTGGTTGTATATGGCGTACATGCAGCCGTGAGCCAGCATGGCCTTGATGTGCTTGTGCAGCTTCTCGCACACAACAAACGAGTGGTGCAGGCGCTGCATCAACTCCTCTTCCTCCTCGGTCATGGCAAAGGGATTCGTAGGGTCTATCGTGGGGAAGCAGCACGAACGCATTTCGTATTCGCCGTCGGGGGTGCGGCATGTTCCACGCTGGTAGTCAATCTTGTCGAGCAGCAGACGGTCGTCCATCTGCCACGACGGATTGCGCCGTATCAGCTTGGCCTCTTGCTTGAACTGCAGAATGGTGATAGCCTTGTGCATCTGTGCTGTCAGCCGCTGTGTTTTCTCGTCCATCTCCTGTCCGCGCAGCAGTATGGGCCAGAACTCCTTGCACGGATCGTCAGCATAGCGCTCCATGGCGAATGTGGCCAGCGGAACAAGATTGATGCCGTAGGCCTCTTCCAGCGTTGTCAGGTTGGCATAGCGCAGCGACAGGCGCAGCACTGAGCAAATGCAGGCATCGTTGCCTGCCGAGGCCCCCATCCACAGCACGTCGTGATTGCCCCACTGGATGTCCCATGAATGATAGTGGCGCAGTGTGTCCATAATGACGTGTGCACCGGAGCCACGGTCATATATATCGCCCAGGATATGCAGCGAGTCGATGGCAAGGCGCTGGATGACATTGCACACGGCACATATAAAGTCGTCAGCACGACCGGTAGAGATGACGGTGTCAACAATGACGTTAACGTATGCCGTCTTATTCTGGTCGTCGGGGCGCTCGTGCAGCAATTCCTCTATGATATACCTGAACTCGTCTGGCAGGGCCTTTCTGACCTTTGAACGTGAATACTTGCTCGACACCTCGCGGCAAACAGCCACCAGATGATGTATGGTGATATGATACCAGTCGTCCATGTCCTGTTCGGACGCCTTGACCAGCTCAAGTTTTTCCTCTGGATAATATATCAGTGTGCAGAGTTCCTTCTTTTCCTGTTCGCGTATGGTATTGCCGAACAGCTCGTTCACCTTACGCTTTATATTGCCAGAGGCATTCTTCAGCACGTGCCTGAAGGCCTCGCTCTCGCCGTGCAGGTCGGCCAGGAAATGCTCAGTACCCTTGGGCAACTGCATTATGGCTTCCAGGTTGATAATTTCGGTCGAGGCTGCGGCTATGGTCGGAAACGAGCGAGACAGAAGCCGCAGGTAATTCATATCAGTAGATTCGTCTATCATGGTTCAAAGTTCAAAGTTCATAGATTCAGGGAAACGGTAGCTATGAAGGCCAGTTCGACAATCATGGATACAACCACCATACTGTCGTATGTGAAACCGTGCAGGTGCCTGGCCAGCAACATATACAGCCCATACATAACGATGCAAGGCGCAAATACCAGCCACGACCAGTTGAGCGCCGTGCCAGTGGCAAGCCACAGCAACGGAGCAAACGGAGCCATGCCAGCTATAAAGAGCAACAGCCCCTCTGCAGTGGAGTAGCGGGATGGGGCCACCTCTGCCTTACCTCTATAGGGTAGCATTAGCACCAACTGACAGGCAACCATGCGCGAGAAGGGAACGGCAGCAAAGACAGCTGCCGCCGCAAAAGTGTGGGGTATGTATCGCAAGGAGAGAAAACAACCGAGCAGGTAGAGGCAGAAAGGCCAGTCGTTCTTCCACGTCTGCTCTGTAGAAACGGGCCTATCCATGATGCTACAGGTCAGCTTGCGGAAAGCCGTCTCTTCGCGGCCCTTCAATATCAATTTCCTTCCTATGTATGCAATAATGATACCAAGAAGAATACCGTGTTCTGGAAGGAAATGACCTGACAGGAAAATGACTCCGGCCATGAACAAAGCCAGAAGCCATCCGTACAATGTCCATTTCAGTAAGGGGTGCAAACGTTGTGAGTTCATAGTTCAGAGTTACTGCAATAGCTATCTACCATGAGCCACGTGCGAGCTAATGGCTCAGCACTTCAACGCCATGTTCGGTCATCAGGAAAGTGTGTTCCCACTGGGCCGACGGAAGCTCGTCTGCCGAAATAACCTCCCAGCCGTAGGGGTCGTCTGCGTCAATGAACACCTCCCATGTACCCATGTTTACCATTGGCTCAATGGTGAAGACCATGCCCGGAACAAGCAACATGCCCGTGCCGCGCTTGCCGTAATGGCACACCTCTGGATTCTCATGGAAATCAAGTCCGACGCCATGCCCGCACAGGTCTCGCACTACGCCATAGTGGTAGCGCTTGCAGTGTTTCTCGATGGCATGGCCAATGTCGCCCACAAATCCCCAGGGCTTGGCGGCCTCGGCACCTATCTCCAAGCACTCCTTTGCCACCCTGACCAACTGTTCCTTCTCTGGTGTTGTCTTGCCGATAATAAACATGCGTGAAGCGTCAGAATAGTAGCCATCGAGTATGGTGGTGAAGTCAACGTTGATGATGTCGCCCTCTTCAAGCACATCCTCGGCTTTTGGTATGCCGTGGCACACCACCTCGTTGATGCTTGTGCATACGCTCATGGGGAAGCCTTCGTATCCCAGACAGGCAGGTGTGGCATTGTGGGCGGCACAATAGTCGCGGCATATCTTGTCTATCTCAAGTGTAGAAATGCCTGCACATATTTGAGAAGCCACAGCATCCAGTACACCTGTGTTGACCACTCCACTGCGTCGAATGCCCTCTATTTGTTCTGGAGTCTTTATCAGCTTGCGTGAAGGCACCAGCTTACCTTTGTTCTCCCAGTACATCACCTGCTTGTCTAACTCGGTAGGTGGCTGTCCTGGCAGCAAGTGCCATTTCTTTCTCTTGGCCATATATACTATTTAAGCAGATTGGCTATTGTGGCTATCATGGTGGCCAGCGATGCAGTAGAACTGGTTATGGCCAGTATCTCTGGCAGCGTCAGCTTCTTGCTTGCGTTCTTTGTGGGAACCACAATCTGGCATCCGGGTTCAGGCTTGTTCTTCTTGCTTGCCTTGGCAACCATACCGTTGGAATAGACGATGAACGTGCGATTCTTCTTGGCAGTAGCGCTATATCCGCCAGCCTGCTGTACATAGTATTTTGCATTCTTGCCCTGCTTGAAGGACACGGTGTTTGGATACAAGACCTCGCCGTTGACGGTCACGGTGTTGTTGTACTCTGGAACAACAATACGGTCGCCGTTGCGCAGAACAGGGTCGGCATCTGAACCAGGGTATTTCAAGGCTCTGTCCAGCTCGATACCCACGGGATACTCCGTCAGTATCGTCAGCTTGCTGCGGTCGATAGAGTCCTTGCCCGTGTTGCGCTGTGCTGCCCTCAACATACTGATGGCCTGTTCCTGTTCCTCGGGCGTCATGGCTCTCATCAGCCTTGCACCCCTGGCAAAGCCAAGTGACGTCAGACCACCAGCCTGCTTGATAATCTCGCTCAGGCGCTGACCTTTTTTCGACAGAGCATACACTCCCTCAAACTGCACCTCGCCTTCCACCCGAACCAGCTGCTGTTGGTTGTAAGTCGGGTTCTTACGCACATATACCTGGTCGAAAGGCTGTAGGGTAAATCCCTGTTCGCCACTGATGACAAAGCCGTTTTTCAGCTGGAATGTGTAGGTGCTTGCTATAGTGTCCTTTGCCTCGGTACTCATTGGGTCTATAATGCGTCTTGCAATGTCAACCTTCACGAGCGAAGCTGCCTCTGTAGGACCGCCAGCCTGCAGTACCAGGTCTTCAAGAGTCTCATTCTCGGCATAGCGGTATTCTCCTGGATATTGCACTTCGCCGAAAATGCTGACGGTCTTTTGTGTCTCAAGGTCTTCGGTAGAGGCTATGTACAGAACGTCTTCGTTTCGCAGGGCAATGTCGGGCGATGTTCCATTGACAATACCCTCAACATCTATGCTTGTGACCTCCAGCGTGCGGTTAGGTTTCAGACGGTGCATGACAGCATGCTGCGCGATGGCGTTCTCCGTCATACCTGCTGCGGCCTCGATGAGTGATTTGACCGTTGTGATGTTGCCACCAATCTGATACATTCCGGGACGGAACACGGCACCCCTGATCTCCACCATGTTCTGGTAGCGGTTCAGCGTTGAGTCAACACTGACGGAGTCTTCGTCCATCATCTTGAATGAAGCCATGTCAAACTCCCCTATGTTGAACACCGAGTACCCCTGGCCTGCCTTGCGGTTTACCCTTACGGCCTTTTGATAGGCATCACCAGTGAAGCCACCAGCATATTTTATCAGCGTGCTAAGGCTCTCGCCATTTTTCATCTCGTAGAACATCGGGCGTTTCACCTTGCCCGTGATATTGACAAGTGTCTCGTACGGTCCGACGGTCACGATGTCATTGTCCTGCAGCCTTACATCGCCAGAAAGCTTGCCGTTCAGAATAAAGTCGTATATATCCACGTTGCTCAGCAGCTTACCCTTGCGATAAACCTTCACGCTGCGCAGTGTGCCTATGTCGTTCGGTCCTCCGGCCATATACAGCACATTATATACTGTTGCGAATGCCGACAAAGTGTATGTGCCTGGCATCATGACCTCGCCCACGACACTAACCGTGATGGTGCGGGTCTGTCCGAGCGACAGGTCTATGCGTGAGCTTTGATAGCGGGCGCCAAGCAGACTGCGTATCCTGTTTTTTGCAGCGCTGACAGACAGTCCACCCACGGAAATCACACCATAGTCTTCTACCGTGATGGTGCCATCTGGCGACACAGTTTCTGTGATGCTTTTCTGCGATGCTCCAGAAATGTCTATGATGACCACATCGCCAGGACCCAGCGAATAGTTTTGCGGCGTGGCAATGTTCATGGAACTCTCAAAGGTCATGTTCGGATTGTCGAACAGGTTATGACCGAAGATGTTTCTTGCCTTATTGCCATAGTGGCCTGCCATGCCCTTACCGTTGTTCACAGAGAGCGTGTCGTTAAGCATGACGTTAAGCGCACTGCTTATTTCAGCCTTATCAGCCATTGTATTGCCATGCGCATTTGACGGCATGTTGATTCGCTGCTGATTGCGTCCTGCCTGACTTTCCGACCGCCTCGGCTCTCCGTTTGCCTGACGCATTCTGCTATTTGACGACACAGACATAGAACCAGTATCGCCCGAACGCTGTTCCTCGTATTTCTTTTGTATGCGTTGCAACTGCTCGCGCGACACTCCTCGCTGTACCAAGTCTGAGGCAATACGTTCCCGCGATGTGCCCTTAGCCATTTCGGCCTTAACATATTCAATAACCTGACTGTCCGTCATGCCAGTCTGTGCCAATGCAGAAGAAGCGGCCATAAGCAGGCATGCCATCAGCGTGTAAAACTTTCTCATGTTTTCTTATTAGTAAAAAAGGTTTTTTATAGTCCTGTTTTAATTATTTAACTCTAAAAAATACTTTTTATTGTATCGTGCCAATGATTTCATGCACATCAGCCACACCATGGTCATCCAGCCATTTGTTGATACCGTCGCGCACCTTAATTGTTACGCATGGGTCGATGAAGTTGGCTGTACCTATCTCTATGGCTGTAGCTCCGGCCATAAGGAACTCGATGGCATCCTCTGCCGTCGTGATTCCACCCATGCCTATGACGGGCAGTTTGACAGCTTTGGCCACCTGCCACACCATTCTCAAGGCTACTGGCTTGATACATGGGCCGCTCAATCCGCCAGTCTTTATGCTTAGCCGCGGCTTGCGTCGCTCAATGTCTATGCTCATGCCCATCAGCGTATTGATAAGGCTAACGGCATCGGCTCCCTCTGCCTCAACGGCACGCGCTATCTCGCTTATGTCGGTGACATTAGGCGATAGTTTTACTATCAGCGTCCTATGGAAGGTCTGTCTTACGGCTTTTACCACAGAGGCTGCACCCTGACAGCTAACGCCGAATGCCATGCCGCCGTCTTTTACGTTAGGGCATGATATGTTCAGCTCTATGGCTGGTATCTGCTCCAGACTGTCTATAACGGCAGCACATTCTGCATAGTCTTGTGGCGATGAGCCGCTGACGTTCACTATCCAGCATGGTGCAAGCTGGGACGCATTGTCGGCACACGACCGCTGGACAGACACAGAAGCAGGTGAGGGTGGGGGAGTGAAGGCAATGAGCCTGTGGTATATGTGCTCTGCAAAATAGCCAACGCCCTTGTTCTGAAGACCAACACAGTTAAGCATACCTTGGCGCGTTTCAACCATGCGCGGATAGTCATTGCCCTGACGTGCATTTAGGGTCGTACCCTTGACGATAATTGCACCAATCTGCTCCAGTGGCACCAAGTCCTGAAACTCAAGCCCATAGCCAAACGTTCCACTGGCGGCTATAACAGGATTCTTCAGGTGCAGTGTTCCTATGTTTATATCTATCTTTGACACAGCAAAATGTGTAAATATGTTTCAACTAAACGTTCCACAGCAAATTGTCAACATTGAAGACCGGCCCGTCCTTACATACGCAAAGATTGCCGTCATGTGTCTTCTCCACACAACAGAGGCATGCTCCCAGGCCACAGGCCATCATGTTCTCCAACGAAGCTTCGCATGGCGTACCTGTCTGGCGCGAATATCTGGCTACGGCCATCATCATCGGCTTAGGCCCACATGTATATATATATGTGTAATTTCCATTGTTCAGGGCTGTATGTTGTGTAACAAAGCCACGCTCACCCGCCGAGCCATCTTCTGTCGTCAGTAAAACGGTGCCTAACTGCCTGAACAAATCCAGCTGGAGCAAATCGCCCGCCGTGCGTGCACCCAGCAGGAATGTGGGCTCCGTGCCGTTGTCTCTCAGCATGCAACCCAACTCGTATAGCGGAGCAATGCCCACGCCTCCACCGATGAGCAGTGGTCTATGCCCACTCTTGCCGACAGAAAATCCATTGCCCAGCGGTAGAAGACAGTTGACAGTGGCACCTGGGCGCAGCGAACTTATCCAACGTGTGCCATCGCCAATGGCGGCAACAAGCAGCCACAACTCGTTATTCTTGCGGTCAACATGGTGGATGCTTATCGGTCTGCGCAACATGACACTGGGAGTGTTGTCAATGCGCAGGTTGACAAACTGTCCAGGCAACATGTCTGGCAGTGGGGTGGGGTGGGTCAGGCGCAACAGAAAATGTCGTTCGCCAAGCTGTTCGTTGGCGCTGACCTTCATGTCTAACAGGTATTTCTTCATTTCCATTTGCTTCAGAACTCCAGTGGCTGTTCCTTGTCCTTCTTATAATAGTCAGCCAGCATTCCAACAAGCGTACTGACCTGCTTAACTGCTGTTTCTGTTTGCGGCGTAACTTCCTTATGCTGAAGTCGTAATAGTAGTGTTCCGTAGAGTAGATTTAAGCATGTTTCCACCTCACTCTCATCTTTTGGCGCTCCTTTCTTGTTGCGCAGTTCAACGATGAAAGGCAATACGCGGTAGTACTGTGAACTGTAGAAAGGATATTTTGAAGAGCCAGTTAGTTGCAAATGCAACTCACTCAGCAACTGGAGCGTAGCCTTATTGATTTGCAGGTGGCCTCGCTCACGGCACCCTTCGCTGTTCATCATACGCAGCAGATTGCCCAACCAGTCAAGTTCTTCGCTCTTCTGCTCTTCGGTATAGTCAAAACGGCTGACATATTCGTCTCTCAGTCGTGGCAGAGAACAACCGAAGGCACGTATCGTGTCTTCTATCTGCCACATATATAGAATATATTCAGCAATGTTGTTCTTTCTCAGATTGTCTGCTATAAACACCTCGTCTATTTACTATTACAAATGTTGTACTAATTTCCGCCGTAGCGTAAAAGCTGAAGCCCTTCGACTCGTGCGGTTT
>FLNV01000196.1_pt1 | contig 62801 bp, 39 predicted proteins | sample 1140351 | NCBI WGS metagenome assembly FLNV01 (sample SAMEA3878207, study PRJEB12797) | bioreactor metagenome | biome: Moose rumen | place: Sweden | collected 2011-10 | reverse complement strand
CGTCTTGTCGTTTTTCCCATTTCTGTGCAAAGTTACTATTTTTTTTGTTTGACTTATGCACTGGTCCGAAAAATCGGGGGTATTATAACCCGTGTTTCATTTTTGTGTAAATTCTTCAGCTTTTTTCTTTCAATTATGTCAACTTTTCTGTTGTTTTCGCTTTTATTTCTTGATTTATGTCAAGAAATGATACCTATTAATAAATTTTTTTTCGTTTTCTTGTACCTTTTATATTTATTATATGTAAATTTGCATGAAATTTTGATAATCGGATAGGTGAAATTGATATGATTTAGGAAGAAATTAGAAAATATGTAAAAGATTTTAGTGAAGGAAATGGCAAATATCTTTAGGGGAATATTGATTTTATTTTTAGGTTTTACAAAAATGTATTATAACTATTGATTACTGACAATATTTTGGTAAAGTGGAAAAACCTCCGTTATTACCTTAGAATTAGAATAATAATTAACGAAAAATCATAACTATTTAAATTTCATGCTTATGAAAAAGCTATTTACTTTTTTATCTTTATTTTGCGCTGTAGTTTGTGCAAATGCAGTGACGTATTCTTGGGATGAGTCTACGCATACAGTAACTGTGAATTTTGATGAAGCACCGGATGTCACATTTAATAGAGACAATCTAAATAATTATCAGGGTTGGATCAGGGTTGCTTTTGTCGGTAACGCTGCTGTAAATGATATCAGCAATGTACAAGAAAGAATGGACGCAAATAAAACGATTGATCTTTATCAAACAAATCTTTCATTAGAACAGTTAAAAAACACTTCTTTTTATGCAGGAAAGATTGTTTTGCCAAAAGGTTCTGGTCTTCCTGAATCATCTGAATACGCTCAAGGAGCACATTATAATGCCAGAAACAATCTACTTTATATATGTTCATTGAGCGAGGATGGTACAATATTGTCAGTTGGGGCATCAAAACATAATGGAGAACAAAGAGATGAAATTGCTCTTGCAATTACTGGCCCAGATCCTTATTTCCCTGGTTCGGATGTGAATGGTAAGAGCATTACGAAGATAGTGTATTATGGAGGTGATAATGCGAGGGAAGGTGATGAGGCCGCGGTGAAGAAATTCAATGATGCTCACACGCCATCTTCTTTTGAAAATGGTATTTTAAATGTGAGTGTTGCTGATTACGATAATATCAATGATGAAATCAAGGGTACGGCACTTGATCTTATCAATGAAAACAAAGCAGCTATTACCACCATTAATCTTCCTGATGGATCTGTATGGAATGGAACTAATGGATCAGGTACACTGACAAGTAATACATCTGATAATGTTGCTGAAGCAAAAGTAATATTACAGAAAGCTGGATTTGAAGTTACATCTCAGATAGTCAATATTGGACATTATGTGAAAATTGTTGATGGGGTGGTAGTTGTCACCAGCCTTTCCGCTGGTGCTTTGGGAGACAACCTTACAAGTTCAATGACATCTGCTGAGGTAAATGCAATAAAAGGAGCAGCTTCCCTAAAACTCGTCGGATCGTTCAACGATGCAGATATCCGTGGTCTTGGCGGACAAAATAATGGTATAACAACACTTGATTTGCGCGAGGCTGAGATTTCAGGCACACAGCAATTAGGTGATTTGAAGAAATACCTGAAAACTTTGTATATGCCAGCTACAGATTCATATACAACTGTTTCTGAGAGTTTTTGCGGAGAGTGTACTACTTTGGAAGAACTTATTTTGTCAGATAAAATTGAGACAATAGGAAAGATGGCATTTTATGGATGTAGCAACTTGAAGTCTGTTAATTTTGAAAGTGCATCAAATCTTAAAACAATAGGCTATCAGGCGTTTCAAAATACTTCCTTGACAGAGATTACAATTCCAAAGAGTGTGGAAACAATAGAGGGTTTTGCTTTCTATGGATGCAATGAATTGGAAACAGTCAATTTCACTCACCCTTCAAATCTTACAACCATCGGTGAAAGGGCTTTCTACCAGACTGGATTGAAGACTTTGAACATACCTGCAACTGTACAGAGAGTGGAATCTCAGGCTTTTGGTGAGTGTGAGAAACTAACAAAAGTCACTTTTGATGATTTGTTTGAGGATGAAACCAATGAAGTGGGAATGACACTGACGGGATTGATGTCTGAAAAACAGGGTGTATTCTTCAACTCTAAAAATATTATGGACATTTACGTCAATGTTGATGATTATTCAATTAATTGTGAAAATGATGTATTCGACTATGATATTACTTGGGGGCAAGGACAAACAACCGCTCCAAAAGCTACTTTGCACTATCCTTCTTCAAGAATTAATGACTATGCGAATCTCAGTCATGTGCTAACCTATCAAATTGCATCACATGCTGGTTTATATCATGATTGGTTGTTGGAACACTATAAATTAGCTTCGATTCCAAATAAAAACGGATGGTTTGAATTTATTAACAGCGGTGAGAGTAATCCAGATATACCGGAACCAGTATATGAGGGAAGTAAATTCTTAATGACTTATAGTTTCTATGCTGATGTTACACCAATTGAAGAAGTTGGAGAAAATGAGGCTAATAGTGTTGCCAGGCTAGTTCCAGATGGTGTTAGAGCTTATATTGTGAATGGATATGATCCTGAGAAAAATGAATTAAAACTACAACGTCTATTAGTTATTCCACCAAATACGGGGGTTATTTTATATGGCGAGACCAATTCAAGGGATGAAAATGGTAATCCTACTCTTTCTCTGACAACAGTTGGATATAGAGGTCTCCCTCTCAGCCGCGAGACGTGGAATTATCTCTCAGATGATGATAAATATATGAAGAACTATCTTGTTGGAACCGCAAATAAAGATAATGAGTCAATTCATGTTACTCCCTATGAACCCTTTAAAACTGATGGTGTTGTAACTTATAGAAATTTTGGTATGGGGCGTTTTGATAAGACAGATTCTGGTAAGACATATATTAAAGAACATGGATTGCCAGGAAGCAATTATGTTGGCTTCTTCAGATTGAAAGATAGTAATGTGGCACCAGGAAAAGCATATTTGCGTTTCAAGGCTGATGAATACGTGAATCCTGATGGTGGCGAGGCTATTATCTTAAAAGATAATGATTATTATATGACTTATGATACATCAGATAATCCAACACTCTCAGTTTCAGAGATGAATGAACCATATCTTAAGTGGTCAATTGCTAATTGGGATGTCGATTGGGGAAAACGTAATGAAGTTGAAGGACTTGATAATTATTTTGTTAAGTTTGTTGGTGAGCCCGTATTTAACAATGAAACTGATGAGCCTACATTGATTTTTAATGTTGCAGATGATGTTGATAACGATAATAATTATTATACTTTGCAAGGTGTAAGGATTGCAAAGCCTACTCAAAGTGGTATCTACATTAAGAATGGTAAGAAGGTCTTTATTAAATAATTAATTCTTTTAAAAACACAACTTTTTTATGAATAAGAAAATGTATATTTCTCCCAATATTTCAATAAAGGACATAACGATAGAAACTTCTATATTAGATCCTTCGACAGGTCAAATTGGGGGATCAGATATTCTAACAAAGGATCGTGATGAACTTGATGAGGAACTTCAGGAGGAAGCAAGTAAAAATGCATCCAACCATTATTCACTCTGGTAATTAAAATAGTATTGACAATTATTATAAAAGAAAGACGGGATGTGCGAGAGCACGTCCCGTCTTTTTGGGTAAAGGAAGATGATACTATACTGTCAAATAATCTCGAAAAAAAACTTTATTAGCCCTTTTTCTTTATAATTTCCTAAAAAGAACAAAAAGAACTATTGGTGTCCGCTAAAATACTTTGGTACTTTCTACTTTCACTACTTTCACTACTTTCACGGCTCTTACAGAAAAACATAAATCGAACAAATATTTGCAATTTTGGAAAAATATACGTAAATTTGCGGATATATCAAAAACCAACTTTTCTACTGAGACGAGAAGGCATTCAAAATAACATTGAAAGCCTGTATGCCTCCAACAAAGCCTTAATACTTATGGGAGAAGACACTACAAACCCTCAGAACAGCAAGGTCGTCGTGAATATAGACTACCTTCCTAAAGTGAACTATGCCATGCTGAACAATGGCGTGAAAACTCTTACTTCACTTATTATCCATAATCAAAACAGCCAGGATTGGAACCAATTGAAAATCAGCGTCTTCGGTAATTGTATCAATGAGAACACCGCATTCGTTGAAAATGTCCGTGCGGGTCAGTCCGTGCAAGTGAAGGACTTTGAGGTGGAACCAGATATCCAAGTGCTCGCAAACACAACAGAGGCGGTGCGGACCTCATTCACCCTCCGCCTGGAAAACCAGGACGCTTTGCTTTTCCAACAGGACTATCCAATCGAATTTATGGCTTATGATGAGTGGGCTGGCGGTGCTGTGATGCCTGAGTATATCGCAGCTTTTGTCGTGCCCAACAATCCTCTTCTTTCGAGAGTGAAGCTATTGGCCGCCCAATATCTGGAGAAATGGACTGGCGAGAGTGCGTTCACTGAATATCAAACCCAAAACCGCAACAAGGTACGGTTGCAGGTGGCGGCGCTCTATGAGGCGCTGCGCTCCGAGGGCATTATCTATTCCTCTGTTCCCGCAAGTTTCGAGACACAGGGCCAACGTGTGCGACTGGCCGACAAGGTGTTGACCGATAAGACAGGTAACTGCCTTGACATAAGTCTTTTATTCGCATCTTGCTTGGAGGATGTGGGTATCTATCCTGTCATTATTTTCATGAAGGGACTTGCCATGGTGGGTGCGTGGCTCACACCGATTGTGATGCCGGGAATGGTGAGCGATGATGTAAGTTATCTGCTTAAGGAAACGGCCGATGGTAATGACAATATCGTGCTTGTCGAGACCACCTCCATCACTAATTCTGGAAAAGTCAGTTTTGATGATGCGGTCAGTATGGCCAACCTCAAGCTGCGCGATGAGGACCAGTTCCATTATTTCGTCGATGTACACCGTTGCCGGTTGGGCAATATAAGGCCGTTGCCACAGCGCGTGATGAAGGATGGTGCCTGGGTGATAGATAATGAGGGAATAGAACATCCTGAGGCAACACAGACAGTGGAACACCGAAATCATTACGAATTGTCGCTTGAAAGCAGCGGACAACCGCTTACGAAACAGCAGATATGGGAACGGAAATTGCTCGACTTTACACTGAGAAACAACCTGCTCAATGCGAAAGTCGGAAAACGGGTTCTTCCCTTCATATCCTTTGAGGTGGAAAGACTGGAAGACCGGCTCCAACAGAATGTGGACTATCAAGTGACTCCGTCTCCCGGACCTAAGATTGATGCCAACGTTGACAAGATGTACGACTCCCGTATGCAAGCATCCGAGTATCAGCAGATTGTGTCTGAACTCATGAGCAACAACAAAATTGCATCCTATCTCACTGAGGCTGAATTGCAGGATGCCATGAAATATTTCTACCGCACTGCCCGTACCGCTCTTGAGGAGAATGGTGCGAACAGCCTTTTCCTTGCACTTGGTATGTTGAAATGGTTCGAGACTCCTGTCAGTGAACAGCCGCGTTTTGCACCCATCTTGCTATTGCCGGTCGATATCATCCGCAAAAGTGGCAACAAATATGTGATACGAAAACGTGATGAGGACATCATGCTTAACATCACGCTCGTGGAGTTCCTCAAACAGAACTACAACATCAATCTCGACGTGCTCAAAGAGCTGCCGATGGACAAGAGTGGAGTGGACGTGCAGCTCATCTTCACCTATTTCCGACGAGCCGTCTTGGAGCAGAAGAAATGGAACGTGTTGGAGGAGTTTCTGCTCGGACATTTCTCCTTTAACAAGTTTGTGATGTGGAACGACATACATTCCAATGCCGACAAGCTGAAAGAAAACCAAGTGGTGGCTTCGCTGATGGAAAACCACGACAAGCAGGAGAACCCGCCGGAACCAGTGGATGCTGGAAAAGTTGACCGTGAGAGCAAACCGATGGACTTTGCCATTCCGCTCGACGTGGACTCTTCACAGATGGAAGCCATCGTCGAGTCGGGCAGGGGGCAGACTTTCATCCTCCACGGACCTCCTGGAACCGGCAAGTCGCAGACCATCACCAACATGATCGCCAATGCGCTCTACCAGGGAAAACGGGTGCTCTTCGTTGCGGAGAAGATGGCGGCGCTGTCGGTTGTGCAGTCAAGACTACAGAAAATCGGACTCGCGCCTTTCTGCCTGGAGCTCCATTCCAACAAGGTGACCAAGAAGCATTTCCTCAGCCAGATGGAGGAGGTGCTCAACGTGACGAAAATACGTGAGCCGGAGGACTATGCCAAGCGGTCGGAGGAACTCTATGCCGAGCGCAAACAGCTCATCAGCTACATGGAGGCACTTCATCGCAAGCAGCAGTCGGGATATAGCCTTTATGAGTGCATCTCGGAATTTCTCGCACTCCCTGACGACGAAATTAGCGACGGACTGCCCGCGCTTGAGCAAATGACAAATGCTTTTGTCGACAGCTGCAGGGATATGGTGGAGCAGGTCGATGCGGTACTCGCTATCGTCGGACAACCCGGGCAGCATGTGCTCTACGGACTCGAGCCGAAAGACAACCGGATGGAGACGCTCGACGGGCTTCAACACCTTATCGCACAGCTCCGCGACCAGAACGAACAACTCTTGGGCTTGACACAGACGCTCAACGACGCCACAGCGCTCGGCATCTCTCCAGAGACCGACATTGAGTGGGTCAGCCGCTTTGCCGAATGTCTGAAGCACGAGCAGAAGATGGAACAACTGCATGGACAGCTTACTGCGACATTCTCTGAGGACGTGACAAAAATCGACGTGGATGCCAACCGCCGTGAATGGGCGGCAATTTGCGACAAGTGGTTTCTCCCAAGATTTTTCGCTAAGAGAAAATACATCAAATCCATGCAGCGGTACGGACAGGTGCTCGAGTCAGGACTCGAGTCCCTGTTCCAAAATGTGGAGAACTACCAGAACGCCAAGCGGCTGCACAGCGAAAAGGCCACAGAGGTGGCTCTATATGCCGACGAGCATTGCATTCGTCACGACGAACGCCTGGAGGCTTTCCGTAAATATGTGGGAACTCAGCCGGAGGCAAGAAGACAGAACTTTCTCCGACAGGCGGACGATATCGTCTCGCTCAGCCGTCAGATGGACGACACGCTCAGCGGGATTAACGCACACACGGCTGTCGCATACTCAAGGGACGACATCATACAGCAGGCAGACAGGTGGCTGCAGGGATACGGAGACGTGCGCGACTGGTACCACTGGGTGGAACTTAGGCAGAGAATGAGGAAAATGGGGCTTATGCCGGTAGTCCGTCGTGTGGAGAACGGGGAGACTCCGAGCACGGCAGTCGACGCCTTTCTCAAAGGGGTGTTCCATCAGCTTATACGTCATGCCATCGACGAGAATGAACAGCTCCGTATGTTCAACGGACTCAAGTTCCGTCAGCAAATCGAAAAGTACAAGCAGGACACGCTTCGGTTCCAGGAACTCAGCAAGGCGGAACTCTACAGCAAACTGGCGGCAAGGGTGCCATCGGCAAGCGTAGCCTCGGTCGACGGGTCGGAAATCAGCATACTCAAACGCAATATCGCCAACGGAGGAAGGGGCACTTCAATCAGGACCATCATCGACAGCATCCCGAAACTCCTGCCCAGACTCTGCCCGTGCATGCTTATGAGCCCCATCAGCGTGGCTCAGTTCATCGACCTCAATAACGACAAGTTCGACATCGTCATCTTTGATGAGGCGTCTCAGATGCCTACAAGCGAGGCGGTTGGAGCCATAGCAAGAGGCAAGTCGCTCATCGTCGTGGGAGACAGCAAGCAGATGCCGCCGACGAGTTTCTTCCAGACAACCCAGGTCGGCGAGGATGAGGCTGACATCGACGACATGGAGAGCATACTTGACGACTGCATCACTCTGTCGCTTTGCGAGCACAAGCTCAAGTGGCACTACAGAAGCAAGCACGAGAGCCTCATCGCATTCAGCAACTCACAGTATTACGGCAACGAACTCTTCACTTTTCCTTCTGTCGACGACCGGCAGGCCAAGGTTTCCCTGGTCCCCGTTCAGGGTGTGTACGACAAGGGACGTTCACGAAGCAATGTCGACGAGGCCAGGGCCATCGTGGATGAAATCCTGCGACGCCTGCAGGATCCTGAGCTCTCGAACTACAGCATCGGCGTGGTGGCCTTCAGCAAGGTGCAGGGCGACAAGATTGAGGACTTGCTCACCGACGCACTCGACCTCAGACCAGACCTGAAAGAGAGGGCCTACAACGTCAACGAGCCTGTATTCATCAAAAACCTGGAGAACGTTCAGGGCGACGAACGCGATGTCATCTTCTTCTCCGTAGGATACGGACCGGACAAGGACGGAAAGGTGTCCATGAATTTCGGACCTCTCAACAATCCGGGTGGGGAGAGAAGGCTCAACGTGGCAGTGTCGCGTGCACGCTACGAGATGATTGTGTTCTCCACACTGAAGTCTGGCCAGATCGACCTCAAACGAAGCAAGGCAAAGGGAGTGGAAGGACTCAAGCGGTTCCTTGAGTTTGCAGAGACTGGCACGCTCCCGTTCGTTTCCGATACCATACATGGCGAGCAGAGCAACGTGGTGGTCAGCCAGATTTGCCAGGCTTTGAGGCAGAACGGGTACCTCACCGACGCCTTTGTCGGTAAGTCGAACTTCAAGGTTGACATCGCCGTTTCTAGAAAGGAGCGTCCCGATGAATATATCCTCGGTATTCTCTGCGACGGCCGCAACTATTACGAGACGAAGACCACCCGCGACCGTGAGATTGTTCAGCCGAATGTCCTCCGTATGCTGAACTGGCGCGTGATGCGCGTCTATTCCATCGACTGGTACGAGAACCGCGAGCGTTCTCTTCGCCAGATTCTCGATGAGCTGCAGGCCGCCGAGCAAGAAGAATCCGACGAATCCTCCCTGGGTTCACAGCCGCAGGCAAACACCCCATCGACGTCGCCCGACTATTTCGTGTTCGACGACCGCCAGATCCAGCAGTCGAAAGCTCACCAGCCGGATCAGCGCGACCAGAAGATGAAGCCTTATGAGGAGGCCAAGGTAAGCTACGTTCAGACGGACAAGTCGTTGTTCCGTCCTGAAGATCCGAAGTGCCGTGAGATAATCCGTGAGATAGTTCGTATAGAGCAGCCCATCACCGAGTCCTATCTTGGCAAACGTCTGGCAAAAAGCCTGGGATACAGCTATGCCAGCACAAACGTGATGAAAGCCATCGAACTGGCCACCCGCTCTTTATACCGTGAGAAATCTGTAGTTGACGGTGAACCGTGCTACTGGCTTGAGAAGAAATATGCAGACGCTTATACCTTCTACCGCAGCGGCTCTCCACGTTCAATCTCCGAGATTCCGGCTGTTGAGGTCGTCAACGCCGTGAAGGAGGTGATTCAGGAAGAGTTCTCACTTCCGAAAAGCCGTATTCCCTCGGTTGTGGCCAAGAAGCTGGGATTTGGCAGCGTCGGCTCGAAAATCAGCGAGACCGTCAACAACGTTCTCAATTGGCTGGAACAGTGCGGTGTCATCAATGTGAACGGAGAGATGGTGTCGATGTGAGTGTTTTGAAATTCAGAAATAAATCGGCGGAAAGGAGTTTTTCCTTTCCGCCGGATTTTTTGGGGGGGGAGGCTGGATTTTTTTCTAGACTTTCTAGATTTTCTATACTTTCTAGATGTTCTAGATATTCTAGACATTCTAGCTATTCTAGACGTTCTAGATATTGGGGGGCAAATTATTTATACAGAAAGCGCTTGATGTTTCGTTTCGGTGTTTTTTCGAATTCCGTGTCGCGAGATTCAAGCTTTGTGACCTTGTAGAAAGATGGCAGCATACCGTTGACGTGCTTGCAGTAGCGTGGCAGTTGGTTGATGTACTCCTCACGAGTGAGTCCATGAGTTTTGAGCGTGTCGTCGGAAGTGTAGACGAGTCCGATGAGCTGGTCATCGCGCTGTACCACCACGCATTCGTCGATAAGAGCGTGAGACATGAACTTTTCCTCGATTTCCTCCGGGTAGATGTTCTGTCCGTTAGCACCGAGCAGCATGTTCTTCTGCCTTCCTCTGATGAACACGTTGCCATCCTTGTCCATGGTTCCGAGGTCTCCGGTGTGGAGCCATCCCTGTGGGTCGATAGCGGCCTTCGTAGCCTCCTCGTTCTTGTAGTATCCGAGCATCACGTTGTCACCCCTAACCACGATTTCTCCCTCCACGTTTTCCGGGTCCGGGCTCATGATACGCAGTTCCATCCTCGGTACCACCTGTCCGCATGAACGAGGTACGAACGACTTGTAGTCACGGTAGCAGATGATTGGTCCGCATTCCGTCATACCGTACCCCACGGTGTAAGGGAACTTGATGTAATGCAGGAATTCCTCCACTTCCTGGTTGAATGCCGCTCCACCCACAATTACCTCATAGAATTGCCCACCGAAGAAGTCAGAAATACGTTGCCTGATTTTCTTGAAAATCATTCCCTTGACAAATGGCAGCACCATCAGGCTTTGAGTTGCGAGCGACTTCAGCTTGGGGAACACCCTGCTTTGGATCACCTTCTCCACGATGAGCGGCACGCTGATGATGATGTCAGGTTGTACATCTGCCAACGCCTTTGCCAGCACGCTAGGGCTAGGCGGCTTGGTAAGGAATGTGATGTGTCCCCCCATGCTGAACTCGTAAGAGAACTCGAACGAGAATCCGTACATATGAGCCATAGGCAGCAAAGAGAGAACCTTACAACTTTCCCTGAGTCCGAGCTTCTCGTCGGCGAAAGCGATGTTTGACCAGATGCTTCTGTAAGGCAGCATGACCCCTTTTGAGAATCCCGTAGAACCCGATGTGTAGTTGAGCATCGCCAATCCGTCCTCTTCGTCATCGAAAAACCGTACGTCTTCCGGCGAAAGCGAGATGTGGGGGTCTTTCTCTCCGACAATGGAGATGTCCAGCATCTCGCAGCGGTCCAGTCGTTGAGCTCCGTTCTGCTCCATCGCCTTTTCTATCTTCCGCTTCACCATGGGACTGGTGAACACCAAGCGAGAGTCGGAGTGGTTCAGCACATTCACAATCTGGTCTCCGTGGAAGTCGACGAGAATGGGTACGACCACCGCCCCGTAAGTCAGAATAGACAGGTAGCAGACGGCCCAGTAGCTGGAGTTCTTGTCGCAGATGGCAATCTTGTCTCCTTTTTCGATTCCCTTGTCGATGAAAAAAAGGTGCATCTTGCGGATTTGGTTGGCCAGTTGCTGGAAAGTGAAACTTACGTTTGTGTTGTAGTCGGAGAATACCGTCTGTGTCCAATGCCTACGAATAGCACATTCAAACACCCGCATGACCGAGCGTGTATTCTGTATGTATTCCATAGAGTTTCCTGTTTTGCTCATTTTCTGATGTTTTGTGCAAAGGTACGAATAAAATTGAAAAATCAAAAAAATATTCCGTGTTTTTGCGATTAAATTATTAACTTTGTATTTACAAACGAAAATAACACAATTTTATATGAGAAAAATAATCACTACTATCATTTGTCTTCTGGCCATGGGCAATGCTTTGGCACAGGACAAGAACGATGCTATCTGGAAGGACATCAACGGCGTTCGCGACGTGACCCTAGACTCACTGGACAAGGCCAACCAGGCCCGTCCGGTAAGCGGTTCGTCTCGTAAAGGAAATAACCCCGTTCTGTTTCTCGTCGGCAATTCCACGATGCGCAACGGCACTTTGGGCAACGGCAACAACGGCCAATGGGGATGGGGGTATTATGAGCATATCTTCTTCGACGAGAATCAAATCACGGTAGAGAACCATGCCTTAGGCGGAACGAGTCCCCGCACGTTCTACAACAAGCTGTGGAAACCAGTGCTGGAAGGCGTTCGTGCCGGTGACTATGTAGTACTTGAACTCGGACATAACGACAACGGCCCTATAGACGAGAACCGTGCCCGCTCCAGCTATAAGACCCCTAAGAGTAACGGCGGTCAGTATGACAAGTACCTTTTGGAGGACTCCACTGTCGTGACCATCAAGGAGACTGGAAAGCAGGAGACCGTTTATACCTTCGGCGGCTATCTCCGCCGTTTCGTGAATGAAACTCGTGCGAAGGGAGCCATTCCGATTCTACTGACGCTGACCCCCCGTAAGGCCTACGAGGAGAGCGACACGAACAAAGTGGACCGTAAGCTCACCACCTTCACTCCATGGATCAAGGCAATGTCCGCTGAGCTAGGCACCCCGCTTATCGACCTGAACGACATCTCCGCTCAGAAGTTGGAGAAATACGGAAAGCATAAGGCCGCTTACCATTTCTTCGGAGACAAGATCCACTCCTCCGCCTTCGGTGCTCGGATGAATGCTGCGAGCTTCGCCGAGGGACTTGACGCCTGCGAGGATCCTCAGGTAGCGCGGCTCAAGTCCTTCCTTCTTCCGGACAAGGTCCATCCCAAGTCCGTTCTCGATGTTCATCCAGACTGGGTGGTGACGAAGGAGAAGAAGAGCCCCGGGAAGAAGAAGCCCCGTGTGTTTCTCGCTGGTGACTCCACAGGCAAGAACGCCGACAAGGATCCGAACGGCATGTGGGGCTGGGGCTCTCAGGCCGCAACCATCTTCGACGGAGACAAATGTACGTTCGTGAACTGCGCCAAGGCCGGCCGTTCCACGCGTACCTTCCTGGAGGAAGGCCGCTGGGACGAGATTTACAACTCTTTGGAGCCCGGTGACTATGTGCTCATCCAGTTTGGCCACAACGACATGAGCGGCATAGACAAGCCAAAGTTCCGTGGTGTGATCCCCGTAGCAGAGGACACTTGCCATGTCTACAAGATGGAGGACGACGGCCGCTATGAGGTAATCTACTCCTTCGGATGGTATCTGAAGAAATTCATCGAGGACACCCGTGAGAAAGGAGCGACCCCGATACTGCTCAGCCTCACCCCTAGGAATGAGTGGCCACAAGGTAAGGTTGAACGTAGAAACGACTTCTACGGCAAGCTGTACCGTCAGGTAGTGGAAGCCACCGGTGTAGACTTCGTCGACATCCATAACATCACTGCCGACGCGCTCGACAAGATGGGTAAGGACAAAGCCGCCGCAATGTTCAACCACGACCACACCCATACCTCACTGTCGGGTGCTCAGCTCAACTGCCAGAGCCTTGCAAAGGGGCTGAAAGCCATTAAGTCGCCGTTGCGCAAGTGCTTGAAGTAGGTTTTTTTCCGGAGAGACCGGACTTCCCGGAGATTCCGGAATTTCCGGAGATACCGGATATTTTGGACATTCTATTTTTTTATCATTCATATTCAACTAAAATTCTGAGCTTATGAAAATAGGTGACCGCGTCCGTTTCCTCAGCGATGTAGGGGGCGGAATCGTAAAAGGATTTCAAAACAAGAACAAGATAGTTCTCGTAGAAGACGAGGACGGTTTTCAGATGCCGGTACTGGCATCCGATGTGGTGGTAGTCACCACCGATGATTATAACATCGCCAAGGTTGATACGATGGGTCGTCATCAGCAGCCTTCCCCCAAAGTGGATGAAAAATCGAAAACGACGGAAACTCCCGTTTCCTCCGCAAAGCCCGACGAAGATGATGAGAGCGACTTGGCCGACACCGAAATCACCTACAAACCGAAGCCCGTGGAGCGTGCCAACGGCGACAAGCTTTCCGTCTATCTGGCCTTTGTGCCAGTTCATCCGAAGGAGTTCACGACTACCACCTTCGAGACCTATATCGTGAACGACTGTAATTATTATATCAGCTACGTTTATTTTGAAAAGGAGAATAACGCATACTCCATCCGTCAGATGGGCACTGTGGAGCCGAACACAAAGGTGTTTTTGGAGGAAATCGACCATTCCATGCTGAATGAGATAGAGCGTGTATGCATACAGTTGCTGGCCTACAAGGAGGACCGCCCGTTCCTGCTGAAACTCCCTATCTGTGTTGAGCTGAAAATCGATACGACCAAGTTCTTCAAATATCACACGTTCCGTGAGAGCCTCTTCTTTGAGGAGCCGACCTTGGAGTATGTGATTGTGAAGGACGATGAGCTTCCGACTCAGTCCCAGGCCTACAGATTCAATGCCACCGAGATTCAGCAGGCCATGCTTGAGAAGCATGACGGTGAGAAACTGACAGGTCCGTCATCCCGTAATCATAAGAAGCAGAAAGTAGGTGTGCCAGAGATTCTGGAGGTGGACCTTCATGCCAGCGAGTTGCTGAGTACGACCGCCGGCATGTCGTCGGGCGACATCAAGGAATACCAGCTGAACGTTTTCCGCAAGACGATGGACGAGCATCTGAAACATAAAGGGATGAAGATCGTGTTCATTCATGGTAAAGGTGAAGGTGCGCTTCGCAGTGCCATCCTTTACGATTTGAAGCGCAAGTACAAGAGTTGCACGTTCCAGGATGCGTCGTTCCAGCAGTATGGTTTCGGGGCGACGATGGTGATTATCCATTAGTTTTTTCTAGATGTTCTAGATATTCTAGACTTTCTAGATATTTCAGATGCCCTGGACTTTCTTTTGTGGACATACTAAAAAGGCCTGGAATTAAATTCCAGGCTTTAATATTCGTGTCAGTTTGTTGATGAACTGGTCAGCTTGTTCGATGGTGAGGCAAAGAGGTGGAAGGAGACGTAGGACGTTTGTTCCAGAGCATCCAGTGAAGCAGTGCTCTTCGAAAAGCAGCCGGTTGCGTACCTCCTTGTACGGTATGTCGAGCTCAATGCCGATCATGAGTCCACGTCCTCGGATATCGGTGACGTGTGGCAGCTGTGCCGCCTTGAGTGATTCGATGAGGTGCGTACCGACCGTAGCCGCGTTCTTCACCAGGTCCTCTTCTTTCATGACGTCGAGCACAGCGATGGCAGCTGCGCATGCCAGGTGGTTACCTCCGAAAGTTGTTCCCAGCATTCCATAGACCGGTTTGAACTTCGGCGAGATGATAACTCCGGCCATAGGAAATCCGTTTCCGATTCCTTTCGCCACAGTGATGATGTCGGGTGTGATGCCCAGGTGCTGATGAGCAAAGAATTTTCCGCTTCGTCCATATCCACACTGAATCTCGTCGCAGATGAGGACTGTGTTGTGCTGCTCACATAACTTCTGTATTCCGTACATGAATTCTTTGTCAGCCAGCCTTATGCCGCCAACGCCTTGTATGCATTCGATGATGCATGCGCAAACGTCTCCCTTGCTGATTTCGCGTTCCCATGCCGTGAGGTCGTTCAGGGGAAGGAATGTGACGTGGTTGTTTGCGTTGATTGGTGCGATGATTTTCGGGTTGTTTGTAGCCTCTACTGCCAGTGAGGTTCTTCCGTGGAATGCTTTCTCTACAGCCAGCACTCTAGTCCTTCCGTTGTAGAAAGACGCCAGCTTGAGCGCGTTCTCGTTGGCTTCTGCACCGGAGTTGATGAGGAAGAGCTGGTAGTCCTCGTATCCGCTGAGCTGTCCCAGCTTTTCAGCCACTTCCTGTTGCAAGGGATTCTTCACGGAATTGGAATAGAATCCCAGTTTGCTTACCTGCTGCTTGATTTTCTCTACGTAATGCGGGTGAGAATGTCCGATGGAGATGACGGCGTGCCCTCCATAGAGGTCGAGGTATTCTTCGCCTTTGTCATCCCAGACGGTTGCACCCAGTCCGCGTTCTATCGTGATGTCGAATAATGGATATACGTCAAATAATTGCATTTTTTTTAAGTTGAGAGTTGAGGGTTGAGAGTGATTTTTGTTTTGTGATTTTTGGGGGGGACGATGCTTCAAGGTTTTGTGATTTTGGGATTTCGAGATTCCGACTCTTTGAGGTTTCGAGGTTTCGATTCTTCGAGATTTCGAGGTTTTCGGTTAATATCCCCCTTGGTTCAAAAAGCGGTGGCCTTGAGCTTAAGCCCGGTTGTCTCGTCGATGCCGAACATGATGTTCATGTTCTGTACGGCTTGTCCGACGGCCCCTTTGAGCAGATTGTCGATGACGGAGGTGATGACAGCCTTGTTCCCGAACTTGTCGACATGCACGAGTCCCTTGTTCGTGTTCACGACCTGCTTGAGGTCAAGCGCCTTGTCGACATAGTGGGTGAATGCAGCGTCCTTGTAGTATTCCTTGTACAAAGCCACGAGCTGTTCTTCGTCGGGGTTAGAGGGTGTGCCTTCCTCTCCGTCGAAAGTGACGACCTCTGTGCAGAATATCCCCCTTGGGAAGTCCCCTCTGTATGGAATGAAATCCACGCTTGCCTCGAGGCTGCCTTGTAGTTCTCTCAGCGTCTGTCGGATTTCGTGAAGGTGCTGGTGGGAGAATACCTTGTATGTGCTGATGTTGTTGTTACGCCAAGAGAAATGTGTAGTAGCCCCTGGTTTTTGTCCTGCGCCGGTGCTTCCTGTGATGGCGTTGACGCTGATGTCATGTGTTAGCAGCCCAGCTTTAGCCAGCGGTAGGAGTCCGAGTTGAATGCAAGTCGCGAAGCACCCCGGGTTTGCGAGGTGTTGGCAGTTTGCAATTTGAGCTCTGTGGGTTTCCGGCAGTCCGTAGATGAAGTCGTGCGAAGTGTCGGCGATTCTGAAATCCTGTGCGAGGTCGATGATTTTCACCTGTTGTGGCACGTTGTGTTCTTTGAGGAAGGCTCCACTCTTTCCGTGTCCGAAGCAAAGGAAGATGACGTCAACCAGTTCGAAGGGCATATCGGATGAGAAGCACATCTGAGTGTCTCCCAACAGCCCTTCATGTACGTCGGTGACGGGATTTCCCGCGTTGCTCTCGCTGTGTGCGAATACGATTTCCGCCTCCGGGTGGTTGAGCAGCAGCCTGATGAGTTCACCACCCGTATATCCAGCAGCGCCTAATATACCTATTTTGATCATGTTGGTAGTCCGTTGTTGAAATGATGAGAAGATGAGATGTTCCTTTTTTTATCTGGTCGGTGCGAGGAGCCAAAGTACGATGTATGCAATCAGTCCACCTCCGAATCCGAATGTCAGCACGAGGAAAGCTACGCGAACGAGCAGAGAGTCGATGTTGAAATACTCAGCGATTCCTCCGCACACTCCGGCTATTTTCTTGTCGGTTGATGACAAATAAAATTTCTTCTGCATAATTCTTAACTTGTAAAAACAGCATTATCTTCTTTCGTCGGGATGCGCAAGATAGTATGCTCTGAGCGCAGTGCTTGACACCTTGATGAATCCTTTTGCATCGTCGGAACTCCAGGCTTTAGCCGTCTCTCCATATTCACCCAGCTTGTTCTTGACCAGATCGTTAGGCGAGTCCACTCCAACCGTTTGGAACATAAGCGGTCTGAGTTCGAGCGTCACTACTCCAGTCACGTTTCTCTGGCTGCTAGTGAGCATGGCCTCGATGTCGGGCATAACGGGCTCGAGGTACTGGCTTTCATGCAGGAACATCCCGTACCAGTTGCTCACCTGGTCTTTCCAGTACTGCTGCCATTTGGAGAGTGTGTATTTCTCCAGGAACCGGTGTGCTCCGATGATGAGCATAGGCGCAGCCGCCTCGAATCCCACGCGTCCCTTGATTCCGATGATGGTGTCACCGACGTGGCAGTCACGTCCGATTCCGTATGCAGCTCCGATTTCCTCCACCTTCTTGATGGCTTCGATCTTGTCGTCGAAATGCTGTCCATTGACGCTGCAAAGCTCTCCTTTCTCAAATCCCAGTTTCAGAATTTCCGGTCCTTCCTTTGTTGGGTGTTTGAGGTAAGCCGACTCTGGTAGTCCCTGATTAGAGTCGAGGATTTCTCCTCCGCAGATGCTTGTACCCCAGATCCCCACGTTATAGGAATATTTGAGTTTAGCGAAGTCAGCATTGAACCCGTTAGCGTTGAGGTAGTCTACCTCCTCCTGTCTGCTGAGGTTACGGTCGCGTGTGAGTGTGATGATTTCGATGTTAGGGCACATGACGAGGAAAGTCATGTCGAACCGGATTTGGTCGTTACCAGCTCCCGTAGATCCGTGTGCGATGGCGGATGCACCGATTTCGTTGGCATATCTAGCAATTGCGATGGCTTGGAAGATACGCTCCGATGACACAGATATAGGGTAGCAGTTGTTTCGGAGCACATTTCCGTAGACCATGTACTTGAGCGACTTGTCGTAGTATTCCTGGGTTACGTCTAGGGTGACGTATTTTGTAGCTCCCAGCTTGTAGGCGTTCTGTTCGTTGGTCTTCAGCTGTTCGTCGCTGAATCCTCCCGTGTTAGCGCAAGCAGCATGTACTTCATATCCCATCTCTTTTGCCAGGTACATGACGGTATAGGACGTATCGAGTCCACCGCTGTAGGCAACAACAACTTTTTTCTTCTGTTCCATTATGATTGTTTAGAGTTTAGAGTTTAGAGTGATTTTAGTTTCGGGTTTAGGATGATTTTTTAGAGTTTAGATTGGTGTTTTTTTGTGTCCACATGCATCCCAATTATCTGGCGTCCGCCTCGGCCGCTTTCTTCGCCATTTCCACGACATCTGGCGGGAACTGCACCGGTAGTGGTTCTCCGATGTGGTCTTTAGGGTCGTAGAGCATAGCCGTGCAGACGCAGTATTTCCTTCCTGTTCTTGCCAGTATGTCGCAGTTGATGCAATGCGGGTCCTCCGATGTTCCGCATCCCGCCCAGAACGCGTCGTCGTCGGTGAGTTGTGCGAAGGTGACGGGTACATATCCTAGTTTGGTGTTGATTTTCATGACCGCCGCCTGGCTGGTGAGTCCGAACAGTTTTGCCTTAGGCCATCTGAGCCTGCTGAGTGTGAACGCCGCTTCCTTGATCCGTGTAGCTAGGTGGTGGTTTCTGAATTTCTCCACGACGATGAGTCCGGAGTTCGCCACATACTGCTTGTTACCCCAGCTTTCGATGTAGCAGAATCCAGCAAATTCCTTTTCGTCTCCTGATAGGGCGATGATGGCTTTTCTTTCCCTCATTTTAGTGGTAAGATATTCGTGTGTACGTGTCGCGATGCCGCTGCCTCGCTTCTTTGCCGAAGCGGTGATGGTGTCAAGTATCGTGTCGACATATTTCTCGTGTGACGCGTCAGCCACAACAATCTCAATGCCGTCGTTGTAATTCATTGTCTCTTCTTTTGTGATTTATATAGTTTGTGTGATTTTTTTTATGAGGCAGGATTTTTCTAGATGTTCTAGATAATCTAGATGTTCTAGATATTCTAGATTTTATACGGGTATGATAGATGAGAGCGCTTCCCGAACGTTGTTGTGTGGCACGCCGTCCTCGGTCACGATCATGATGGTGTCATCTCCAGCAATAGTTCCGATGATGAGAGGGATGTGTGCGTTGTCGATGTCGTATGCAATGCTGCTGGCATATCCCGGACGGGTTTTGATAACTCCTATGTTCCTGGAGAACCGTAGAGAAATGAATCCAGAGTGGTTCATCATCTCGGAAATAGGCCTGTTGTCCTTGACTCGCTTGTACATGGCGTTGGCAGGCAGTACATATACAGACCTTCCGTTCTGAGAGATGGCTTTTGAGACTTTCATCTGTTTCAGGTCTCTGGAGAGAGTAGCCTGAGTCAGTTTGAAGCCTTCTTCCTCCAGAGCTCGGATGAGTTCCTCCTGGTTACTTATTTCACGGCTTGATATAATCATCTTGATGGTGTCAAGCCGTTCGTTTTTTACGCTCATAAACTGATATTGAGTATTATAAGAATGCTTATATGAATATTTTTGCAAATTTGCGTGCAAATATACGCACTTTTATGCATATATGCAAATTTTTTCCTAAAAATATTCTATAAATATGCAAAATTTTTGTAAATTTATGCAGAAGTGTTCATGGTGTTCGGTTTAGAGGTGGCAGGTTGGTTTTTTTTTCTTTTGGACGAGTCGGACAGGTCGGACGAGTCGGACAAGTCAGACAGGTCGGACAAGTCGGACAAGTCGGACGGGTCGGACAAGTTGGACGAGTCGGACGGGGCGGACAAGTCGGACGGGTCAGGGGAAACTCAAGCCTCAAATTTCAAATTTCAAATCTCAAACCATTAGAGTTCTGTTTCCCCTTCGATGTAGTTTTCCATGTACATGTTTTCTCCGTCGAACACGGCATAAGTGCAGAGGTCGTACCAGTTTCCGAGAATCATGCATCTGCATGTTCTGTTGAGGAAAATGTCGAGCTCAATATGTCGGTGTCCGAACAAAAAGAAGTTGATGTTTGGATGAGTCTTGAGGTAATTCTTGGCATAGAGAACGAGCCCCTCTTCGTTCTCCCCCGCATATGGTTTTTCCTTCCCGTGTTTCAGCCGGCTGCTTTTCGCCCAGTTGTATCCGAATCGAATGAACCATCTTGGGTGGATCCATTTAGCGATTTTCCTTATCGTTGTGCTTTCGAAGCATGAGAACATGAACCGTGTTTTCCAGTTGTCGTCTTTTTTGTCGAGTTTGTGTCCGTGAGCGATGTAGAACTCTTTTCCGCATAGTTCGATGGTGCTAGCTCCTTTATGGAGAGTCACCCCGCATTCTTTCTCCAAATAGTCCTCGCACCATAAGTCGTGGTTCCCCATGAAGAAATGTACTTCCACTCCCATGTCCGTGAGTTCGCTGACCTTTCCCAGGAATCGTGTGTATCCCTTAGGCACCACCTCCTTGTATTCGAACCAGAAGTCGAAGATGTCGCCGAGCATATATACGGCTTCAGCCTTGTGCTTTATGGCATCGAGGAAATTGACGAGTCTACGTTCTCTGGTTCTTCTGTGCTCCATAGCTCTGCAGCCGAGATGAGCATCGGAAATGAAATAGTAGTTCTTCATAAGTTGTTATGTTTCGTTTTATTTGAGGTGTAAGTGTTGGGGGTGTTGATTTCGTCATTCGTGTTATAGTTCGAACCCCAGGTCTAGCCTTGCTTCTTCGCTCATCATGCTTTTGTCCCATTCCGGTTCGAAGAGCAGTTCCACGTCCACTTTGTTGACTCCGTGGATAGACTCCAGTTTCATGTGTATGTCCTCCATGATGAAGTCTGCCGCCGGGCAGTTCGGTGCGGTGAGGGTCATGTCTATCTTTACGCTGAATTCTCCTGCATTGTTGGCGTCTTCCTGTACGTCGATATTGTAGATTAATCCGAGGTCGTAGACGTTGACGGGAATTTCCGGGTCGAAGACCGTCTTCAGCATTTCAACTACTTTTGTTTCAATGTCGTATTTTGTCATTCTTTTTTGTTTTTTTGTGGGGGCTAGATGTTCTAGATTTTCTAGACTTTCTAGATGTTCTATATTAATAAAAAATGAATATCAAACTTCAAATAATTTAGAGTTTACCCATCTCGCTGTAGCTGTAATAGCCTCCGTCGGTCACGATCACATGGTCGAGCAGACGGATGTCGAGCGTTGTAAGTGCAGACTTGACGGCCTGTGTGAGGTTGTCGTCATCGCGGCTGGGGCGTAGGCTTCCCGAAGGGTGGTTGTGTACGAGTACCACGCATGTGGCTTCCGCCAGAATGGCTTTCTTGCAGAGAATTCTCACGTCGACGACGGTTCCTGTTCGTCCGCCTTCGCTGAGTTTCACGAGTTTCAGAAGTTTTGCTCGGTTGTTGAGCATGAGAGCCCAGCTTGCCTCATGTCCCATCCTCCGTGCAAAAGGCCGCATATATTCATAAATGGTGTCAGCAGTTGAGAAAGTGGGCAGTTTGTCAATGTTGTTGTCCATCCTTCTGTTGCAAAGTTCCAGTGCGGCTTTGATGGTGATTGCCTTCGCTTCGCCGATTCCTTCGTATTTTGTCAGCTCGTCAATGCTGAGTCTGTCGAGCAATGTCAAGTTGTTCTTGCAGTCCAGAAGGATCTCGTGCATGAGCTCCGTAGCGTTCTTTTTCCGTGTGCCGCTTCCGATGAGGATGGCGAAGAGTTCTTCAATGCTTAGCTTCTCCGGTCCCCTTTCCACGAGTTTTTCCCTTGGCCTGCTGTCGAGTTCGATGTCCTTCATCGACACATGGCGGAACGGCTCTGTCTCCAGCTCGTCGCGGAATTCATCGTCTTCTATAATGGGTTGTTGTTCCATCGTAGGTGTGAGTTTTTGATTAAGTTAGAAGACGCCCCGCGGGGCGTCTCTACTGTGTCAATAGAAGTTTTTCTGGAACGCTGCAAACTCGTCTTTTTTCAGCACGCACCGTTTCCACCATGCAGTCAGAAATCCGAATCCGTAGCCGAAAAGCTGAACGAACGACGATTTCACTGAGAGGTAGCCGATGACGAGCGACTTGTTCTTGATGCTGGAGTCTACGAATACGAGAAGAATATAGAGCAGGACGGGCAGCAGAGGAAGCACCCACCATCCCACATGGGTCTTGCCCACGGGGAATCCCTGGCAGAAACTCTCGCCCATCGATGGATTCAGGGCCAGCAGCCGAAGCACCACGGCCGCGACAATGAGCAGAATCACGCCAACGGTGAACACCATCGGGAGCAGGTGGACGAGCTTGAGCGTGCCGGGATGGCGCTTCGTCAGGTTGATGCGTGCGATTCCGGAGTTGAACACTTGCTTGAAGAACTTGTCGAGATTGGTGCGGCGCTTGTGCCACACCCACGCGTCGGGGTACAGTCGGGTGGTGTAGCCATGCTCCAGAATCCGGTAGCTGAAATCGATGTCCTCTCCGAAGCGCATCTTTGAAAAGCCGCCCAACGCATTGTAAACCTCGCGTTTCACGCCCAGGTTGTAGGAGCGGGGATGAAACTTGTCGAGCTTTGCCTTCCCGCCGCGGATGCCACCCGTTGTGAAGAACGAGGTCATCGAGTATGAAATGGCTTTCTGCATGTCAGTGAAAGACTCGTGTGCTCTGTCCGGTCCTCCGAATGCGTCGCAGGGGTATTCTTTCAGGCTCTTTTCCACCGCCTCCATGTATCCTTCAGGTAGAACGACGTCGGAATCGAGAATGATGACATATTCGCTCTTTGAGCGTTCTACGCCGTAGTTTCTTGAGGGTCCTGGTCCTGAATTTTGCTTCTCGTAGTAGTGGATGTCGAGTTTTTCCGCAAATTTGTTGGCCACTTCCTTGCACGGCTTCTGTGACCCGTCCTCCACGAGAATCACGTCGAAATCCTGAAAAGTCTGTGTGGTCAGGCTCTGCAGCAACTCGTCGACCTCGTCGGGCCGGTTGAACACAGGTACTATGATTGAATATTTAGGCATGAATGTTTGTTTTTTTATTGATCGGAATACTCGGAGAAATCTGAATACTCGGAATACTCGGAGAATTCTGAGAAATCGGAATACTCGGAGTCCTCAGAGTTTATCAGATGTCATCATTCGGGTCGCGCTTAGTGAGGTCTCCCACGTAGATGACGTTCACTTTGTTGTCCCCGTCGATGAGCAGGTTGATTCTCTCGTCAAACTCGTTGTGGATGATGAATGAGAGGTGGGGTAGTGCGCTACCTTCAGAGATGTCGGTCATCGTTGCAGCAGGATATTTTTCCGCGATTTTGTTCCGGAGTTCGTCGAGAATGCGGAATGCTTCCGGCAGTTCGTAGTCTCCCACGATTTTGGCAGCTGCGCTCTTTATTCTCTTCGAAGGCTGCTGTCTGTAGAGGAGTACCTCTGCCTGATGTCCGGCGAAAGTACCGTTCTTGTAGACATCTCCGATGTTATGTGAGAAAGCTCGCATAAACCCTTTGTTCGTCAATTCCTTGTGGAATTTCGACACTTTGTTACCCAGTTCGATGCCCATGAATGTCAGATGTTGTGCCTGGACATTAAGAATGCATATCGATGTGATCAGCAGAAAAATCAGTCGTTTCATTGTTTCTTTTTCAATTATTTGGCGAATTTACGAATTTTTACTGACAAATTCGCTGAAAAGGTGCAAAAAACTTGTCCGTCATCGGTTTTTTGCGTAAATTTGTACTATATTAGGAAAAAAAGAATATATGTAAGAATAAAGCGCTTGTAAAAAAATGAAAACAATGAATCCCGTGTTGCTGGAGATGGCATCCACGTTTCAAGACTATAACTATGATAAATTAAGAACCCTATATGCCAAACACAAGAGAAACCGTTCTGTAATAGAAAGTGAAGTGAGGAGCTGGCTCGAGGACGGTCTTTTGGAGGGCAAGTCGGTTTACGGCTATGGATATGACCGTAAGGTTCACATAGCTCCCAAGCATTGGATAGAGTTGCTCAAGCAGGTTGACAACGTTTCGCTTTCGAGAGACTATTCACGCAGCTATTACTATACTTATCCCGATGCAGAGTTGAATCTATACCATATCGTGTTGGCACTGCATACTTTTTTACGCAAAGACAAGGTAGTCTCCCCTTCGATGAAGAGTGACTTCGATAATGTGAACGTCTACTTTCCTTACGTGAAATTCGCATTGGCAGACATCATCAAGAACCCAGAGTATCTGCGGTTCAGCAAGGCGTTGCCAGTTGAGATTCTTGATTACATATTTCTGAATATTTTTGTGGATGAGTGGGACGACCTCCTGCCTCCTCCCTCCGATGAGATTATGCGAGAGCTGTATTTCGAGAATCCGAAAATGAGCGATGAGTACAGGAATTTTTATCTGAGCACCTATCTTGACCGTATGGAGATGCTCCGCAGCGGCAACATCCTCGAGCTGATGAAGCGTCTGCCTGAGCAAGCAACCCGAATGCATGACTACTTTTATGCCCACTACTATCTTCTGAACGGCAATCCCGGAGAAGCTTTCAATTTGTATGCCCAGGGTCTGAAGGCCACCAAGGCGTTGACCTTCAACGATGCGCTCACCAATTTCTTTTATGCCCTCTCTATTGCTCTCAGCGACAATCCCCAGACGAAGAAGACCGCCGAGAAGCTGCTGAAATCCAAGGATGTTCCGAACGTGTCCTATAATTACCCGTTGCTTTTGGTGCTTCATCATTACTCCAGAGGCGACGCGAAGGATTTCGTTGAGGAGAATCGTCCTGCAGATTGCCGTAATGTGTTGCCGGCCCTACTCGCTATCCTTTTCATCAAGCACTATAAGTTATTCAAAAAAGACCTTAAAGAGACGGCATGGGCAGAGAGCCTCGTGAAGAACAGTGACTACGACCTTCTGAAATATCTCTACTCAGATGACTTTGACTCGCTGAAGGACCAGAAATCAGAACTCAGCGAGCGAACGGGTCTGACCTGTTCCTTGATGCCCGAGGTCCGTCACATGGAGGAGTGGGAGGTTATCATCGATCAGGTGATGAAGAACGTGACGTTGGCTACCAAGCCAACGAAGAAAGGTACTTCTGCTCAGGAGTTGTCCCGTGTGGTTTATCTGCTTGACATGGAAGATCTCTACCTCCAGCCCAAGTTGCAGAAATCGAAGGACGGGGGTCTGAGCTGGAGCAAGGGCCGTAATATCTCGATGAGCCGTTTTGCCTCCTGTCAGGAGCCGGCTATGACCCCCCAGGACATACGTGTTGCGAATCACGTGAAGACCGGCAGTTGGTATTCTCCTGTTGAATATGAGTTGTCGGGTGTGAAACCCATTGCAGAGCTTGTCGGTTCCCAGTGTGTGTTCGACGAAAAGACGGACCAGCAGATCGATATCCGCGAGGAGCCGCTCCAGCTTCTTGTCCAGCCTACGGCCTCCGGCTTCACAGTTCGTACCAATATCAATGAAGACGATGTTGAGAACGGCTTATATCTGAATAAAGATGGTGACAAGCAGATAACGATCATCCGAGTGAACGATATCCAGACGAAGACGCTGGCTCTGCTGCAAAAGGTTCGTGTGTTTCCGAAAAAGAGTGAGGATCAGCTGACCGCTTTGCTTGAGACGCTGAGTGCAAATTTCACGGTGATGAGTCCGCTGTTGAAGAATGCCAAGGAACTGAAGAACGTTCCGTCTTCTCCGCTCATCGTCGTTCAGCTGGCACCAGTTGGGAGTAATGAGTTCCAGGTGACTTTGGCAGTGAAGCCGTTCGGCACCTATCCCCCTTACCAAAAGCCGGGCCGTGGCATGGAGGTGGTGAGCACTACGATAGACGGAGAGCAGGTTCAGACGGAGCGTAATCTGAAACTGGAGAAAAAAAACCTTGAGACATTTCAGGAGCTGATGTCGTCTTTTGAGGACAGCGCCACCTCCGATGACGTATGGCTTCTGGACATAGAGGAGGCCCTTGAGTTGCTGGAGATTATCCGGCAGCATCCGAAAATCTGTTGTGCCGAATGGCCGAAAGGCGCGAAGATGCGTGTGGTCAAGCCGATGCTCACTCCGGACCACGTTCGTCTGAAGATCAGTTCAGCCGGTCAGTGGTTCGAGCTGGAGGGTGAGGTTCAGATAGATGAAAAGACCAAGTTGAAGATGGCAGAGCTTATGGCTTTGGTTTCTTCTTCACGCGGTAATTTCATCCGTCTGGGCGATGACGAGTATGTTGCTCTGAGCGAGCAGCTTCGTCGTCAGCTTCAGGCATTGGAGAAGGTGATGGCCGGCCGTGGTAAGCAGCTGAAGATAGCTCAGGTGAACGGTCTTCACTTATCCGCTTTGGAGGAACTCGGCGTTCAGGTAGAGGCCGACCGCAAGTTCAATCAGCTGGTGAATCGTATTCATGAGTCTGGCAAGAAGGACTTCAAAGTTCCTTCCAACATTCATGCAGAACTGCGTCCTTACCAGCAGGTAGGCTACCAATGGATGAGCCGTCTGGCATGGTGGGGCGCGGGCGGATGCCTGGCCGACGACATGGGGCTTGGTAAGACCCTCCAGGCCATCACGCTGATGCAGAGCCGTGCAGAACTGGGTCCCCAGCTCGTGATTGTTCCGACTTCGCTGCTACATAACTGGCAGCAGGAGCTCAAGCGTTTTGCTCCTGCTCTCAATCCTCATAATCTCAATCAGATTGGTGCAGACAGGGCGGAGATTGTGAAGTCGGCCGATGTTTCCGACATCGTCATCTCGACATATGGTCTGCTCGTCACCGAGGGTGAGCTGTTAAGCAGTCGTACCTGGACCACCATCGTACTGGACGAGGCGCATTCCATCAAGAACCGTGAGACTCAGACATCCAAGGGTGCAATGGAGTTGAAGGGTGATTTCCGCCTCCTGTTGACCGGTACTCCTCTTCAGAACCATCTCAGTGAAATCTGGAACCTCTTCCAGTTTGCCAACCCGGGCTTGCTCGGCTCGTTCAAGCAGTTTGCGGACCGGTTCATCATTCCGGTGGAACGCGACCATAACAAGGACCGTCAGCGTTTGCTGAAGCGTTTGCTCTCTCCTTTCCTGCTGCGTCGTACCAAGGACGAGGTGCTTGACGAGTTGCCAGAGAAAACGGAGATTACCGTCCGGGTGGAGCTCAGTGAGGCAGAGCAGGCCTTGTATGACAACCTTCGTGAGCAGGCCATTGCCAATTTGGAGGGTGGTCAGAAGAGTGCGGTTCAGACATTGGCCGAAATCACGAAGTTGCGTCAGGCCGCCTGTCATCCCAGGCTGGTCAATCCCAAGCTCAACTTGCCGTCGAGCAAGACGGAGACCTTCCTTGAGTTGGTGGACACGCTTCGCACCAGTGGTCACCGTGTTCTCGTTTTCAGCCAGTTCACGAGTCATCTGGCGCTTATAAGGGAAGAACTCGACAAGAAGGGGGTTCCCTATCTCTATCTTGACGGTACCCATACGCCTTCCCAGCGCAACAAGCTGGTTCAGCAGTTCCAGACGGGGGACATGCCTCTTTTCCTCATCAGCCTGAAGGCCGGCGGTCTGGGTCTGAACCTCACCGCCGCCGACTACGTGATCCATCTTGACCCCTGGTGGAACCCCGCCATCGAGGACCAGGCGAGCGACCGTGCCCACCGCATCGGTCAGGATCGCCCTGTCACTGTATACCGTATCATAGCCGCCAATACGATAGAGGAGAAGATAATCCGCCTGCATCAGAACAAGCGTTCCATGGCCGACGCGCTATTGCAGGATGCCGACATGTTCTCTCAGATTTCAGCCGAGGAGGTTGTGAAGCTGTTGCGAGAGAGTGTCGATGCGATCAAGTAGAGGAATTCAGTTTTTATATCATCACAAAAGCCATTGCTGATAGTTGTCAGCAATGGCTTTTGTAATGTGTGGTATTTTCCTGAGGGTGGGGGTGCGAGATTATAGGTCTGAAACGATAAATCTGACTTTTCCTGCTTTTGTTCTCTCTATTTGGTTGCAATAGGTTATTTTGATTTCAACCTCATCTCCAAACCTTGACGATGCTTCTTTTAATAATTGTTTCTCGTCGGTTATAGAATAGTTTTTTTCTTTGACAATCCGTAATTCAATCAGATTAATTCTGATTTGATGAATTTGTGCCTCCTTTATGTTGACGCAGTCTTTAAATATGTGGTCCAGCCTTCCTAGTTTTACGCCATTTGGTAGTTCAATATAGTCTTCCTGACGCCCGTAAATCTCAATTATTTCCGGATGATTTCCAATCCATTTGATTTTTGCCAAATCTCCCGTGTCATATCTTATTAGAGGAAATGCCTTGTTGAAGAATCCAGTGCCTACTATTTTGCAAACTGAATTGTCGTCTGAAGACAAAGGTATGAATTCAACATAGGCAAAATCATCGTCAATATGCCATTTCCCGTCTTTTGACTGGCTGAAATTGGCGACACCCTCGGTAAGCCCGTAATGTGTTCTTACTATCGCATTGGGAAAAGCCCGTGAGATTGTGTTGACTTGATGTTCCAGAAGGTTTTCAGCCCCCGTTGTTATCCACTTCACGCATTCAATTGGTTTTAATCCGTTCTCAATAATCAATGATGAGAGAATAGAAGCAGATGATGGATATCCATGCATCCAAGTCAATTTTCTATCTGTAATGTCTTTGTGATATAGTGCAATTGTTTCTGAATTCAGGTGATATGAACTATACATGATTTGCCTTCCTGGTTTGTTGATTCGCCAGAAAGGTGGTTTTTTGTCAGTCATTGGAATGATGCTTCTCCCACCAAGCCATCCACACCAAGTTTCTAATTCTATGCCTAAAGCCCTCCTGTATCTCCACCACACAGCCCATTGCTTGTTCTCCATTTCTATAGTATAAGGAAAAACCAAACCGCTACCAGTGGTTCCGCTGGTATGTGCAGTTGTGGTCGGTCCGACTTCCACAGAAGGATGAAATTTCGAGAAATGCTCTTTTACGACTTGTTTGCTGATGATAGGAAATTTTTCCAGACATGAATATACATTGTCCTTACTTAAATAATTGAATACTTCATCTGGAACGTTTTCTTTATAGAATGGTACGTCTTGACAGAAATGAAGTATCTTATACAGACTTTCGTCTGTTTGATACTTGTGTGCTTCGAATTGGTCAAGAAAGGATAAGAAGTCTTTGTTATACCGTCTTCTATGGATAAGATATCCTTTCGCAGAACACATCAGGTTCTGTAGCCAAACCGGGGAGATATTGTAGATTTTTTCTTGAAGCATTGTGTTATCTTATTTGAAAATGGAGTTCTTTAACTTGTGAATTATGTTTTTGTTCTTTATTAAGAAAAAAATCAGATGGTCACGCAGCTTCACCCAATTCACCTTCATTTTGTAGATAAAATCACTATCTGAATAGTAGAAAATTGGAAGGCCTTTGCCTTTAAATTTGTTTTTCTTAAAATATTTTTTGTATGAGTTGTCAGACATCCCTTCAAATATGGCCGGAGTGATTTCTTCCTCGGCTAAATAGCAGAGTGTCAGTGATTGTCTGTTATAATTGAATTTGTGGACTGCAAAAGTTCCGTCACCTTTTATTTCAAAAGCGATTTCATCTTCAGAGAAGTCTGGAAAACCAAGTGTTCCGTCCATATACACCTTAGATGGAAAGGCAAAATTACCCAATCCATAAACAATGGGCTGTCCTTTGTATATTTCAATAGGTTGCACCCTGTGTGCATGGCATCCAATAACTGCATAAACTCCCATGTCTATCAGTTTGTGAGCAAACTCACGGTCCATAGGTTGTGGAATTACTTCCAGTTCATAGTTCCAATGGAAGAATAAGATTATTCGGCGATTGGGATAATTTGATAGGACTTTTGAAACTTGGTCCATCACATTTTTTCTTGTGTAAGGATTTACACCTTCCTTGTTCTCATTTGCATATCTACATCTGATAGCATTCCATCCAAATGATAAAATAACATAGTCATTCCCCTCATCTGTCATTAATAAAGGTTTTTGAGCTTCATTCAGATTGGTTCCTCCTCCAAGGAAAGGAATGTCTAATTGTCGGAGATTTTGGATGGTTTCCTTACAATTGCATGCATCAAGCAAATGGTTGTTGGCTATGTTGAAGGCTTTGAAGTTGAGCGTATGGCATAGTTCGGATACAGCTTCCAGTGAGTTGAATACTTTTCTCTTAGACAGCGGATTATTCGATAGAATTGAGTCCTCATCCAAAAGTGACCCTTCAAGATTTCCTATCCATTGCTTCTCTGACAGTGCTTTGTCGAGTTGTTTAATCTTGATGAGACCACAAAGGGGCAGGGCTATGTCACCGGTAAATATCATTGTGGTTTATTTGCGTTTTTTTAGTTCTTTGATAATCTTTGGCCATGAACTTCCTCCTTGAAGGACGTACTCTTTGTAGTGTTTCTTTTCATTACATAGCAGACAAATGGCTTTTGCCCATTCTTCGAAATCATTCTCCGGTGCCATTTTCAGACCTTCATAATTTTTCAGAACCTCTGTTACAAAGTCTAGTTTGTTGGCAAGTATCGGCAGTCCGAATGATGCGGCTTCAAGCAGTGGTAATCCTATTGTCTCTATTGTGCTTGGGAAAAGAAGAGCCTGTGCCGACTTGTACATCGTGAGCAGCTGATCATGTGGAATTGTGGAATGATATACAAACTGTTTCTCTAGTCCTTGCGCTATGATAGCTTTGTCAATCGTGGTGTTGTCACCTTTCTTGATGGTCAGATGAATTCGGATATTATCTAATAAGTTTTTATCTTTTATTTTCTTAAGTGCATAGACTAGTGTGAGATGTCCTTTGTGTACAGAGCTGATGGCTGGGTATAAAAAATGGAATAGCCCTTCCTCGAAATTGTATGTTCCGACTTTCTCTGCATTGATTTGTTTGATGTCTGGGAAAACAACAAAAATCCGCTCTTCAGGAAATTTGTATTTCTGAGCAAAAAGTTTTTTTATTATTTTTGTTTGAACTACAACAAAAGAGTCTTTGGTTAAACTTCGTTTTACGAAAAAAGGAAAGATTCTTTGGAAGATGAAAAGCCTGATGGAAGAACGGTCCCATCGCTCAAATTTATGACGATATAAAGGAAGTGCCTGATGGTAATAAACGTATTGCCTTACTCCTTCATATTTTACCCCTGTATTGTTAAGGGAGAAAATTACGTCAGGCTTGAATCCTATTTCATCGCATTTGATTCGGAACCCTTTTGTGTCGAATTTCAATCGATTCCTCGTTCCGTTTGTTGCATATTTGATGTATTGCACGTTCTGCAAATGAGGTGTTGGCATGGATGGGTCGATGAAGATGTAGTATTGTTCATCTGGCTTTTGCTCCTGGGCCAGATGAAACATAAGCTGGTTGTAGATGGACAGAGCTCCGGTCTCTTTGCAAATAGTGGCAACGATGCAGATGTTCATGATTGTTGGGGGGGGTAAAACGTTGGGTGCATTAGGGGATATGGCTTAGAGAGGTGTTAAGACAGGTACTTCATGTATTCCCTGACAATGGTTGGTTTAGCCTTATCCTCATAGTGAATGTGGTCTTTGTGGACGAATTTTCTGAGGCCCTGCATGTATCCTTCAATGTCACAGAATGGAATGTTAAGCTCTTTGCTCACTTCTCTCACGATTTCATTTTTCTTTCTCACTACTTTGTTCCACGACTCATCGTAGGTTTCTCCTTTGAGTTTGATGTATTTTCTGTAGGCCCATCCTAAGAAACCTTCCTGTAGCTTATGTCGTACAGGCATGACGTTCAGGAAGCTGGTCAGCATGATGATTTTAGCTTCTGCATATTTTGACTTCACAAATCCGACGAGCCAGATGAGGTCTTGCTTGTAGCGGAGGTAATCCTGCTCATTGTAGTCGTTTCCGTCGTCGTTGGTGATGGAATGGTGTCCCATCTGAATGTATACGTGAGAGTATTGATAGCTTTGCTGTACAAAGAACGCCTCTACCTGTGCAATGAATAGTATGTCGTGTAGTCCCGATGATGTTCCTATCATGTCGACAGGGCATTTGGCAAGCCGTTCGAATGTGCTTCTCACCATTCGTACGGTGCTGTCTCCAATCATCAGCACCCTCCGCTCGTGCTTGTTGTCGTTAGTCTGAGAATACCAGAAATTGGCCCATTCCAGCCCTTCCCGTCCTTGTGGGTTGTCATGTGTCGAAATGTTCATCCTTTCTTGAATTTCGCTTTAAGTTTCAGGTAATTGTTGTTGCCGATGATTTTCCGGAAAATTTGCTTCATCGTGTCTTTGGGATTGACGAAGATATAATGCGACCAGACGTCGTAGTGATAGTAATAGCTGTTTTTTCCGGCAGGCACCTGCCAGTCCTTTCCGTACCACCATTTGATGAGTTTGACGGGATTTTTTGGCACGGGGATTTTCCTTCCTACGAAGTCGATGTATTCCACTCCTGTGAATAGATTTTTCGGCAGGTAGCAGTCGTGGACTTTATAGCAATACATGGACCACGGGAACTTCTTTGCAGGTCCGATGATATAGCAGTCGATATAGCATCTTTCGTTCAGCCTGAAGCTGTATACTCCCGAAGGCTCCACCCTGATGAGTCTCAGTCCGTTGTCTTCCAGGTTCTTTAGGTTATCGAAGAGTTTTCCCTCGTCAGTGGTCTGAATGTCGACATCGAAGTCTCCCTTAATAAAGTCGTTGTCTCTGATGGCACCGAGAAGGGTTCCCGAGCTGAGCATATATGGTATGCCGAATTGTTTGAACAGGTCGTCAGTGATACACAAAATGTTCTCGGCATCCTCATGTGTGATGACGGTATCGAGCGACATTTTTTCAGCCTCGAACTCAAAACTTTTTCCGTTGTATGTTACAGTTTCTTTCATTAAGATTTTTTGTTGTCATAAAAAATGCTAAAAGTGTGACTCCGTAAATTTGTGTTTATGGAGTCATCACCCGATAGAAAAAGGGACAGTTATCATTGTCCCTTGTAATATTTGAGAGCTTCCGGGAGCCATCCTTGAATCTGCTTGATACGCTTTGCGTCAGAGGGGTGGTCGCTGAAGATAGAGCTACCGCTGCCGGTAGAAGCTGCCGCCATACGCTGCCAGAAAGTGACAGCCACTCTTGGGTCATATCCCGCCATAGCAGCGAAGATGAGTCCGATATGGTCTGCCTCGCTCTCCTGGCTTCGTGAGAATCCAGATGACCAAGCCTCTGCTCCAATCCCGATAGCAGCCGTTCCGAGCTGTGTGAGGTCGCTGCTTACTCCTGCAGCGGATGCCACTCCGCTTAGGATAGACATGCCGTACTGCTTCTTGTATGCGTTGCTCATACGCTCTGCTGAGTGCTTAGCCACAGCATGTGCAATCTCGTGTCCCAGCACGATGGCGAGTGAAGCTTCGTCCTGAGTGACCGGGAGTAGTCCGTCGTAGACCACAATCTTCCCTCCTGGCATGCAGAATGCGTTGACCGACTTGTTCTCCACCAGGTTGAATTCCCACTGGTAGTTGGCTACCTCGCTTCCCATTCCATTGGCATTCAGGTAATTTACGACGGCGGTAGCCAGCCGTTGGCCAACACGCTTCACCATAGCGGTCTGTGCGGCGTTGGTAGACGGTTTAGCCTTCTGCATATACTCTTTGTACTGTTGTCCGCTCAGGCTCAGGATTTGTTGGTCGCTTACGAGTAAGTTCTGCTTGCGTCCAGTTACGGGCACATGCGTAGTTGTGCCGCAACCAACCAACAAGGCGGCCACGGCAGCAACAAACAATGATTTAATGCTTTTCTTCATGTTTTATGCTTTTTCGTTGATGTTGAGATCAGTATATAAAGTCCCATATGCAGTCCTATAGTTGATGGATATGAGGACTGTCGGCATTTGAAATAAGCTGTGAAATTGATGAATTTTCTTTCAGTCCGCTAAATTACTGCTTTTTTTTGAAATGACAAAGATTTTTTGTCTTTTTTTGTTTCCTCATTTTGTCAGCACTAATCTGTCATTCAAATATCATTCAACTTTAAACATTCATTTACCACACCAATCACAATCACCCTTCTCTTGTCAAATCCTCGATTTGCTGAATCAAGTCGTCGTTGGTTCGTTGCATCTTGAGGTAAATTCGGATACCGATGGTACCTCCGATGAGAGCTCCGATTCCCATGCTGATCATCATCATCTTGGCATATTCTTTGGAGATGTTGTTGCTTCCGGAGGTATAGACCTCATACATGAGCCATGCAAGCCAGAGGACCACGACAATCAGTCCGATGATGGTCTGCGTCTTCCTGGTTCTCTTCATCTTGACCAGTTTCTTCGACAGTTCCAGAAGGTTCTCGTTCATGATTGACTTGTCGGATAGGCGGTTTACGTAGAAGTCCATGATGGCAGATACGGCCACTATTACCACCGTGAATGCATAGAACCACCATGAAATGAGTTTGTCGTGTACCATTCCGAGGAAGCAGAGTGCCACGAATGGTATGGCCATCAGTGCAATCCACCTGTATTTGTTGATCCACGACATTCTTGACTTCATTGTATGTCGCAGCATCTGCTGGCTGACGATTTCCTGCTTGTCCAGTTTTTGTTTGAGTATGTCCATCTGCTTGCGCATCTGCTCCAATTCTTGCATTTCTTTATTTGTATCCATAATTGACTGTTTTTTTGTTTTGTGTTTGTTATTTTGTTCTGACGCTGCGTCTGATTTTTATTGCTGAGTATCTGTTGATTAGTAAGTCGTTAATCCTTCAAATAATAGCTAAATATATTGTGAATGCTTTTTACATTTTCTTCAGTTGTTCCTTGATTCGGAAGAGTCTGACCGACACGTTTTTAGTAGATATACCTACAATTTGTCCGATTTCCTCGTAGCTCATGTTCTCGAGCCAGAGAAGGATGATGGCCCGGTCGAAAGGCCCCAGTTTGTTGATACGTTGTCTGAGCATGTCCACTTGCCGCGTGTCGTCGTCCTGGTCGGCGAAGAGGTTGATGTCCATGGCCAATGGAATGCTAGCCCTTTTCTTTTTCTTTCTGTCCTGGCTGATGCATGTGTTCAGGCTTACTCGGTAGACCCATGTCCTGACGTTGCTTCTGCCTTCAAAGCTCTCGTATCCGTTCCAGAGGTTGATGAGTATTTCCTGGAAAAGGTCGTTCACTTCTTCCTCGTCCTTTGAGAACATATAGCACACGGTGTAAATCGTGCTCTTTTGCTCTTTCACCATCCTGGCGAACTCCATTTCTGATTTGTTCATTTTATTTTTTTAATTATTAAGTTCAAGTCAGTTTCAACTCGAATCTCATCAAGTTTTTTTTATTCAACTGACCATTAGACGCAGAAGCGCCCGAAAAACTACACAAAACTACAAAAAAAACGGACAACACTGAAAAATGTTGTCCGAACGCTATTATTCTACCAGAGGCCTTTGCCTTTTTCCTTCTCATTTTCGATGGAGCTGAGGAACTCTGCGAATTCTTCCTCTTCTTCCCTTTCCTTAGCTTCAGCAATTCCCGGTCCTCCGGTTCCACCTCCAGACAAGGTTTCACAGACGAGGTGAGATGTAATGATTTTTTGGACACATGACTCTGGTGAGACATATTCTTTTTTTGATTCCATTTTTTATTTGTTTATGTTAGTAGTTTTTTTCGTTATTTGACCAATATTTTCTTTCCGTCGGTAATGTAAATACCGTGTGTGGGCTTATTGACCCTCTGTCCGGCGAGGTTGTAGTAGATACCGTCCTGCTTCAGTTCTTTATTGCTGACCGTGTTGATTCCTGTAGGCTCGCTGTCCACGATGTTCAATTTCGCCGGTGCGTCAGTTGCGTCAATGCTGTAATAGACTCTGAAGGGCTGGATTTCAAGTCCTCCTTCGCTCAGCCAAAACTGGTCTTGGGCGATGTAGTAGCTCTTCTCGCCGGCATCCGTGTGGATGGTGGAACCGTAGTTCCCAATGGCAATCCATCCGTCTGCGTTGGTCAGGCTCTGTCCTTGCTCTTCGTTCGTGCCTATGCATGATGCTCTTTGGGCGCTGAAGGTGGTGCTTGTGCTGGATGTCTGAAGCTTTTTGAATGTGACGGGCGTGTTGGCCGGAGCCTCGTCCACCTCGCGGAAGTACATGTTGTCGGCGCTGATGCTTCGCAGGTCGTAGAACTGAATGTCTTTGTTGCTTGACATAGGGAATGGCAGAATCACGGTTCCCCACTGGTAAGTCGGCATATTTCGCATATAGCTGGCGGAACGGACGGAGTAGGTTGTCTCGTTGCACTGGAAAGGATATCCGTCGTAAAGCACTAATGCTTCCATGCTGCTCTCCGCCAGGTTGTTGTTCATTCTGCCCGATGGTGTGTAAACCGGCTTGGTTGATTTCAGCACGGTGTTCGGATTGGCGAAGATGATGTCGCATGTGACGGGGAGTGATGTCTCAATCCAGTTGTCCTCTGTGTCCGTTGTCTTCACGGACTGGCAGAAAGTGTCTGTTCCGTCACTTATATAATAGAGGTGTACGTCGTCGACACTCATCCACGATGTCCCTTCCATGTCGAATGCGACGGTGAGTGTTCCGTCCTCTTCCACGTCAGCCGTTGCGGATCCCCACTGCCATCCCCGGCATGTGGTGTTTTGCGATGCGAATCCACGGTCTTTGTCGAATGGCATCTGGACTCCGTTTGTGTTGATTTGCTGCACGTTGGTGTTGCTGTTGCCCGTTCCTGTGAATGTGTCGCCTTTCGTATTGTTCAGCCTGGGTGTGATTTTTCCCCCGTTGTTGGCCCGCAGAGCAGCCACCAGTTTATAGGTACCTGCCGGCATGTTGCTCACCTGTTGGTAGATGCTGCCGTTAGAGGCCCGCTCTTGATAGCCGTTCACGCCGCTGCCTCTCCAGCTTTCTGCCAGCCACCCAATCAGTGTGGCGTCTTTCCATTTACCGCTTTGCTCGCATGTGGGGTCCTCAAGCAGGAATGTGGCGTCGCCTCCGTTTGCGATGATGTTGGCTTTGTTGACTGCGGCCTGGTCGTTCGCTTCTATTTCCTCAATGCGGAAGTTGTCGAACATCACGCAGCTCCCTCCCGACAGCCATGTGATGTCTACGGTGGGCTGCACGGTCTGGTCGCTGTCGAGCGTGAAGTCCACGCTGACGGTGCTCCATTCCATTGTGGGCATGATGCTGGCTGAGCCTTTCGTGAACGTGATGCTGGTGGCGTTTTTTCCGGCGCATGAGAGGACGAAGGATGATGTTGCATTGTTGGCGTATGCCGACTTGTAGTCGCAGCTGAGTCTGTAGTTTCCGGCAGGCAGCTCGTCAGAGGTAGTTGTCATGGTGGTGGTGCCGGTGCTCCATCCTTGGCGCAGGTAGTAGGCCTGTGTGCCGTCGGAGATGGTGCCCACTTTTCCGAAATTGTTGTCGGTGAAGCAGTCTGCGGTGACAATCAGTTTAGTCACGTTTGTTCCGCTAACTGTCCATTCCTTCGGGTTGTCGCAGGTGTATCCTCTGAGTCCGTCTGCAGTGTTTGTTATGGTTTGCAGTTGGCTGGTGTTATCTTCTTCGAAAGATGGATTTTTTTTTAACAGGTTCTCTTTCTCTTCCTCTTGGATTTCCTCGTTGTTTTCCTCTCCGAAGATGCCGATTTCGCTGACGCTGACTTGAGTGCTTCCGAGCAGTTGTAGTTTGACAAATCGTGCATTCACGTCATTGAACGTAAGAGTCAGTGTCCCGTCAGCAGCTGTCTCGGTTGTCACTCCCGGTATGGCGGTGAAGGTTCCTTCCGTGGTTGCTGTTGATGCGATGACGGATGACGGCCCGTACAGTCCGCTTTGCGGCTTAACAGTGATTTTGTTGATTTTGTATTGGTTGCGAAGATTCACGGTGAGGTATTCTGTTCCGCTTGAAGCGCTGTTAAGACTCTTATAGTAAGTGTACTTATCGTTGTCGATAGCGGCGAAAGGCAGATGTGCACCGTCGTAGCTGTTGGCATCCACAGATTTTCCGTATGCCACGTTTCGGTAGTTGCCTGGGAACTCCTGTCCACCTACAGACCTGATATAATCGTCGTTAACGAGATCCACATATATGGTTGAGCCTGCTGAGATGGTAAAATCGGAGGTCTTGGCTTCTTCGTTTTTGTTGATGATGGTGATGGTTGTGCGCTGAGTGCTTGTCCCCACGTTTTTGATGTATGCCGCGCGGCTGTTTCCGTCTTCCTGCACCGCCTGCAGGTTGTTTCCGCCTTTGATGAATATTTTCAGTTCGTTGGCGATGTTGAAGTTCTTGGCGCAGTGGAAGGTGGCGGTGGCGTTGTCGCCGGCGATGTCAGTTACTTGGGTGAACACCGGTGCTCCTTCTGGGCAGCTGACAGTGAGGTTTTCCCATGGTGTGTCGTCGTCGGCGAAGAGGTTAGCCAGGATCATATAATAGGTACCGTCGGGGTCGGGCACGAGCAGTCCGTGCCATCCTTCAGGCCAGCTGCTTTCCGTCGTGAGGTCTTTTACCTTGCTCTGAAGAGAGGCGGTCTGCTCAGCGGTCACCCCTGTGTAGTAGACGAATCCCCGGATGTGGTTCATGGACGTATCCACGGCGCTGCTGCTTCCGTTGTAGCTGGGGTAGATTTTCGCTGTCATGATGGAGTTGTTGTTGCTCTTGTCTCCGAAAGCTCCTGTGACGGTCTCGCCGTGCTTGGTGACCACGAATCCGAGGTAGTTGTCGATGTTTGACCAGGGGCTGGTCCAGGTTGCGTAGCTGCTGCCGTCTGTGGTTGAGTTTCCTCCTTGGTAGTAGATGGTTCGCTGCGTGTTGGTGAACTCATCCACCGAGATGCCCATCATGCCTCCTTGCTCGGAGCTGACGGTCGTGGCCGAGCTGGCCTTGAGCGCGTCGATGAGGATGACGGCGTTGCCGCTGGTGGCGTAGAGGCAGAATGCCTGAGGGATGTTGTTGAAGCTGACCACGCCGTTCATGGCATATGCGTCGGGGTACATGGCATACCTTCCCGGAACGCTGACGGTGTAGTCCGCCTTGCTGTAGACGCCGAGCAGGTTGCCCGTGTGGTGGGTGCGGAAAGGCACCATGATTTTCGCCTTGTCGATGTCGTTGGGCACGATGACTCCGGAGTAATCGGGCAGGGACGTGTTCCATGAGAAGCAAGTGAAGCGGTCCTTCGACATGCTCCGGATGATGTTCTGTGCCGGGAAGTATTTGGTCTTTGCGTAGTTCTCGCGGAATTCCTCCCATGAGATCGGGTTGATGTCGGCCGTAGGCATCACCTCGTGCATGAGGTAGGTCATCATCACGCGGTGAGCCTCCACGCCCATTCGTCGCTGTGCCACGTCGGGACGCAGCAGCCACGATCCGTCGCTTGTCGTTTTCTGCCTTGCCTTGATGTTCTTGTAAGCCAGGTTCTCCAGCAGTAGAGCGTTGCGGTCGCGGTTGAAGCAGGCCTGGGTGGTGTACGACGTGATTTGGTCGAAGAGGAAGAGGCTCCAGTCGTTTCCGTTGGGCATGGCGAGTTCTCCGTCGGAAGTAGCCAGCCAGTTGAGCACCTGGTCCATCACCTCCTGGTTGTTGTGGAAGAGTGCGTTCGACTTCCATTTCTCTGTTCCGGTAGTACCCATCTGGAACATCTTCAAGGCGAGTGCCGCTTCTCCCAGCTCCTGCATCACCACGTTTTGGTAGCTGGTGTGGAACATATTGTGGTTCTGCAGCGTGTAGTCGTCGTACAGGTTCTTTCCCTTGAAGAGGTCAGCAGCCGTCAGGCTGTTATAGTCCGGATCCATGGGTGTGGCTTTCTGCGCGTCGGTGGCGTGCGAGTAGCTGTTCACAGCGAAGAGCCTCATGCGTTCAAACCACTGTTCTGCCAGCTGGTCGTCGGGGAAAAGTCCGAGTGTGGCAGCCAGTATGTCCACTTCCCATCCGTTCTCCTCCGCTTTTGTGTCGCCCGCATATCCGGTGGGAATATTGCGGTCCAGCTCATAGTTGCATTCCGCTTTCAGCATGGCGTGGATATATTCTTTCTGTGCATCGCTGAGCTTGTCCCATTGGAAGAATGCCGAGTATGCCACCGACATGGCCCATAGGCTGGACTCCCACTGGTAGTCGCTTGTGCTGACGGATCCCCAGTAGCTGTTTCCGGAACAGACTTTGAGCTTGTTGGCCTTATGCGTGGAGTAGGCGAAGATGAGAGATTTCATGGCCATTTCCTCGATGTCTGTCCAGCTGACCCCTGCGGGCAGTGTGACTCCAGCTGGTTTTCCGTATTTCACGAGGAATGCGCAAATCATAGAGAAGTCGGCGTTTGGTCTTACTCCCTGCTCGTTAGCGGCAGCGGTGTTAGAACCTTCCGCTGAGAAAAATCCGCAGGCCTCATTGATGGAGTTAGGAGCCTGTGTGTTGTTCCAGTTGTTCTTCATGTAGAGAGAGAAATCGGCCAGCATCTGCAGCATGTCGGCTTTCATCTCGCTTTCGCTTACGAAAGTGCTTGTGAGTACACCTTCTGTAGGGCTGGTTTGTGCAAATGTGGCTTGGGCCGGCATCAGCAAAGCCATGCAGAGCATAAGGGCAGAGGTCAGTTTTCTCATATTGTCAGTTGCTTTTAGTTAATTTTCCGTTGTTGATTGCAGAAAAAAATGCAGTTGATTTTTTTCTTTTGTTGTGCAAATTTATTAAAAAAAAAGCAAAAAATCATTTAATTCGTCATTTAAAATCATTTATGGTGTAAATTTTAGGCGGTTGAGCGAAATTTAGTTATATTTGCATGACAATTTTGAAATGTTTTTTGAATCCTGAAACTTCGAAATCCCGAAACTTAGAAACCTCGAGCCTTGAAATCACAAAAAACTCGAAACTTTCTCCTCAACAGAAAACTAAAAACAGAAAACTAAAAAATAACATGAAGAAATTATTCACTACGATTTGCATGGTTCTGGCATTTCTGTCGGGCTCTGCACAGACAGCGAAAGTGAGCGGACCAGACGGTAAGCTTCAGGTTGAGTTCAACCTTAATGGCGGTGTACCGATGTATGCCGTGAGTTATGACGGTAATGAGGTGATAGAGCCTTCTCCTTTGGGATTCACATCTAATATGGGAGACTATTCCTCCGGCATCCAGCTGGTGAAGGCTGATGATGTGGCGAAGGTTGAGAAGTCCTACGAGATGAACCGCTCGAAGCGCCGTTTTTGCGAGTACAAAGCCAACGTTCTGCGTGTCAACCTGAAGAACGCCAAGGGGGGCGAGTTCGCCGTCCTGTTCCAGGTTTCAGACAATGACATCGCCTTCCGTTATGAGATCAAGCCGTTGAAAGAGACGAAGGCCTTCCGTATGCTTGATGAGAAGACCTCGTATGACTTCCCCGACGGAACCACGACCTTCCTCTGTCCTCAGAGCGACGCGATGATTGGTTGGAAACGTACGAAGCCCAGCTACGAGGAGGAATACAAGGCCGATGCTCCTATGACGGCGCGCTCTCAGTACGGCCACGGCTACACTTTCCCCTGCCTGTTCAAGGTTGACGATGGCAGCCGTTGGGTGCTCATCTCCGAGACGGGCAACGACAGCCATTTCTGCGGTTGCCGTCTGAGCGACTACCAGCCTGATGGCCGCTACAAGATAGAACTGCCGATGGCAGAGGAGAACAACGGCAACGGGTCGCTTGAGCCGGCGTTCACCTTACCTGGCTCCACTCCCTGGAGAACCATCACCGTAGGCTGCACCCTTGCTCCCATCGTGGAGACCACCATCCCGTTCGACGTGGTAGATCCGCTCTACGAGCCCAGCCAGGAGTACAAGTTCGGCCGTGGCACGTGGAGTTGGATTGTGTGGCAGGACAACTCCATCAACTACAATGACCAGGTTCGGTTCATCAATCTTGCGAAGGCCATGGGGTATGAATATGTGCTGATTGACAACTACTGGGACACGAACATCGGTAAGGAGAGCGTAGAGCGCCTTGTTCAGTATGCCCAGAGCCAGGGAGTGGACGTGTTCCTGTGGTACAGTTCCAGCGGCTATTGGAACGACATCACCCAGGGTCCGACGGACCGCATGGACAACCCGATAGTCCGTAAGCATTGGATGAAGTGGATGAAGTCCCTCGGCGTGAAGGGCATCAAGGTTGACTTCTTCGGTGGCGACAAGCAGGAGACCTTCCGTCTGTACGAGCAGATACTCTCCGATGCCGACGATTACGGGTTGATGGTGATTTTCCATGGATGCACGCTTCCCCGCGGATGGGAGCGAATGTACCCCAACTATGTTGGCAGCGAGGCCGTGTTGGCCAGTGAGAACATCTATTTTTCCCAGCATTTCGCCGACCAGGAGTCGTTCAACGCCTGCCTCCATCCCTTTATCCGCAACGCCGTGGGCTGCATGGAGTTCGGCGGCTGCTTCATGAACCGTCAGATTCATAAAGGCAACAAAGGCGGCAACACGCGTCGAACGACCGACTGCTTCGAGCTTGCCACGACGGTGCTATTCCAGAATCCGATACAGAATTTCGCCCTCACGCCAGAGAACCTGGAGGACGAGAAAGAGGGTGGTGCACCGAAAGTGTCGATGGATCTGCTTCGCGAGATACCAACCACCTGGGAGAACACCATCTTCATCGACGGGTATCCTGGCAAGTTTGTGGTTTTGGCACGTCAGCATCATTCCACTTGGTATATCGTAGGCGTCAATGGTACCGGCGAGCCGCTGAAGCTCAACTTGAATCTCAGCGCTTTCCTGGAAAAGGGTGAAAAGGTTCGTCTGTATTCCGACAACCAGAAAAACCAGGATCCCGACTATGATGCCAAGAAGACCGTCACCACTCCAGACGCCTTCCCGATTACGATGGCGAAGGACGGCGGTTTCGTATTGATAAAATAGCAAAAGGCCATTTTGCTAAGTGGACTTTACGTTTTGATACATTTTATTGTGTAAAAAAATAATAGTTGTGGTAATTTAAGCAAAGGAAGAAAAAAAATATGGAAAATCGTACAAAAAATTTTGACGTTTCAAATTATTATCCTAACTTTGCAATCGATTAGCACAAGCTAATCTAATAATTCTCCCCGATTCTCTATAATTTTTTTAGTGTCGGCCGCGTTGAGAAACGCGCCGACACGTTTTTTTATTTACTATTTACAGATTTACAATTTACTATTTTTTTTTATTTTGGGGATTATGTTATTTACTATTCAGGGAATTAGAATTTACTAATTTTTTATTGAGGATTTATTTGGGGGTGTGGCTGCATTTTTGTAATTTCGCAGAAGAATGGACTATATATCTCATTTTAGCTCACCTTTGGGTGATATCATGATGGCCAGTGAAGGGGAATTCCTCACGGGACTTTGGCTTGAAGATCAGAAATATTTCGCGTCCACTCTTTCACAGGATCATGCGGAAGAGGATGACCTCGCTGTCTTCGACCAGGTTCGTCAATGGCTGGACATCTATTTCTCCGGACATGATCCGGGCTTTACACCACCGCTTCTGTTCCGCTCTTCCGTTTTCCGTATTCGGGTGTGGAATCAGCTGCTCTCCATCCCGTTCGGAGAGACTGTCACGTATGGTGAGCTGGCCCATCGGATAGCCGTGGAGTCAGGAGTCTGCCGCATGTCTGCCCAGGCTATAGGCGGTGCTGTGTCCCATAACCCCATTTCGTTGATTGTTCCATGCCATCGTGTTGTCGCCTCTGACGGTTCTCCCGGGGGGTATGCAGGAGGTCAGTGGCGTAAGGAGCGGTTGATTGTGCTTGAGCAGAGTCATCTTAATTGATGCTTTTGATATGCTGATGAAAAAACAACGCATGGACGAAGTTATATTCGTCCATGCGTTGTGTACAGCAACAAAAGTAGGATTTTTTTCCCCTCGTCCTTATGCCTTGGCATTATTCAATTGTGTCCTTTTTGTTTTCAGACAAGAGCTGATGTTATTTTGCCAGGAACTCCGTAGGTGTGACTCCCACGATTTTCTTGAAGAGCCTTGTGAAGTGGTGTGGGTATTCGAATCCGAGCAGATGAGATGTCTCGCTGATGTTGTGTCCCTGCATGAGCAGGCTTTTTCCTTGGTTGATGACATATGTGTGAATGTAGTTGATGGCGGTGTTTCCCGTAGCCTGTCGGAAGAGGTCGCCGAAATAATGAGAGGAATAAGCCATCTCCGAAGCGCAGTATGCCACAGATGGGAGTCCTTTCTGAAATTGTGTGCCGTCGAGGTAGTATTGCTCGAGCAGTGCATGAAACCGCTTGAGTATGTCAGACGATTCCTTTTGTTCCTCCGACATCTGCCTATGGTAGATACGGTTGCAGTATTCGAGCAGCAGCCGCAGGTATGCCATGAGCACCTTATGCAGTGCAGCAGACTCTTTCCTTTCCGCGGTTTTCAGTTCTTGCCTCATCTGTATGATGAGCTGTGTGATCAAGTCCCATTCCAGCGGATTCATCCGTAGTGCCTCCGTTACGAAGTAAGAGAAATACTGGTGTTGCCTGATGGATGTCTCGAGGTCGCTTCCGTGCATGAATTCCGGTGCCCAGAGCACAACCCATCCGCTGAGGCTGATCAACGCTCCAGTGTCCTCAGCTCCTCCGATTTGCCCTGGTGCCACCGCCACGATTGACGCGTCGCTCGCCTCATAGGTCTTGGTACCGTATGCGAGGCTTTTCGGGAAGCTTCGCTGAATGAACAGCCCGTAGACCCCATAGTTGTTCAGGCTGCTTCGAATCGGCGACACCTCATCGTAGTGGATGATGCTCAACTCAGGGTGCAGTTCCTCTGCCCCCACATGTCTTGCATAGACGTTCGGGTTGTCTACTTTCAGTATTTTCTTCATATCTGTCTGGTCATTAAGGGATCTGGTATTCTCAGTTACAAAGTTACTTTTTTTTTCTGAAAATTTGTAAAAATGGTAGGTTTTTGATGAGTTTTTCTTGTGATTTCCGTAAAATTGGTATGTTTTCGTACAATTTATGTGTCATTCAATAAAAATAATGTGTGTAACTTTGCAACGATGAAATATTATTGGTCCACAAAAAATACGAAAGAATTATGAAGAGAATCATTCATTGTGTCCTATTGTTGTCGGCTATGTTTTTCGTGTGCTGCTCCTCAGAGGACGAAACGAAGGCAGAGACACCGGCTCCAGCTCCGACGACAACTGATGCTGAGGGCAAGACCTTGGTCGTCTATTACAGCTATACAGGCAACTGCGAGTCCATCGTCAACACGCTGACGAGCCAGCTGCCTGCAGACGTAGTTGAAATCCAGCCTTTCGACAAGACCCAGCGTTATGAGGCCAATGGTTATGCCATCGGAACCCAGCTGCTCAACGCCATCAAGGCCAACCCCGGCAGTGCATCCAGCTACCCAGCCATAGACCCAGTCAGCACAGACCTTTCCGTCTATGACAACATTATTATCGTGACACCGCTGTGGTGGAGCCAGATGTCCGCCATCATGCAGACCTACCTGTTCCAGAACGCTGATGCACTGTCGGGCAAGCATGTGGCGATGATCGTGTCCAGTTCTTCCAGCGGCATCAGCGGTGTGGTGGCTGACGCCAAGCGTCTGCTGCCCGATGTGGTATGGATGGGGGACGCATTGCATATCCGTGACTCGAACCGGAGCCGTGCTTCCTCCCTCATCTCTGACTGGCTTTCCGGCCTGGAGTTCCAGACTGCTTTCTCCCAGGTGATGAATATCACCATCGGCGGAAAGACCGTGACGGCCACCCTGTCCGACAACAGCTCCGCCAAAGCCCTTTATGAGGCGTTGCAGCAGGGCCCCATCACCTATGAGGCCCATGATTATGGTGACTTCGAGAAAGTCGGCGACCTGGGTCAGAGCTTCCCTCGCAACGATGAGTCCATCACCACCCGGCCTGGCGACATCATCCTCTATCAGGGGAGCAGCCTTTGTATATATTATGACACGAACAGTTGGAATTTCACCCGTATCGGGCGCATAGACGGCATGACTCAGGATGAGATCAAGGACTTTGTGAAGGCCGGCTCGGGCAATGTCAGCATCACGCTTTCCGTTGGTAATGCCACTGCCATCCATCAGGTTCCCTCAAACGCTTCAACCCTCAAGGCCGATGGCTATATATCCATAAGCGGAGCGCGTGTGGCATCGCCTTCTAGAGGTGTTTTTATCAAGGACGGAAAAAAAGTCCTGATTATGTGATATCACGAGCGGCATAAAAGTCCAGTCAGTTTTCAGGAAGGCACAAAAATAATTGAAAACTCTCACCGCAGTGACAGTAATAATCCCCGGGCAGTGTCCAAAGCTGTCCGGGGATTAGAATGTCCGTCGGTTGTGTCCTCTGGCACTCTGTATTTTGTCCAGATCCCTTTGGCATGAACTCCTTCTGGCATCATTTTCTTTCTTCAAAATTTGTGATTCTGCTTGCTAATTCGTAAATTTGCATGTTAATAATTTACGGCCACTATGGAAACGATGCGACATATCATTATAGATGACTCATTGGAGAGAATAGCCGACAAGGAGTTTTCCGGCTATCTGTGTCATGCCTATTGTCCGGCTGGCAATTGCACCTTCGAGCATACCGGACGGCATTTCTGTCTGGAGTCAGGCGACTGCATGATTATCTCCCGCCGGGGAGACCTCGTGAAGAACCTCCGTCCGAGTGGAGACTTCCGTGTTGAGGTTATCTACGTGACCCAGGAGTTCATCGAGCAGTCCACTCCCCAGTCGAACTACGGGATGCGTGGTCATCTGGCTCTGTTTGACAATCCCATCATGAAACTGACTCCGGAGCAGCAGGAGCGTTGTGCCACGAACTTCGCGGTGATCCGTCACCGTCTGTCTCAGCCTCAGCATAATTTTTATCGTGAGGTGCTTATCAACGCCGTCCAGACCATGATTCTCGACTTCTTCGACTTCCATGCCACACTTTACGGTTTCGACCGCCTCTCCTCGCAGTACCACCAGCTGATGAGTCAGTTCGTTGATATGCTGGAGCGCGGTGACTACCGAATGAACCGTGAGATAGGCTACTATGCCGACAAGCTGTGCGTGACCTCCAAGCATCTGAGCGAGGTGTCGAAGAAGGTGAGCGGACTGCCTGCAGCCTACTGGATTACCCGCTACACTTCGCTTGACATCAGCCGTCAGCTGCGCGACCGCTCTCTCACCTTCACTGATATCTCCGATATGTTCGGTTTCTCTTCCCTTGCCCATTTCAGCCGGTATGTTCTCAACAACCTTGGGGCCAAACCGAGCGATTTCCGTGAGTAAAGACGCAGAATATCCGTTTTTGGTAAAACCAGCCGTATATTGTGTAACCCCATACCGGACAGATTGTCGTAACTTTGCATCGTGAAAATTCATTAATTACAAACACATTATAAAGTTAACGATATGGGCAAGACATTAATCGCATTTTACTCCCGCCGTGGAGAGAACTACGTGAACGGAAGCATCCGCAACCTTCCCAAAGGCAACACCGAGGTAGTGGCTGAAAAAATCAAGGCCTTGCTGCCCGATGCAGACATCTTCCGTATAGACACCACCTATGAGTACAGCAAGTCCTACATGACCTGCATCGAGGAGGCAAAGCAGGAGCTTCGTGAGCAGGCCCGTCCTGCATTGAAGAATCCGCTGGAGAGCATAGACGGCTATGACACCATCATCCTGGGCTATCCCAACTGGTGGGGGACGATGCCGATGGTGTGCTACACCTTCCTTGAAAGTTATGATTTCTCAGGAAAGACCATCATCCCGTTCTGCACGAACGAAGGTAGCGGGATGGGTTCGAGCGAGCGTTTCATCAAGAAGCTTTGTCCTGGCGCAACCGTTCTGAGCGGTACTCCTATCCACGGAGCCGAGGCTCAGAGCGCCGACCGTGAGGCAGCACAAATTGCCAATAAGTCAAACCACAAATAAAAAATCATCATTATGAGACTAGGAAAATATCTGATTGCAGCCATGGCGCTGCTGATGTCCACGGCCTGCAATGGCAGCAAGAAAAACGACGACGTCTCCGATGCTCCGGAGAGTGCTCCCTCCAAGGAAGTGAAAGCAGGCGGCAAGACGCTGGTAGTCTTTTTCTCCCATGCCGGTGACAACTACAGCGTTGGCACTATCGATGTAGGCAACACGAAGATTGTGGCCGACTATATCAGCGAGCAGACCGGTGCCGACCAGTTTGAGATCAAGACCTCGAAGTACGACGGCATGGCCTACAAGCCGCTGTGCGACCTTGCGAAGAAAGAGCAGGAGGCCGGTGAGCTTCCTGAGTTTGAGGGCAGTGTTGACGTTTCGTCCTACGAGACGGTGTTCATCGGCGGTCCCGTATGGTGGGGCACTTATCCCCAGGTGATGTTCACCTTCTTCAAGAAGTATGACCTGAACGGGAAGACCCTCATCCCCTTCACCACTCATGAGGGCAGCGGTCTTGGCAACTGTGTGGATGACGTAAGGAAAGCCTATCCTGACGCCAAGGTGCTTGACGGCTTCTCGATGTACGGCCATGATGTCCGCACTGGTAAGGACGAGGTGGTCAAGTGGCTGAAAGAGCTGGGTTATTGACAAGCTCTGACCGCAACATTCCATTATGCTTATTTCTATGGTTCAGCCTGGCAATGCCGGGCTGTTTCCGTCTTTTCCCCTGTATTCAGACGGCAGCATTCCGAACATCTTCTTGAAATTCGTGGAGAAGGTGCGCTGTGAGTTGTAGCCGGCCTTCAGGCTGACTTCGCTGATGGGAATGTCTGAGTCGGTGAGCAGTGTGGCGGCGTATGATGACGTGCCTGCTCCCTGAGCTCAAAGAGCTGGTGCACCTTCTTCTCGTTGTCCTTGGCCATCATCTCCTTTTTTGTCCGATCTGTATGAGTTGATGTTTTCAATTTGCGAACTATTTGTTTCAAATGAGAGTTGTGATTGAAAAAAAGAGGCATACGACATCTCTTGTCGTACGCCTCTTTCAGCCCATGCTTTATGATGGGCATGTTATTCCCCTATGGGTATGAAGTTGATGACGTAGGGAAGTCCGTTCTGCGTTGGCGCCATGCTTGGGAGGAAGGGGCTCCAGTCGGGTAGGGAGTAGATGCGGTGGAGCTTGTCGCAATAGTAATTCACTGTGACCTTTCCTTTCTCGTTGTTCCCGGGTATGATGATCGGGAAATAGGTGATGTCGCCGGTGTGCATCGGAGGTGTGACCGCCCTCACTTCCCCGGCTATGGTGGCGCACATGAGGTCCTGCTCGCTGAGGTAGTCGAGGAGTGTGTCCTGAAGCGTCAGCTGAACGGACATGTACGACTCGTATGTTCTGTAAATCGATTCGTCGACCGCCCATTCCGGCCTTGTGTCGTTCCCGGGCTTGAGATACTCGCTGGTCGTGTTGCTATTGTTATTATTAGTGGTGGTGTTGTCGTCATCGTCGTCTTTGCTGCATCCGACGGCGAGGAGCATGACGCAAAGACCAAGGAAAAGTCGTTCCGTCAGGCGGCTGTGCATTTTCTTTCGCATATTTTCCATTCTTGATTTGATGGTGTTTGTGGTTTTTTATTCTCTTCCTTCAGCACCCCGCCGAAGGAATGCCGAAGGAAGAGGGTCAGAGTTTTGTTTTCAGGTCGTTGTTGCCAATGTCCGGAGATCACTGGATGAGGACTTTCTTTCCGTTGTGGATATAGACGCCCCTGCGCGATGGTTTTCCATCGAGCTTGATACCCTGTATGCTGTACCATCCCTCGCCTGTGATATTGTCAATGGAGGCGAATGTGATGGCGGTCGGCTGCTGGAGGCTTCCCTTGACGGCGTTTTCCTGGTAAGGCATCTGCATCCTGGAAGTCGCCACGATTTCTCCATCCCGTTCGATGGCGAAAGCGATGTCAGCCTCCTCGCTGCGTCCTACGCTGAGGAAGAAGAGCTCGTCGTCGTCTTGCTCCACCATGCCGCACTGCTCAGCGCCGCTGTATGCCACGAGCCGGTCGCCAGGCAGGAGGCTGAAGTCCGTCACCCTTGCGATGATGTTCATCGAGCCGGACTCCCTGTTTCTGTGCAGCGTCGCCTTCCTCGGCTTGGCAGGGCTGTCGGAAGCCTGGCCGCCGGTGTAGTGCGGATAGTAGAAGGTGAATTCAGATTCTGCATTTCGCTTGAGCATATATCCTTCTCCGCTGCACATGTACTTGAGTGTGCCCTTCCACATCCGGTTGCCGGATGCGTCGATGCTCATGACGGCGAACTCGCTTTGCGACTTGATGATGTCGCCGTCGTAGGCGGCGTCAGTGTAGTCCGACAATGCCGTTGCCAGTGGCAGGTTGATATCGGAGCAGTATCCGATGCGGTTCCATCCCTTACGAACGGTGACGGGGGAGTAGACGGATTCGATTCCCGGCATGTAGAGCTTCTTCTCGGTCCTGGAATAGAGTCTGTACATCAGGGCGGGGTCCAATGCGACCTTCTCGTCGGCTTTGTCCCACATGTTGTGGTACGTCCTGGTCTTCTGGTCGTAAACCGACTTGTAGGTGATGAGCTGCCGCATCCCGTTGTGCTCTACCAGCTCGATAGCGTCTCCTACGTCCCAGAGGCTCACGTTGGAAAGCAACCCGGCTACAGTTGTCTCTTCCGGCTCCACATAGAAGGAAACCCAGTTCCACCCTCTGTCGAGACTCACCACCTGCACTTCTTCCCATGTGTTGTAAAGCAGGACCGGGCTCGTGGTGCTTCCCATGATGGTGTCGGCCACGAAGAAGATGGTGTCTACTCTCATGCTTCCGTCCTCCATCTGGATATATTCTTTCTCGACGATATGGATGTTGCCCGTTGATGAGTCGAAGAACTCAAACTGCAAGGGTGTCGGTGTGTCCTGGTCGTTGTAGATGGTGATGTAGAACAGTCCGTCGTTAGAGCCGGATTTCTGGTCGTTGTCCATGTGGCCCACGCCCATCACTCTGTGCCCGTCTCCGATGACAGAGAGGATGTCCTCCGGGTCGTGTGAGATCTGTCCGTCGGTGACCACCTGCACGACCATGTGCATGGTCTGGTTTGCCGCCTTCAGGTCGTCAGCCACCTCCCATTCCGGTTCTTCCGCCTTGACTCGCACGGTGATGGGCAATGGCTCTGTAATGTCGTTTTCGCCGATGATGTAGATCACCTCCTGGTAGGTGCCTACATTGGTGTATGGTGAGATGGTGAGCGTGAGCGCTTCCTCGTCGAGTGCCGCGATGCTTCCGCTGGTCAGCGATGCCGTCATCCATTGCGGCAGACCGTCTATTTTGTAGGTCTGTGTCTTTCCGCTCAGGTTTTCGATGTTGAGCGTCAGCGTCGCTTCCTTTCCATACATCGTCTCCACGGTCTTGCGTTTGGCGTCCCAGCGGAGCGGGTTGCGGTAGACATACAGGTCCATGACCACAGGCGAGGCCAGGAGGTTGCCCCTGAGGTCGGCCACTTCCTTAACCGTGATGTAGACGTTCGTCTTCTCAATCTGGTAGTCCGGTACGTCAAGGTCGATGACGAGGTCGTTGCCGTCGCATACATAGGAGTAGTTGATGTTTTCGAGCTTGCCAGTGTTGCTGATGGGCGCGTAAACGGTTCGGTCGAAAACTTGCTCGATGATGTCCTGGCTGACGATGGTGTCTCTTCTGCTCTCCACGATGTTGCCGTGGTTGTCCTTGTATTTCTTCATGCTGACTCCCGTAGGCATAAGCCGTTGCTGGTTGTTGCTCTGCTTCTCCGACTGGCTGAAGGGCAGATAGAGCAGCAGTCCCATTTCCTCTCCAGATGGAGTCCGGTCGGCGAAGTTGGCAATCATGTTCTCTGGCAGTGCCATCTCGAACATGGCAATCTCGTCGATGTACCCCTTCATCAGATTTGTAGGTGTCTGTGCGTCAGTGTATGTTGCGCCTACAGCGAGGTTGTTTCCGAGAATACCGCCTAGCGTGTCGACCGGGAATGTCGCTCCAAGTGTCTGGTCCACATATATGTTTCCCACGTTTCGAGCCCTGTCGACGGTGACTGCCATGTTGTGCCAGCTGCCATCGCAGTAATAACCGCTCACGTCCACTTGTTGTCCTCCAGCACGGAAGAACAGCATTCCGTCGTCCATTCCGATGTTGAAGTGGTCCTTGGCTCCGGGTTCGTCCTTTGCCTCTCCGTTGGCGATGATCGTGGCATTGCCTTCGGTTCCAAGCGTCTCGGTGCGGAACCAGAACATGAGAGTGTAGTCCTCGTAGTCCTCCCTCTGGAAGCAGTCGGGGTTGAGCTTGACTCCCTTCTCTCCGTCGAGTCGGAGGCTGATTCCTTCTGGCACTTTCCAAGACGTGCCGAAGAGTGTGAGGTCGTTGCTGCCTGCTGCCTTGTCTTTGGCCAGATCACCGTGTCCTTCGTTCATAGGATAGTAGTCGATGAGTCCCAGCTCGTAGCCGGTGAGGCTTTTGCCTGCATATTTTGCCAGCTCTGCAGCGCTCATCGCCTTGTTCCAGATTCTGGCTTCAAGCATCTCGCCTTCGTAGTTCTTCCAGCTCTTGAGTGTCTCGTTGCTGGAATCGCCGTATTGGAGCAACTGGGTTCCGAAGAATAGCAGTCCTTCTCCGCTGAACACGCCGTCGAACTGTCCGCCTCCCACAGGTGTGTTTCCGTCGTAGAAGGTCACCTTGGTGATGTTCTCCACGTCGTCCACGTCGAACACGTATGCCACGTGGTGGAGTCCGCTGAATTCCACAGGTTTGTCGCTCTTGAAGCTGGCTCCCTCCACGTATGCCGCGAGATGGCTGTCTGCCGTGACTCCGATAATGAGCGGATGTGCATAGGTGCCGTTTGACATGACCACCATGTTGTTTCCCGTCGTTTGTGGATTCAGCATGATGTCGATTGTGAAGTCCTTGTTTGTCAGATTCCGCTGCGACTTGGACGAGACGATAGACATTTCGTTGAACATCAGTGTGGTGCTGAGCGAAACGTTGCTGGTGTTGAGCGATCCGAGCACCTCGAAATTGTTGATTTTAGAGAGGTAGTCGCTTGCTATGGACTCAGAGAATGATATGCGAATGTCGTCTCCGATGCCCAGAATTCCGTTGACTGGCTTTGGTGTACCGAAGAGTTGTGGCCGTCGTGTGTCCTTGATTCCAGTCAGTATATTGGATGAGGATGTGAGGTATCCGTTTCCGTACCGGCAGTATACCACGGCCCTGATGTCGTAGTACTGCTCCACGGGGTCGGTCTCACCGTAGAAGTTGGCGTCGATGAACCCGTCGTTGTCCATGAGCTTGCGCTCTCCCGATGCCAGTTCCATGAGCCTCCGGCCTTCCTCGCTGTCATGATAGTATGAGCAAACGTTGACCCAGTCCTTGTCGCCCTGGTTGGTGAGCTTGTACTGCAGCTCGATGTGGTCGAAGTTGCGGTAGTTGACGTTGAATCCGTCGATATGTACCGGCAGGTAGTATAGCTTCTTCTTTTCGTCGAAGGCCGACTCGGTGTTGACCACCCACTTGTCGCCTGGCTTGGAGATATTGATTTTGCCAGCTGACGGGACGAAATGTGCGGAGAGGCTGACCGTTGCCGGATTGTCCACGTCGTCGGGGTCCATGAGCGTGAGCATGAGGTCGTCGTAGTCGTACTCGGTTCCGGCGTAGATCTCCACTTGCTTCTCGATGATGGTCCCTGGGTCAATCCACATGTCGATACCGGCTCCTGTGATAGCCGCACCTCCCATGTAGATTTTCGCACCTTTCGGGTTAGACGTGTCCTCGGAGTAGAAGCTGAGAGATCTGGTGATCCGTTCTGGGAAGTTGCTTTCGTTAGTCATGTATATGGTGAAGACTGCCGGTTCTCCATAAGGCACGTTGGATACGCTTGGCTCCTTTGCCCAGATTCTGAGCTTGTTGATTTGCTCGGTCTTCGCGTCGAGCAGTGTTCCCGGATTGTAGAATTCGGTGCGTCGTTCGTCCTCCCAGGGAGATGCCGTGGCACCTCCGAGCGTTCTGAATACGAAGTTCCGGTAACGTTTCACATTGGTAGGGTTCTCGATGTAGCTAGTAGTGTTGCTGCTGCCTGGCCGTCCGTTGTAGATGTCCTTGAGTGCCTGCTCGGAGAATTTGTAGTAGACGTCTCCGTTGTTGATGAGGCTCTGAATGCTGTCGTTGCTGAGTTCTTTCGTCCTGTAGACAGCCACGCTGAGGTTCGACTGCAGCTGGCATGCCATGGTGAATCCAGCCTCTTTGGAGTATTCCTCCTCCATGCCGTTGTTGTAGTTGAAGTCAAAACCGAATAGGGGGGCGACGTTGAGGCTGAAGAAGACACCTCCGGCCTTGAACTCGACCTTCTGTTCGTCATTGTCAGTATGAGTTTCTCCTCCCGAGTTGTCGGTTCCTATTCCGTCTCCTCCGAGTTCGAAAGCAGAGGGGAGCTGCCAGTAGCGGTGGAGTCCTGAGCTGGCCGTGAAGTTCTCGCTGTATTCCAGCTGTGCGCCTCCGTTGAAGTCGAAGACTTTGACCAGGTCGGTGGCCTCGAGCTTCTCCTTCTCGTTGGCCGCGATGAATCCGGCCCAAGTGAGAATCTGGCTGTTGAGTGCCATGATGCTGTCGCTCCACTGGTCGTTCATGCCCTTTGGTATGTACATGACATAATTGCCGCTGGTAGCGAATTTCTCGTCATCGGTGTCCACTTTGCTGACGTAGACAGGCCGCTTCATGTTGTCGGCCATGCTTTGTGCGTATGACGGTTCGGTTTCTTGTCCGAGTATGAGAGAGTTCCTGGTTCGAATCAGTCCTGGAATAAGGTCGTTGGTCAGGTATCCTTGTGAGTAGGTGAAGCTGGAGCTGAGTTTGTTGTAGAACTGCATTACTTCGTCGCGCACGAGAAAGACGGAGTCTTCCTTTTGCGCGTCCCATCCACTGGCGATGATTTTAGCTGTTCCAAGTACCTGAAACTCTCTTCCGTTGACTTCCGTTGTGTTGCCCATACGTGGCAGCAGCCGGTTGAGCGTGGCCTGTGATACAGCCCGTACGGCAATGGCGTCCTCGACGATGACGTTCTCCACGACTCCGAGGTAGACATCCGCGTCCTTTCCGATTCCGAACCGGTTCTCTTCGCTCGTCTGTATTCGTTCTGTTGTGGTGAACTCATAGTTGTACTCCCAGTCCCGGTAGTATGTGGTACCGAGCTTGTAGTCGAGCGAGAGGTGGTCGTCGTGTGAGTTGATGGCTCCGGCCGCTCCTCCGCTTCCGGTTCCGGCCCAGGACCCTACGTAATAGTCCGTTCCGGAGCCCATCTGCACGTTGATATTCACTCCCATGTTGATGCTCAGGTCAGCCGAGTAGTTGTAGTTGTAGCGTGTGCCTTTCTCGATGTATGCCGAGCTGTTTGTTCCCGGAGGGTCTCTGAGGATGTCGAGCAGGTGGGCGTTTGTACCCGCCAGGATGCGTCGTCCCTGTGGTTTTGGCATGACAGCCATGACATATCCCTTGATGGGCTGGATGTCGTAGTAAGTGCTGTCGTACATGAGTGTGAATTTCAGGGTCCTCAGCGCCATGTCTCCCTCCAGGTTGAAGGTGGTGTTCTGTGGTGTGAATGTGTAGACGGCCTGTCCCAGAGAATCCAGTTCGATTTCGTCGGACTGGTCGGTAGCGACGAGCTGGTTGGCAGCCAGGACGGTGCCTCCGTCAAGCTGCACGATGTCGAGCTCACCCAACTTCTCGTTGTTGAAGTAGTATTCCTCGCGTGCTGACAGCGTCATCGGCACTGGCGACCCAGCCATGAAGACGGGGTGTCCGAATGCATATTCCCCGTCCTTCCAAATGGTGACGGTGTCGCGCAGTCCGGCGTTGTCGAGCGCTGTGTATTGTCTGACTCCGTAGAACCGGTCCTGTGTTCCGTTGAACTGCCAGATGTCGAGCGTCGGTGTGTTGTGGTAGATGCGTGAGTATGTGGCGGTGTCTCCCTGCTGGTAATTCGTGAGGTCGAGCGTCTCGCTGACGGTGCCATACTGGAAGAGAGTGGGGTAGCCTTCTGCGTAGATTTCCGTCACCTTGAACTTGACGGGATAGAACGGCACCTGGTATTCTCCGGTCTTGAGGTCTGGATGGATGACGATTCTGTGGCGGTAGGCGTCCACTTTCGTCGTGTCCTTGTCCTGTGCGCCGTGTGCCACGGTGAAGTGCGACTCAGTGACCGTCTGGTCCATCTGGTCGCGCACAATCCACGACGTGTTGTCGCCTTCCAGCTGCATGACGATGGTGATGTCATTGCCCAGGTTGTTCTTCGACAAAGACTGTCCGAGCGGCTTCTCTCCCTGCACGTTTCCTCCGACGACGCGTCCCTGTAGCGTTACCTTGGTCTGGTCCCAGAAATAGACGTCGCTGATGTCTTTGTCCCAGTTGTATTCATGCTTGTCGTTCTGCTGCTTGTCGAGGTCGATGAAGTAGCCTTCATCGGCGAAGATGTGTCCGTCCTTCGCCACTTGTATGCTGTGTGCTCCCTCAGGTATGCTCAGCTCGAAGGCTCCCTGGTTGTTGGTGGTCACCGGTTGTCCGGCCGCGTTCATCACAGGGATTCCGTCCCTGAGGAACTGTACGCCTGCCACCGGTATGCTTGAGCCCTCGTAAAGCACGAATCCACGCATGGTGAAATAGCTATTCTCATAGAAGATGACGTTTGTGAAGAGGTTGCAGTCCTCGTCGAACACCACGGTCTTGCTCTCCGGCAATCCCGCCGCAGTCAGCGTGTATTTTCCGCTGAGGCTGTATTTCAGAGCGCTGATCTCGAAGTATCCGGTTGAGTCGGTCTCGCAGGTGCCTATGGCTGCACCAGTTACGGTCTTGTCTGGGGTAGCGGTGACGAGAATGCCCGGAATGCCGATTCCGCTGCTCAGCCGCACATATCCTCGAATGGTTCCAGTGGGTATGCATCCTCCTTCTCTGCTGACCTGGGTGACGTGCTCTCCCTCGCAGACGGTGATGCCTTGTACGGTGTAGACGTAGTTGTGCTGCGGCCTTACGTTTCGGTCCATGTATGCGGTCTGCGTGTATGCCGACTCCAGTGTGTCTACGAGTTCCGGCGTCAGCTTGTCGTATCGGAGTATGCGGTAGAAGTCGATGAATCCTCCGTCGGTCTCCCATGAGAGGTTGACGGATGTCTGCAGGCTGTCCAGGTGGAGTGCCGTGACGGCTCCGTTATTGTCGAACCTGTAATTCTGCAGTTCGGTCTCGTCGGTCTTCGCCACCGGTATGTCCTTTTTGTAAGAGAGAGGCAATGTAGATGCTCCCTGCTCGATGGTGAACCGGAACGTGTGGTCCACGCAAGATGTGGTCAGCGCCACGACGGCTTCTCCGGCCTCTCGCTCCGCGTCGGTGATTTCCCTGCGCTCCGTGTATTTCACGATGTCTCCGCTGAGCTTGTCGATGTTGAGGACCAGCTTTGCTCGGTTGTCCCAGATGAGTGTCTTGTGTGCGTCGTCGTTTGACGTTGTCATCACGGGCACGACTTGGTTGGCAAGCAGTTCCCACTGGTCTCCCAGCTTGTTTTTCAGTTCCAGCGGCATCATGTCGCCCACTGAAGTTCCTGTTTTCGTGTCGCTGCCCGTCTCTTCCGATGGATTGTAAATCATCGTGTTGAAGCAGTTGCTGACCGTCAGGGTTGGTGTGTTGCTCATTCTTGCGAATGTTCTGCAATCGTTGGTGCCGGTCTTGAGCTCAGTAGGCGCGAAGAGAGAGTTGGTTACGTTTACCCAGGCCCAGCTGAAACCGACAAACCCTCCACAGGAATTGCAGCTTGTTCCTGTTATCTTTCCGTCGAACAGACAGTTATTGATGGCTATTCGCGTCATCACCTCCGCCACGGCCACCAGGCCTCCGTTGGTGGCGTCGCCTTTGACGGTGCTGCCCACGTTGACAGAGACCCTGCAGTTCTCGATCGTAAGTCTGCAGCTTTCAGGAACGTGTGCCACCAGTCCTGATGCGAATTTCTGGCTGGAGCATACCGCTCCAACAGTTCGGAGGTTACGGATGGTGGCATTTTTTGCATATCCGAACGGAGCGGCGTTTTGCACGTTGAGTGTGTCGTTGAACGCGAGTGTGTGACCGTTTCCGTCGAAGGTCCCGGAGTAGGGCTTTGCCTGTGTTCCCACCGGTACGAGATCGTCTTTGAGGTCGATGTCGGCACACATCACGGCGTTGATGGACGTCTCTCCGTTGCTGACTCTTTGTGCGAACGCTTTCCAGTCGTCAGCGGTCTGCAGAATCAGTCGTCCCTGACTGTCCTTCTCCTGTGCTGCTCCCATCTGGAAGTTCACTTTCACGGTGTGCGACTCGTCGGTCCACGTTCCGTTACGCTGTACGGTTGCGTTGCTGACGGCAGGCAGTGCCAGTGTCGGCGGTAGCTTGGTTATGGCGTATCCGCTGCTGGGTTCCCAGTTCCATGCTGCAGTGATGACACGTCTGACCCTGTAATAGACCGGCTGGTTCTGGTATGCCATCAGCAGGGTGTTGTCGGTGTAGGTGTACTCGCTTAGCTTCTCGCTGAATGACAGTTGCCCGAGACTCGTCCATTGTCCTTCTGATGGTGAGTTCTCCCCCGCCACGTTTCGCTGGATTTCCCATGTGTCAGAGGGTTGCAGGTCTTTCCATGATGGGTTCTCCACCGTCCATCTGAGTGTGACGCTTCCGTCTGTTTGGACCATGGCGCTGAGGCTTTTGGGATGGTGTAGTACAGGAAGTGAAATGGGTGTTGACTGTGTTGTCTGTACCTTGTCCTCGTTGTCGGTGTAAGTTGTCTCGATGTAGAAGTTCTCCACGGTTCGGTCAATCGGCAGCCTTACGAAGTCGGATGATGCCGTCCCCAGTGTCAGCGTCTTGGCTGTGCGGGTGGAACCGCTCACTTCGTCGTAGAATGCAGTGGCTTTGGAGATGTTGCTGGCCGTGATCATGTATGGCACGAGCATCTGGTTCACTTGCCCTGACTCAAAGGAGATGATGGGATCCATGACCATGGGTTTCTGCAGCTGTGGTGCAGCCGGAATGCTGATTCGGCTGGCATCGATGCTGATGTACTTGTTGTACTCCGTCCCGTTACCGGTGTGGTGGATGGTCCATGAAATGGTGACCGTCTTTCCTCGGTACTTGTTGGGTATGTCCCACAGCAGGTTGACGATGGTATAGTCCTGGTTGTCCACACATGGGCAAAGGTCGTTCCCACGCTGACAGCGCTGTATCCGCGGTCGCGGAAGAGGGTCATCGTCCCGTCCACTCCTCTTCGGCAGTAGATTCGGGGCAGGTAGTCGCTGCGGTCGATGTCGGTCTGTGACTCATAGTAGAAGAGAGTCTCCTTCTCAGAAGAACCATCCACTTGGATGTAGACCGTTCCGTCGACAATCCAGCAGTCGTAGTCCTCTTTGTCGTAGAGTGGCATCTTGAGCCGCAACTTGTCAGTGCCTTCCAGCATGACGGTGTATCGCCAAGTGTCTTCGAGCTTGCAGGCATCCGCTGTCTGTGGGATGAACGCCAGTGCCATGGCAAGCATGACGGCCATCCTTGCCAACTGAGCGGTAAGGCCGTAATGTCTGATTTTCGTAGTCAGGTTCATGTTATGCTAATTAATTAGTTATCGTTCAGTTGATTTTGCAATATTTCTGCAAATATAGGCCTTTTCTTTTATAAAAACAAAAATGAAATCCTTTTTTTTATATGGTATTACAAAAATAATCAATCCTCAATTCTAAAAAAGCTTCTGCATGGCAAAAGCTCAAATCTTAATTTTCAAAGTTCAAAGTTTCCGTTTCCCGTTTCATTCGCCGGAATTCATAGAAGGTGATAGGAATGGTGAGAGCGAGTGACAGTGCGTCGGATACGAACTGGCAGATTTCCAGTCCGAAGATGCCGAAGAAATAGGGGAGAATGATGAGTGCTGGTAGGTAGAACAATCCTCGGCGGCTGGCTGCCAGCAGGTTAGCCGCAATTGGCCGGTTGATGGTCTGCATCATCATGTTGCTGAGCATGATGAACGGTACGAACGGCATGGTGAGCAGCTGCCAGCGGAGAGCTGCCGAACCGATTTCCACGACATCGGGGTCGGAGCGGAACTGGCTGACGACCTCTTCTGCAAAAATGAGTCCAAAGACGGTGAAGACGATGAGGAAAATGGACCCGCATTTCACGGTGAACCAGAATCCGTCGATCACTCGCTTGTAGAGTTTGGCTCCGTAGCAGAATCCGCAAAGCGGCTGGTATCCGTGTCCGAGTCCGATGACAGCCGCGTTGATGATGAATGAGACGCGTATGACGATGGTCAGTCCTGCAATTGCTGCGTCTCCGAAGCGGCTTGCCACGAGGTTCATGACGAGTGATGCGATGCTCCCGAGTCCCTGACGTGTGAGCGATGGTGTTCCCCCCGCCAGTATGGCCTTGATGTAGACCTTAGAGAAGCTGAATCGTCTGAGGTCGATTCGCTGGTTGTCGCAGTGAGCAGTGAGCCATAGCAAGATGAAGAAGCTGACCGCCTGGCTGATGACTGTGGCGATGGCCGCTCCGCGGATGCCCATACCTAAGGTGAATATGAGCAAGGGGTCGAGCGCGATGTTGAGAATGGCGCCGCTCATGATTCCGTACATGGAGTATGCCGCGTTGCCTTGGAACCTCATCTGCAGGTTGAGTGTGTATGAGCCGATGATGAAAGGTGCTCCGATGAGTATGCAGCTGAGGTATTGCTCGGTGTATGGCAGAATGGTAGGCGTGCTTCCTAGACTGCGGCTGAGGGGTGTGAGCAGGAGCAGCCCGACTATGGTGATGAGCACTCCGAGCCCGATTCCGTATCCGAATCCAGTGGCGGCCATGATGGCCGGTGTGTCCTTCTCCTTTGCGCCGAGAGCACGGGAGATATAGTTACCGCTTCCGTGTCCGAAGAAGAATCCGAAAGCCTGGAAAATGCTCATGACGGTGAACACCACCCCGACCGCAGCGGTGGACTGCGTGTTGATCTGACTGACGAAGTAGGTGTCGGCCAGATTGTAGAAGCTCGTCACCATCATGCTGATGATAGTGGGAACCGCCATGGTGGGGATGACCTTACGGATGGGAGCCTGGGTCAGGAATTCGTAGTTGTTGCGGTGTTTCAAGACTTGGTGGTTTCGTTTGTCGGTTCGTTTGTCAGAGCCGGTGGGTGTTCTTTTGAAATGTAGCCTTTCGGCTGAGTTTTGGGAAATCAATATGCAAATTTAACGTTTTTTTTTGACGTGGACAATTTTTCATGCTTTGATTTCGTGTCTTGACCGTCTACTTTTGTTTTGGTATCCGGTGAACTTATTACATTTTTTAATGGAAAGTGCGAATTTTCTTTCGATTTTTGAAATTTTTCCCTGTTTTTACGAATAATTGTAATTAATTCCGTAACTTCGCTTTCTGAATATCATGGTGCTGTGGCTTTCTTGATAGCCGGCAGCCTTGCAAACATCTTTTCCGAAATGACAGAAAACCTACAAACAACTCCTCACGAGAAGAATACAAAAATACCGCATCCACTGATTGCGTTCATTCCCATAGTCAGTCTGATTGTGCTTCTGGCGCTGATCCTGACGATTTTCCACACCGACTCGCTGAACGGCGGCAGCCAGGTGGCATTGATTTTTGCTTCAGCCATCTGTGTGGCCATCGCCATGTTCCGCTACAAGGTGAAATGGAAGAAAATCGAGGGTCAGATAGAGAAGACGGTGGGCGATATCTCCATCACGCTCATCCTTCTCTTGGAGGTAGGCATGCTCTCCGGTGCCTGGATGATTGGCGGTGTGGTGCCGACGATGATTTATTATGGCGTTCAGATTTTGTCTCCGAAGTTCTTCCTTGTCTGTGCGAGCGTGATTTGTGCGATTGTCTCGTTGCTGTCGGGCAGCTCCTGGACCACCATTGCCACAATCGGCGTGGCGCTGCTGGGCATCGGCCAGGCACTGGGCATCTCGCTTCCCTGGACGGCCGGCGCCATCATCTCTGGTGCTTACTTCGGCGACAAGCTCTCTCCGCTGAGCGACACGACCATCCTCGCGTCCTCTTCCAACGGTGTTGACATCTTCGAGCATATCAAGTACATGCTCTATACCACCATCCCTTCGTTCGTCATCGCCTTGCTGATTTTTCTGGTGGCGGGTCTCATGGGCGGTGGTGAGTCGGCAGTGAATGTGGAGCAATTCTCCAACGGCCTGGCTGCAAAGTTCAATATTACGCCTTGGACGCTGCTCGTCCCAGTGATCACGGGCGTGCTGATAGCGAGGCGTGTTCCGTCGCTGATCATCATCTTTCTGTCAGGCGTGTTGGCGGGTGTGTCCGCACTGGTGTTTCAGCCGGAGGTGCTTCATGAGATAGCTGGTAAAGGCTATGAGGGCGGAATGTCGCTGATTGAGGGTCTTGCCACCACTTTCTTCGGCCCAACGTCGGTAGACACGGGTGACGCATCGTTGAACGAGCTGGTGTCCACCCGTGGCATGGCCGGCATGCTCAATACTATCTGGCTGATTATCTGTGCCATGCTCTTCGGCAGTGTGATGGTGGCCAGCCGTATGGTGGAGAGCATCACTCGGGTGATTTTGAGGATGGTCCGGTCGCGAACGAGCCTGGTTGGCGCCACCGCCGGGACAGGTGTGTTCATGAATATCGTGACGGGTGACCAGTTCATCTCCATCGTCCTGACCGCGGATATGTATCGTCAGGCCTATAAGCACAAGGGATAC